>ERZ808054.1511-NODE-1511-length-12852-cov-3.898082_pt1 | contig 12852 bp, 9 predicted proteins | sample MGYA00380201_ERZ808054 | MGnify/ENA primary metagenome ERZ808054 (study PRJEB31490, sample SAMN06133419) | mouse gut metagenome | isolation source: Z5_2 | host: mice | place: China: Chengdu | collected 2015-05 ... | reverse complement strand
CATGCTCTACTGCTATTTCTTTTTCATCTTCATGGATCACTGGTTCTTCCATGCAGATGGTATTTTCTACCGTGGTATGAATTTCCCTGCCATATTCCGGGTTTCTATCCGTTATCCCCGCCCCTAAAAACAAAATGATATCCCCGAAGATAAAACAGGATTTATAGGCAAGCACACCCAGCATTTCCCTCGAAAATTCACAATACAACTTTCCACTTCCATCTTTTTCCCTGCTGCCGTCTTTTTCAAAAATAAATCCTGCCGCCCCATAAGCGCCGTTTGTCACCCCTGCCGCAAAAGGATGGATACTCCGATACCCATGCCAGTTTGTTTCCGTCAAAAGATCCTGGTTAGGTAAAAAACGCTCCGTGACCCCGGGGAGATGACAGACATCCCATGTTCCCATTGCATCACTGTATTCATTTCCTTCCCGCAAAAAGACTGCTGTGCCGTCCGCTGTGAAATAATTTCTTTTATCCGCCATTTCTGCAGCAAACTCAACACCGTCACATCTGGCACTTGCCATATTAAAATAGAAGTAATGGTGAGGACTTTTTAAAACCAAAGCATCATTATTCCAAAAATAGCGGATTCCGTCCTCCGCTTCCGGTTCAAATTCTGAAACTTCCCATACCTGCCCTTCTGTCAGATAAGGTCTGAAATGTTCTAATAAGCTTTCTTTTATCAACAGTGCACACTCAGCGGATGTCATTATCTTCTTCCTTAAAATCTCACTTTGCCTGAGAAAAATATTTCTGGTCTGCACCGGGGCATTCCGCCCTTTGTAAGTACTCCACGCAATCCCTTTCATAAAGTGGATCACCACATCAAAACGGACTCTTTCTATCTCCTTCTCCCAGACGGTATCTTTTAAAAAAGATAAAATTTCAAGGGCCGCCAGCACTCCTTCCGTTGGATACCCATTATTGTAAGACTGTCTTCCATGTCCCCAGCCGAAACCATCCGCACAAATTCCTTCCCCCCAAAATGAAGTTTTACATGCCGCTTTGGAAGTTGGTGTCAAAGACCGGATGCTGACCTCCACCAAAGTACGGACCATCTTTTCGCTACGCCATGCCAATGCAGTCCTGAAAACAGGGCGGTAAGAAAGGGCGTTTGCGCCCTCCCACCATACATGACCCCGGAACCGCTCTATATCAAAAGGATTTTGATCTGTCTCATCCCCCCGCTCAGGCAATGTAAATGTCTGCAGCGCAACATCTAAAAGCGCCCTTTTTGCCTGCAGTTCCAGCCCATCCTTTGCATCCGCAAGATCCGGGTGCAGGGCAAAATAAATATTCAGCGCGCACACCGGCATCCTGAAAATAGACATATGGAACCTGGACGCTCCCCGGTCCTTGCGGGCGGTCTCCATTTTACAATAATTGACAGCTCCTTTTAAAACTCTTTCCTTTAAAGAACCAGAGGGCCATAATCCCCTCTGGTTCCAATGGTATTTAACCGCAATACATGCCAGTCTCTGCATAGCCTTTTGGGGGCTTTCTATACTGTGATCCAGATCAGGAAACCACCCCTCCGACGAAAGACCGCTTTCCATGGTTTTTACATCCATTTCATCCAGCGCTTCCTCAAAATAGCCGCGCATAAAAGGCTGCTGTACTGCCTGAAGTTCCATTTTCAAAATTGATTCTTCCGCATTCATTATTCTCCTATTGCCTCATTAATTTCATCTATGATCTGCTGTCCGCCTGTTGCATTAAATTCTACTACGAAATCATCAAAATAATCAATAGATTCTTCTCCGGTAATGATCTTAATATATGTGTCTAACGTATATGTCTTTAAATCTTCCATATAAGCAGCGGCAGCTTCTGTCTGGGGAACCAGAACATCACTGTATCCGGTATCTTTATATTTATCCTGGAACGAAAAAGCCGCTGCATTGACACGTTTCTCAAATTCAGGATTATAGATAGGGTTGAATACACATAGACCCTGTTTCATTCCCGCTTCTCCGAGGGCTTCTTCATTTGTCACATAATTGCCCATATCATCAATTGTATAATGTGTACCTTCCACACCAAATTTTGCAAGGACAAGAGAATCAAAGTCGCTGCACATAGTTTCTATGATCTCGCAAACTGCCTTAACTTTTCTTTCATCCTCTGCACATTTAGTAGTGATTGCAAAACCGGCTGTACCAAGCGCTCCCCAGCAGTGAGTTCCTGATTTCCCTTCAGGTCCGACAATGGACGGTCCAATATCAATGGTTTCCCCCCAAACGGTATCCGGGTTCATCGTTACATAGCTCTGATAAACAGTGCCGCCATTAGCTCCTTCTGTTACAGGAGGCATCCAGTGACTTGATAAAGCCATTCCGGTAACGCCCACCTTACCATTTTCAAAATCCTGCGATACCGCCCAATAACCAGACTTATTTTCACCAGTAATAAACTCAGGGTCAATCAACCCATCCGCGTACCATTGTGCAAGCTTGGATAATGCTTCTTTCATTTCAGGCTGTACCGCTGCAAATTCAACTTTTCCATCCACCATCGTATAAAACAGGTTCTGTGTGCCTGTACCGCGGTATTCCTTTAACGGAATTGCACCATAAGCACCAAACACAGCATTCATGACTGTATTAGAAAAACCATAAGTATTTTTCTGTCCGTCCCCATCCGGGTCATTATTAGCAAATGCATACATTGCCGCCTCAAACTCATCAATGGTAGAAGGGATTTTGTCGATACCACAATTCTTTAACCAATCAGTCCGCCATGTAAGCACAGTGGGGTAAGAACCTCCTACGGAAACATTTTTCATGATATATTGTTTTCCTTCATACAAACCGTCAATCATCCCCGTTCCGTCCGGGTCATATTCATTAATGATACTTACATAGGTGGGCATCATTTCCAGCATTTCATCCGTTACTTCGGAAAGGATTCCCTGCTTTACATAATTAGGAACGTTCGCCGTGTTTTTGACTCTCATAACATCAGGCATCTCCCCGCCTGCAAGCCTGGTACTTAACACTTCGTCCCAATTCTGGTCATCCACGTACCAAAATTCAAAGTCAACGTTAAATTTCTCCTCGATCATCTTAACAATTTCTGCGTCTTTGTCGGGCTGTGCATAGCAGTTATATGCCAGCCATTCAATCTTTACAGGTTCTTCCGATACTTCTTCCGAAATTTCCCGTTCTTCTTGTGCAGACTCTGATGTGTCTTCCTGAACCTTCGCATCCTCCTGCACCGGAGCATCCGCTTTGTCTGCTCCCTGCCCGCAGCCCGCAAGCATTCCTATACAAAGAACCGCTGACAGAAACATAGCCATAACTTTTTTACGTAACATAATTCTCTTCCTCCATTTTATTTTTTTATTTTAACCATCGGCAAACAGTTTAGCCCTTTACGGATCCCACCATAACGCCTTTGGTAAAATACTTTTGTAAAAACGGGTATATTGCAATGATTGGAATAACGGACACAACCAACGTTGCCATTTTCATGGTTTCTTCATTTACAACAACATTCGTTGTGATCGTAATATCCTGTGTCTGCCCATCAAGCAATATCTTACGGAGCACATACTGCAGCACATATTTCCCTTCATCTCTTATATAGAGCATACAGTTAAACCATTCATTCCAATGATAAACGATAGACCACAGCGCAATGGTTGCAATAGATGCCTTGGATAAAGGAACCATGATCTTAAACAAAATAGTTATATCATTTGCCCCGTCCATTTTAGCGGATTCTTCCAGTGAATCCGGAATAGATTCGAAGAAGTTCCGCATAATGATCACAGTATATGCGCTCATCGCTCCAGGCAATACCATGGACCATATGCTGTTATTCATCCCCAGCCAATTATTGACCAATAAATAATTAGGAATCAATCCGCCTTCAAAATACATGGTAAAGATCATTAAAAGCGTCCAAAACTTTTTATGGGGCAGATATCTCCGTGACAAAGCATATCCCGTCATAATATAAAGCAAAACGCTCAATCCGGTTCCAAGGGCTGTCCTGATAATAGTATTGAAATATGATTTCCAAATAAGACCGTAATGGAACACTTTCTGATAGCCGGAAAAGTCAAATTTTCTCGGGAATAAATGCAGTCCCGGTCTTGACACGATCTCCTGTGGGCTCATGGAAATTGTCACTACCTGCAAAAAAGGAATCAATGTTACTGCCGCAACCATAATCAGAAGCCCATATAAGCAAATATTAAAGATAATATCAGATGCTTTCCTATGTTTCATTTCCGCTTACCTCCTACCATAAGGAACTTCCGCTCAGCCATCTGGACAGTTTATTTGTCATTGTTACCATGATCAATGCCACCACATTTTTAAACAGCCCTACTGCCGTCGCATAACTGAAATTCATTTGCTGGATACCGACCCGGTATGTATATGTTCCAATCACATCCCCTACATCCATTACTTTTGCATTTAACATATTATAGATTTGATCAAAATCATCTGCCAGAATTTTCCCGGTAGCCATAATAAACATGATGATAATAGTAGGCGCAATGCTTGGAATTGTCACATAAATCATTTTTTTAAAGCGCCCTGCCCCATCCAGTTCCGCCGCTTCATAAAGCTGGGGATCAATGCTTAAAATTGCCGCCATAAAAACCACGGTCTGCCACCCTGTATCACGCCATACCGTGGAAAGAACAATAATCTTTCTGAACCATTCCTTACTTCCCATAAAAAAGATCGGATCGCCGCCTAATGCCTGGATCACGTAATTGACCACGCCAGTGGAAGGCGACAATACTGACTGTACAATACTTGCAAGCACTACCCATGAAATAAAGTGCGGCAGATAAGTGATGGTCTGCACAGTCTTTTTAAATGCAGCACATCTAACCTCATTTAACATCAAACATAAGATAATAGGCATTGGGAACCCGATAAGGAGCTTTCCCAGGCTGATGATCAAAGTATTCCGCAATACCGGCAAAAAGTATCTTCCCTTAAATAATGTTTCAAAGTGTTTAAAACCAACCCATTCGCTTCCTGTAACACCCATCCTTGGATAATAATCCTGAAATGCAATCACCACTCCGTACATTGGCACATATTTAAATATAATGAAATAAATAAGTCCCGGTAACATCAGCAGGAACAGATATTTGCATTTAATATATTGTGATATAATCCCTTTCTTCCTGCTTTTTGTTCTTGTTTTACCCACAAAATTCTCTCCTTCCTTTTAATATTCCGTTTATTTCCTGATACGATCATTATGAATCTGTTCGTGTTCCCTGACAATCTGCAAAGACTTGCTTAAATATAAAAACTTTTTTATATGAGGTGAAATAATTTGCTTTTACACTCAATTTTTTGTTTTACAGTTATATTAATTGACGCATAATTTACAAATTTGATATAATTTAACGATAGAGATACGCATGGAGGACTACGATGGATAAGACGAAGAAGTTAAGCTTAAAGGAATTTATGCACAGTTATTTTTTTCGTATACTGATTCCGCTCACTCTGTTATGTATCATTGCGGTGATTTTTACCGCATGGGTCAATTGGAAGTGTGTCGGGGAAAATATGAGCAGAAAATACAGGAAAATAAACTTCATCAGACAATCCAGCTCCAAATATATTGCGACAAATATATTTATGAAGATATGCTGCAGATGGTTATTGAAGATTTCCCAGGCGGTCTGATTGGAAACATTAATTTCTTTTCCCCCAGCCTGACCCAGTATGGAAAATACAAAGCATTTCAATATTTACAAAAAATGGTGACCCAGAATACCCATTTATCCAGCATCACATTGTGCAACTCCCAAAATATCATATTGGACAGCAGTTATGGATTAAGCGAAGACCAGATGTATCTGGATCAATATGTACCTTATGATTTATACCGCCAAATAGCAGAACAGAAAAACCGGGTTACCTTCCTTTCCCAGTCCGAATATGAAGCCAGTGTACGTCCTAATATAACTATGATTTATAACCCAACGTTGCTTGGTCATACAGAGGAAATCAACAACTACATTGCATTTTCACTTGACCAGACAGAATTTTTCCAGACTCTCCGAAATCTTTATCACTTTTCCGGTGAACTGATCATTTTAAATGAAAATAACCAGATTTTGGCATCTACTTTTAAAATGTCAGATATGGCAGAAACAATTAATGGGCTGTCTATAGATTTTTCAGACTCCGAAAAATTCTGCGAACCCTTCCATTATGGGGAAAATGACTATTACCTGCTATGGACCAAGTCCGATGTTTCGGGGTGGAAGTATCTTTCTATGATCACAGCAGATACCTTAAATGCAGAATACATTACTGTACGCAATACCCTTTTAGTGATTATAGGCGTAATCTGCGCATTTGCCATACTTGCCGCAAACCTGATATCGAGAAAGCTTTATCTGCCGATCAGGAATCTTCGCAAACGCCTTTCCAGACACTCCCAATCCGCATACAATGACTTTGCAGTAATCAACTCCGCAATTTCTTTCCTGGAGCAGCAGACAGATGAAATGGAGAAAACCCTTCTGGCAAACCGGCAGATGCTAGTCTATAAATTGACTTATGATTTATTTCATTTACATAACAATGACGAAGAAATACTTTTAAAACGTTTGAAAATGTGCGGCATTCATCCTGTGCACCCATCTTATTGCGTTCTGATCGTTAACCCGGATCCAGGCTGTTACGGACAGTTCTCATTAGAACAACAAGAATATCTTTCAGAGCTATTAAGGCTTAATTTATGTTCTGTTTTTCATCAGGAAATTTTACTGATATCAGAATCCTACCCGCAAAAGATTATTTCCATATTGCTAAACTTAAATGAATCCACCTACCAGCTTTTAATGAAAGAACATCAGAATCTGGCAAGCCAGATCAAACAGTTCCTCTGCTCTCCTTTAAACCTATATATCTCTCCCCTTACAGAAAAGCTTTCCACAATGGCAGCATATTACTCAGGTTTATGTGCCGGGCTTCCATATTCATTTTTTTGGGGGTATGATCATGTATTTACCATGCAGCAAATACATGATATGGAACATCATGACATGGACGTGCTGCCCACTATCTATGCCGAGTTTGAATCCATGATTCGTTCCGGACAGTATAAAAATGTTATAGACTTTCTGGAAGAATACCAAAAAAATATTTTGACCGAAAAATATTCTTATCAGTCGGTAAATGCATTTTTGTTGCACTTATTCAATATTGTGCTGCACTGCTGTACAGATATGGGTGTATTTACTTCCCCGGAGAAAAAGCAGGAACTAAAAAAACAGGTGGAAGAAGCTGCTGATTTCGAAAGATATATACAATGTCTCCATCACATAATACAGCTTTGTTATCAATCATGGCAACAAAATATTACGGATGAAGACATCCGCATGATTGAACAAATCAAAGAATATATTCTGGCGCATTGCCGGAAAGATATCTCGCTTGCCACCATTGCCCAGGCCTTTAACATCAGCAGCAGCCATTTAAGCAGATTGTTTAAATCTGTAACCGGAGGGAATTTCTCCAATTTTGTCATTCAAGTAAAATTGGAGAAGGCCGCTGAATTATTATGCACCCACCCGGAGCTTAGCATCACCGAAATTGAAGAATCCCTTGGTTATTTTACCCCTACATATTTTAACAAACTGTTTAAGCAGAAATTTGGAGTCATACCGTCACATTATCGCAAACAAAATTCTGTTCCGCCCCAATAATTTTTACGCGCCCCCTACGCAATCGAGTAGGGAAGTTTTTCCCCTACTCGCTGCGCAGGGCGCGTGCTGCCTTGGCAACAAACTTCCTTACACGCCCTTGTGCATTATAAAAAAAGGATTGCATCCGGTAAATAACCGCGCAATCCTTTATCTTTATTTGATCAGCCGGATCTTTCCGATCAGAGGAACTTCTTTTTCCTCTTCGTTGATCGCCGCGATCAGTCCCATGATCCAGCATACAAGCCCCCAGACCCATCCAATGCATGGAATCATTGCCAGCAAGGAAAACAGCAAGATCACAAGTGCCTGGTTAATATGGAACTTTGCGCCTTCCTTGTCCCCGGCACAAACGGCTATCAAAAAGCCGATCCATGTTATGTATGCAACGATACCAGTCGTCCTAGCATCCATCACTTTATCCCCCTTCGTAAATTTTATCCGTTCGCAATCGCGTAAAAAATGCGGAACATTTTAATGCCCCACTGAGCCAGCAGCACTGCCGCCGCCCCATATAAATAATACTGGACAGGAATCTCCCTTTCCCGCTTTTTTCCTGTATGCTTCCTGTAAAAAGCAAGCGACATAAAATGCAGGTAAGCTGCCACACCGTACAAAACAGCAGGGTTTAAACGAAAGCTTTCCCACAGTTCACCCCGGAACAAATGGTAAAAAGCCCTCGTTCCCCCACAACCGGGACATGGAAACCCGCTCATTCTCCGTATCGCACACTCAAACAAGCCATTATAGCTTTCATATCCATTATGTGCAAACCATAACCCAAACAGGCATACCGGAAGCAGAATGATCTTGCCAATCAGATAAAAAACATCATCCACACGGTAATGTCTGCCTGTTTTAGTAATAGAGCTCATCTGTAAGTTCGCTTATGAAATCCACATATGCACCACTTGCAAACAGGGATACAAAAGCAAGGATGGTAAGGACAATCGCTACTCCGCCGGTAGCTATCCCTGCAATTGCCATTCCTTTGCCATCATATTTTTTAACGATCGTAATAATCCCCAGTACGATCGCTGCAATAGATAACAGCAGGCTAAAAGTAGTTGCACAACAGCAGATGATTGCCAGAATACCGCAGGTCAGCGAAGCAATTGATACCCCGATGTATCCGCCTTTTACCTCTCCGTTTTGCTGTCCGTCAGCCGAATAATACTGCTGTCCGGATGCAGAATAAGCAGATGCATTCTGATTACTTTCTGAAGTCTGCCCATAATTAATATGGATTTCTTCCTGCACCGGCACAGATTCAGGTTTTATTTCTTCCGCGTCCGTAATCTTTTCATAGGGAGAAGCATTGCTGTTCCCTGAATAAATACCTTCTGCATAAACATTCCCGACAGACTGTGCAGTGTTTTCTGACACACTGTCATTTACTGGTGTTTCCAGCTTTGCACCGCAATTGGAGCAGAATTTGGCAGATGTACTGTTCTCACTTCCGCATTTTGTACAAAAAATTGTTTTGTCTTCACTCATGTCTTTTATCCCTTCTGTCATAAACTCAAATATTGCTCACTAGTATTCTAATCCATTTATGCACAAAAGTCTATCTATATTTATTTCCAAGATAGTAACAGTTTAGCAGGTAGCCCCGCCAATCACCTGTTTCTTTAAGATTTCCTCTCTGTTGATCTGGCTGTTTAACAGTTTATCCTGCACATAATCAAAACCAAGCCGGGCTATGGTATCCGCAAAGCGCTCTCCTGAAAGCCCTTCGTCACGGAAAAACAGGATTGCACGTTCCGTCACTGCAATGACCTCTTCCTCAGAAGTAAAGATCTTGTCGAGAGGACGGCCTCCTGCAACCTTCTTGCCCCAGCGCCCGCCGATGTACACCTTGTATCCCACTGCCGACTCATTCACGGCGCCAAAAGGACATTTGGAAATGCAGCGTCCGCAATGGTTGCAGGCAGTGGTATCGATCCTCAGCTTTCCATCCTCCAGCTTAGCCACCTTAATAGGGCAGTTATTTTCCACCTGACAGTTCTTACAGCCATGACACTTGGACAAATCCACCTCCGGTACCCGCTGTCCGATGATTCCCAGGTCATTTAAATCCGGCTTCACGCAGTTGTTCGGGCAGCCGCCCACTGCAATCTTAAATTTATGAGGCAGAGACACATCATGATATCCGGTATAAAAAAGGTCATGCAGCTTCTGTGAAAGAGCAAAGGTATCGATCAATCCATACTGGCAGGTCGTTCCCTTACAGGATACCACCGGGCGCACCTTCGAGCCTGTTCCGCCGGTTTCAAGACCTGCTTCTGCCAGAAATGCCATGATGTCATCCAGATCATCATAATGGACTCCCTGAATTTCCAAAGTCAGTCTGGTAGTCATGGTCACTTCTCCGGAGCCAAACTTCTCCGCCGCCTCCGCAACCTTTTTCTGTTCTTCTGCCGTCAGCTTTCCGTTCCGTGTAATAACACGGACATTAAACACGTCATCATAACGCTTATCCTGCAGGCAGCCAAGCCCTTTCACCCTCTTGATATCTGCCGCTGACAGCTTCTGACCGTTCCGTGCCGCCTTCACCTCGTTGAAGGTTACGCCGCCTTCCAGCACCAGTGTATTGGTATAGCCTAATGCTTTCAGCCTGTTTTGAAGGAAATAACCTCTTTTTCCCTTGGCACATACCAGAAGAAGCTTTGCATCCTTTTCCAGCCCCTCTAAAGGCTCCTTGACAGCCGAAAGGTTGATCCATTTTGCATTGGGGATCCCCGGTGCCGGCTGCACGTCCAAAACAGTATAATCCTTTGCTTTTCCGGAAGCATACTCTGCCGGGCTTAAGCTGTTCATAACGCCGTCCATTTTATTTTCCAATATGTAACATGCCGTCACGAAAGGATGGATCGCTGTTGAAAAAGGAGGCGCATAAGCAAAATCCAGCGTATCAAAATCATCCAGCTTCATTCCCTGAGAAATCCCGGTAACTGCAATGTCAACCATCTTATCTACTGCGCCTGCCCCCAATACCTGAATGCCCAGAAGCTTCCGGCTTTCATTTTCAGCGGTAAGCTTCACGATAAAGGAAGATGCCCCCGGATAATAATGTGCTTTATCATCAAGAACACAGACAACGGAAGTTGTCTCGTATCCCGCTGCTTTAGCCTGCTCTTCCGTAAGCCCTGTCCGTCCGCCATTTAAAGCAGGAAGGAGACGTACCACTCCGGTTCCCAGACAGCCGCCATACCCGGTTCCCAGGCCATGGATCTTCTTTGCCATAGCCCTTGCTGCCAAATTGGCAGTGGAACCCATGGCAGACCACTGGGACTTTCCTGTCATGGCATTTTTCACCATTGCACAATCCCCTGCTGCATAAACATCCGGGAGATTGGTCTTTAACTCCTCATCCACAAGGATCGTGCCTTTAAACATTTCCAATCCTGATTCCGCCAAGAATCCCGTTGCAGGGCGGACGCCGATTGCTAAAATAACCAGATCCGCCGGTAAAACACCATTATCCGTAAACACACTCTCTGCATGGTCTTTTCCGTTTATCCCTTTCAGGCTTACCGAAGTCAGCACGCGCATCCCCGCTGTCTTTAGCTGACGTTTTGCATAGCCAGCCATTTCCGCATCAAAAGCATTCGGCATGATCTGGGGCGCCGCATCGATCACCGTCACATCCATTTTCATGGCTGCCAGATTTTCCGCAACCTCCAGTCCGATAAACCCGGCACCGCAGACTACTGCTTTCCGGCACTTGTTTTCTTCCGCATATGCCCGAATCGCAACAGCATCGTCCGGCGTCCTGACACAATAAACACCGGAAAGCCCGGTTCCCTCCACAGGCGGTACAAAAGGCGTTGCCCCTGTGGCAATGATCACCTTGTCATAGCTTTCCTCAAATACCGTTCCGTCCTCCTTGCGGATGGACACCTGCTTCTTTTCACTGTCCAGCCCCACTGCCTCGCAGCCTGTCTGAACCTGCGCACCTGTTAAAGCGGCATATTTTTCCGGTGAATTTACAATCAGCTCTTCTCTCGTAGCTATGTCGCCGCCAATATAATATGGCAGACCGCATCCCGCATAAGAGATATCCGCGCTCTTCGTAAAAATCTTCACCTCTGCCTGCCGGTCCAGGCGTTTCAGCTTTGCCGCTGCTTTCGTTCCTGCCGCAACTCCCCCGATAATTACATACTTCATTTCTTACAAACCTCCTCATTCTTTTCTATTTTCAATAGGTGGTACCACTCATTATTTTAAGATCCCTCTTAGAAATTTGTACAAATTTATTTCATGGCAGTTCCTTTGCATCCCACGATTGCCTCAATTGCTGCCACAATCGCCTCCACCAGCATTTCCTGCGACATAGACGGCATATTTTTCTTTTCAACCACCTGCCGGGGCAGATAAGGAATATGGATAAATCCACTGCGCTTTCCGGGATATTTCGTTGCGATCAGATGACTTGTACCATATGTCACATGGTTGCACACAAAAGTACCTGCCGAGTTGGAAACAGATGCCGGAATATTTTTATCCTGGATCCGCTGTACCATTGTCTTGACTGGCACAGTCACAAAATAGGCATCCGGTCCGTCAGGAAAAATCGGTTCATCTATGATCTGGTTTCCCTCGTTATCCGGGATCCTGTAATCATCCACATTGATCCCTACGCGCTCAACGGTTATATCTGTCCTTCCCCCTGCCTGCCCGACCGACAAAATCACATCTGGATCATATTTTTCAATTGCCTCTTCAATCACCTGAAGGGATTTGCGACACACCGTAGGAATTTCCAGTTTGATGATCTTGGCTCCGGCGATCCTCTCCGGCAGCTTTTTGACAGTCTCAATTGACGGATTGACCTTCTCTCCTCCAAAAGGATCAAAGCCTGTGACTAATATCTTCATTTTTATACCCCTACATATCGCAAGCATTGCTTGCGATACTGTACCAATAAAGAGTTTGGAAGTTTACTTCCAAACTTTTCACTTTCTTTCCTGCTTCTTATTATACATGGAATTTCTGTTTTGCACAATTGTTTCATACACCGAAAACCCTTCCTGAGTTACATTTCCTTTTGTTTGCCTATGCATGAACGTTTTGACAATGTTAACAAGCCGACGTGTGTTACATAGTGCTACATGACAAAATTTAAGGCTATCGCCGACTACTTACATT
>ERZ808054.1510-NODE-1510-length-12858-cov-5.151866_pt1 | contig 12858 bp, 14 predicted proteins | sample MGYA00380201_ERZ808054 | MGnify/ENA primary metagenome ERZ808054 (study PRJEB31490, sample SAMN06133419) | mouse gut metagenome | isolation source: Z5_2 | host: mice | place: China: Chengdu | collected 2015-05 ... | reverse complement strand
AAAGGTTATTATGCTTATGGGTGATGTTGCAAAGAAAGCCTTTAACATGATTACGAAAAAGGCAACAAAGAAAAATGCTATTCCTGCCGTTTCCACCTACAAATTGCGTAGTAGCGAAATCTATTATAAGGGTATTCGGGTAATGCCATCCTACATAATGACAGGGGGAAACATCCTAATCGAAAAATCAAAAGTAACAATGGCAACCGAGGATATTGCAGCTATGTTGAAAATCATCAAGTAAAGCCTACATAAAGATTTTGAAAGCCTGACAACCGTTGTCAGGCTTTTGTTTTTATAATCATAGAAAAAACTTTATCGAGGTAGGGTATGAACTCAAAAACATTAAACAGAAATTTTGTATTTTTGATAATAGGACAGGCTTTATCTATGTTTGGAACCGTCTTACTTAAATTTACCGTTTCTTTGCTAATTCTTGATCTGACCAGTTCCGCCGTTTTGTTTGGAACGATTACAGCCATCAGCTATCTGCCGCCTGTTTTCTTATCTCCTATCGCCGGTATTATAGCTGACCGCAATAATAAAAGAAATCTTATGATTGCTTTAGACGGCCTGTATGGTATTATGGCTGTCCTCTTAGTGCTTTCATTATCGTTTTCCAATGTGCTTATTTTGATAACGATTATCGTGGTGGGACTGGCGGCTGTATCTTCTTTTGAAACCCCTGTCATACAATCCAGCATACCACTCATTCAAGAAAAAAGTCACCTTATACAGTCTAATGCTATTGTTAGTCAAATAAATATGCTTGCTAATCTGATTGGGCCATTATTAGCAGGAATGTTTTATAGTGCGGTCGGAAAGACAGATTTGCAGGGCGTACGAATTATCTTTTTAGGATGTGCCATTTGTTTTTTCTCTGCTACTATCCTTGAGGCGTTTATAAAAATACCGAAAATCATATTGCCCCAAATTAGCAGCCCATTACACGCAGTAAAAAAAGACTTGGGCGAAAGTTTCCATTTCCTAACATCAGAACAGGTATACGTATTCAAAGCAATTCTTCTAAATGCTACTTTTGTTTTTTTGATACAGCCCTTAATTACAACAGGCGCACCATTCATAATTCGAGTTGTACTTAATTTAAGTTCTGTTTTGAACGGTCTGTCACAGGCTTTTATGGGAGCTGCCGGACTGATAGGCGGAATAATCGCCGGAGTGATTGCTAATAAATTCAAAACAGAAAAAATCTATCGGCTGTTTTGGATTATGGGAATATCAATAGCAGCTTTTGGTTGTAGCCTTTTATTCAATTTTTCCGCAAACTTGACCTATATCATATTTGTAATGATTAGCATTGTTGTTTTCATAAGTGCAAGCATAGCAGGGATTTTTATTATGTCGGCCATTCAACAGAATGTAGCTGATAATATGTTAGGCCGTATCATGTCCTTTTATTCAGCAATCGTAAGCGTTGTCCTGCCCATAGGCATTTTGCTCTATGGTTTTCTATATGAAAAGTTTATAAATCATCTTCCGGCTATATTGTTTTTGACTTCAGCCGCAATATTAGCCGTAGGCAATGTTGGTAAAAATACCTATCGCCATTTATCTAACAAAAATACGGGGAGGTGATGGCATGGGAAATTAGCTGTACTTGATTTATCAGAATCCGGCAGACAGATTGGAGAAAAGCTGTTTGTTCTTCTTGACGCAGAGCAGCAAAAAGAATTGATCCATTATGTTCTTGCCAGGAATAAACAAAATAGCTCCTATACAGATAATCCTCTTTCTGCGCTTAATACCTCTGACCTACAAAGTGATTATGCGAAACCATTAACAGAAATTTGGGAAGGTGATCTGTATTTTTGCCTGGAGGAAAGAACGGTGTGTGTCAGCGGTCAGGAGATAGAATTAACAGCTAAAGAATTCGATGCCCTCCACTTACTGATTGTCAACAGGAAACGGGTTTTAACTTTTGAAACCATAGCTTACCATGTTTGGGGTGAAGAATATATTGACGTTACACCGAAAACAATTCATAATCTGTTGAGCCGCCTTCGTCAGAAACTTCAAATTGCACCTGAAGCGCCTGAATATGTTATCAGTGTGCGGGGTGTTGGATATAAATTTGATATACCGCATACAGAGAAATAAAAGAGCTTGCCGCCGCGGAACATCTGCGGCGGATTTTTTTGACAAATTTTTATGCAGACGGCAACTTTCCCCTTAAAAATGTACGGATATATGAGGGGATTATTTTATAACCGCTTACCTGTACACGGCAATTATGAATTTTTTGTGAAATTTGCGAAATGCCCCCGTAATTTCGTCTCAAAAATGAATTGAATAATAGAAAGATATTTTTTGTGCAAAATTGACCGCCCTATTTCCCCTCAAAAATGAAATGTATAGTAGAGGGATATTTTTTACGGTAGGAAGGAGGCGTTTTTATCCACAATCAGATTCCGGTGATGAATTATCCGCAGTACCGCCGAATGCGTAAACTGGTACATGAGTGCTGCAACTACGACGGCGGCAACTGTATTCTTCTGGACGACGAGGAGGAATGTGTCTGCGTCCAGAGTATTTCCTATTCGCTTCTCTGCAAATGGTTCCGCTGCGCTGTCCTGCCGCTGGACAAGCCATTGGAAACGGCACTGCTGTTTCGGGAGGAATTAAAACGCTGCGTGGTCTGCGGCCAATCATTCCTCCCCGGTTCCAACCGGGCGAAATACTGTAAGTTCTGTGCAAAGAAAGTCCACCGCAGGCAGAAAACAGCCAGCGACAGGAAAAGGCGGCTCCTATGCGGACAATTAGAAGCAAAAAAGCCTTGAGATTATTGGCGTTTCAGGCTGCGGTCAACGGGTATGAGGGATAAATCCCCTGCTCCCCTCTAAAACCTGTTTTTAACTGTCCGCAGGACGATTTTAACCTAAACGGGATTTTCCCAGATAGGTGTTGGTTTCTACTTTGCAAATTTACCGCTTTTGCCATTTCCTCCTATATGGGATTCTCCAATACTGGATTTTCAGAGACTGGAAAACCTGACGCTCCGGACAGCCCTGTTCCTCTCTTCCCGGCGATGGATTTCCAGACAGTCTTGACAGCCCATATTTAGATGGAAATTAAAGAGAAGAAGTTAATAACAAGATAGTCAATATCAATCCAATCAATCAGGGATGGATTGATGGAAAGGAGTATATGATGCAAAATGATTTTTTGACGCCTTACAAAGAGGACAGCGGCGTACCGCCCTATCTGCCATTTCCCCGTTTTCTGGTGCCGATGGACTTATCCAACGACGCAAAGGTACTGTATGCCCTGCTCTTAGACCGGGCGGGTATTTCCAGAGAAAACGGATACATAGAACCGGACGGGCGGATTCGTCTCTACTTTACGCTGGAAGAAGCAAAAGGAAAGCTGCATAGGAGCAGGCAGGTGGCGACCAGGGCATTTCAGGAATTACAACGCTGTGGCCTGATTCTCCGCAGAAAGCAGGGGCTTGGCCGTCCGGCGGTCATTACGCTGAATATTTTACCTGCAAGGAAGGAGCGTGATGGGATTGCGTAAGCCTGTGGATTTCAGTGAACTTCCCAAAAATCTGAAACCGGAAATTGCCGAGCGTGTGGCAGAGCATTTCAAAGACGGCGTTTTCGAGTTTGATTTCAGCACAGAAGAAATGATTGCCGTTGAAGGGAATACGGTCTATCATGTCATCCCCCATTATGCGGAGGGAGAGGCGGAAAGCGTACTGGACAAGCTGCGCCGTATCATGGCGGGAAATTTGGAGGCAACAGAATGAAAGTTGCTGAAAAAAGAGGAACGGCGCGTTATAATATAGGCAACCGTTTACCTGGCTGTTATCCCGATACACGGGAGGAAAGGAGCTACTATGAACCAGCAGCCAGATAAGATCACAGCGTTATATTGCCGTTTGAGCCAGGACGACGCTCTCGATGGGGAGAGCAATTCCATTACCAACCAAAAGTCGCTATTATCCAAATACGCAACAGAACACGGATTCCGCAATCCCATGTTTTTCGTGGACGACGGATTCTCAGGAACAAATTTCCAAAGACCCGGCTTTCAGGAAATGATGAAATATGTGGAAGATTATTCGGTTTCCACACTGATTGTCAAAGACCTGTCACGTTTGGGCCGGGAGTATTCCTATATGGGGCGGCTGCAGGATTTCATCTTCCCCGCCTACGATGTCAGGTTTATCGCCATCAACGATGATGTGGACAGTGCAAAGGGCGAAAACGACTTCGCCGTGTTCAAAAATGTATTTAACGATTATTACGCCAAAGACACAAGCAAAAAAATCCGGGCTGTCGTAAAAATGCGCGGAGAAGCCGGGGAACACATCGCCAGCAATCCGCCCTACGGATATGTGAAAGACCCACAGAATAAAAAGAAATGGATTGTAGACGAGGAATCCGCAAAGGTAGTGCGGCGTATCTTTGACCTGTGCATTGCGGGCAAAGGCCCCATGCAGATTGCAAAAGTCCTGACCGCTGACAGGGTACTGACGGTTACTGCGTATAACGCCAGACAGAAAGGATGGTCCATGCCGGATAACCTGTACCAGTGGTGTGCGAAGTCTGTCGCTGGAATACTGGAGCGGCCGGAATATACCGGCTGTACCGTCAACTTCAAGACCTATACCAAATCCCTCAAATTCAAGAAGCGGATGGAAAACCCGAAAGAAAACCGGAGGGTATTTGAAGATACGCAGCCGGCGATCATTGAGCGGGGACAATGGGAACGGGTACAGACGTTAAGAGCCAACAAACGCAGGCCGACAAAGACAGGGAAAACCAGCATTTTCTCCGGTCTTGTCTATTGTGCCGATTGCGGAGCAAAACTCTATTACTGTACCTGTAATACTTACAAGGATGAGTCTCAGGACCATTTCGTCTGCTCCAACTACAAGAGCAATACAGGTTCCTGCCAAATCCACTATATCCGGGAGGTTACGCTTTATAGGCGGGTGTTGGAATGTATTCAGGGAACACTGACCTATGTGCGTCTGTTCCGGGATGATTTCACACAGGAAATGCTGGCACAGGACGAGGCCAGCCGGAAAGCGGAGCTGACGCAGAAGAGGAAAGCCCTTTCCGGGGCGCAGAAACGTATGGAGGATTTGGACAGGATCATCCAAAGGCTTTATGAAGATTCCGTGCTTGGGAAATTAAGTGACTTTCGCTTTCAAAAGCTCTCGGCACAGTATGAGACGGAGCAGGCGGAGATTCAGCGACTTGCTGTTTCACTGGAACGGGAAATTGAAAATGAAGCCGGACAAATTGCCGATGTGGGGCGTTTCCTCCAGCTTGCTGACCGGTATTCTGATTTGCAGGAGCTGGACGCAGCTACGGTAAATGAGCTGATTGAAAAAATCGTGATCCACAGCCCGGAGAAAATCGGCGGTAAGAAGCATGTCACGATTGAAGTCTACTTTACCTATGTGGGTAAAATCCGGATTCCGCTTGGCAAACCGGAGCTACTAACAGATACGGAAAAACCGGCGTGATCTTTGCCACACCGGTTTTTCCGGAAATTCTATTTACTTCCTTATTGGCATCCGCCGAAGGAAAAGAATTCTTTTTTCCGGAAGAACCCGATGTGGAATCCATAATTGAAATTGAGACAAATTACCTAATGGAAGAAAATTCCCGTCTGAAAGAATTGGGGTATCCCAAGCCGGTATTTAAAAATTGTGGTGGGAATTACTCCTGTCCAAAATGTAAAACGGAAATTGATGCTGCTTTAATGGAGCAGTACCGGATAAAGCATTGTCCGGAATGCGGACAGCGGATCTTCCTGAATAAATACCGTAAGGCGGTTAAGTAATATGGTTTGTTTAACGTGGTGCATGAAGTGTACCACAATTTCCCCTTTTTACATGATGGATGCACGCGGGAGATGTTGCTGCGTGCATCACGTTAAGCAAATGATATGTGGTAATGTAATGTTTATTGAATAAGTGGTAAAAAAGCGGAAAAGATATTTGATTTTGGATAGAGTGTGGAAAATGGTATTCCATTGAGAACTTCCACACAAAAACTGCGTATTTCCATAAAAAACAAATAGAAAGCCCAGTTTAACGGACTTAAAAAATCGGAGGTGTTAATTGGAATATAGACAATGCCGGAAATATAAGGATGCTTATTTGCTAATTTTGCGGAAATACGGTGATTTCCATCGATTACGATATATTCATCCTGCAAAGAAAAGCCGATTGGTGAAATAATAATTGGAAGTTCAGTTTCTATATGGAATTTGTTATATACTTCATTACAATAATGGATGCGGGGATGTTCCCCGTTAGTATTGAAATATTCAGCAGGGAATTTTTGGATGGGAAAATTGTGATGTTTACAGGAACGTGATATGGATGTGATATTTAATTGCAGTAAAAAATCTTGCCCATTATTACATGCAATGGGATATTGAAAATTAGTATTATCCAAAGGGATAAGGTGGGTATCTTCTGTACGACATAATTTTTCAAAGATAGATTCCCATAAGTTGAAATAATATCTTTCGGTTTTTAGTGGTGTGTTTTTTTTATAAGAATCTAAAAATGTATGAAAATTAAAAGGGTAATATGCTTGTTGTTTAAAATCATACGGCATGGTAGTCACCTCATAAATGTTTGATAAATAGATTATAAGGTAAAAAGGAGAGTGGAGTCAATTGGAATTGTTTAAGGCACAAGGTGTATATCACGGCAAGGTACGGAAGAATTTTGAAGAAATTGAAAGAGAGCCTATGCAAAAGAACCAAATAATTTTTGGAAGGCCTGGTAATGGGCGCGGTTGGCATCCATGGGATAACTTGGAACCCTGCAGTTGTGGCAGTGATATGACTCCATGGATTTTTGGATTAGAGAACAGGGAAAAAGGATCATATTACATAAAATGTTTAAAATGCGGAAAAAGCACTGGAAAAGGCAGTTTGGATAAAGTAATGGCAGAGTGGAATAGTTTAATCCTTTCATGGAAACATACAAATGTATATTAAGTTAAAAGATATAGAAAAGGTCCCATGAAAAAAATATATATTTTTCCTTTGGAAAACTTTAACCCATTAAAGATGCCTTGTAATGCCCGGCTTTTGTTGACACAAAACGGGATAAGATTTCCGTATTCCGGATTGGAATAATATATCAGATAAGGTAATAGAAGGTATATCAAAACCTTTTTATTATATAAGCAGAACCTTGACAATTTCATAAAGTCCGGTAACGTCTGTTCACGTGGAGCTTAGACAGAGGTAAGCGCCAGGAACCGTATTATATTTTTAGAAGTGAAACGTCTGTAAGGGGAGCGAGTAAACCGTTCTGTTGACTGTCCCTTGGTAAAGGATGGTGCAAAGAAGCGTGGATGGGGATAATGATACACACCAGCGTGTCCGTCATAAGAATGGGGGAGGCGGGACTGCGGTTTTCACCCTTTATTAGGGGCTTTGTCGTAGTAACCGACCTGTGGAGCAGAACCACTGCCGCCGGCAATTAATAAAAAGAAGAACACTGATAACCGGATCCGGAAGAATAGTGGACTTAATGTGGTGTATGTTTAACCACAACCATAACCTTAAAATGTGGATGTACGTTCCCCTACGTGCATCACATTAAGTTCATTATTATAAATATCAAAATAAAGGAAGGATGTGGATGGGTGTCAAACTGTACAAAATATACCAAGGATGTGGCGAAACGTCTCATGAAGCATTATGAGCGCGGTATGGATAAAACAGGAGAATATGTGAAATTTGGCAACCAGCAGATTGATTTAAGCAGGACTCATTTGAATTATAATCTTGCCCCGGATCATGGGCAGTTGGATTTCATGCAAAAACGCCTGAAGGAAGTCCATGTTCTGAAGCGAAAAGATGTAAACGTCATGTGTAGCTGGGTCGTTACCGTTCCAAAGGAGCTTCCGGAAGAATTCCACGCGGAATTTTTTGGGAGAACCTATAATTTCCTAAGGAACCGATATTCCCTGGATGAAAAAAATATCATTTCCGCATATGTACATATGGATGAAAAAACTCCCCATATGCATTTCGCATTCATTCCAGTGGTTTATGACGCGAAAAAAGGCAGGGAAAAAGTATCGGCAAAGGAAGTCATCAACCGGGCAGACCTTAAGACATTTCATAAGGATTTGCAGGAGGAAATGGACAGGTTTGTGGTGGAGTATGATACCAGGCATGGTAACTTGTTCCAATGCAATGTGCTTAATGGGGCTACTAAGCACGAATTGGAAAGCAAGGATGTGATGTTAATGCAAAAGTTTGTGGAACATCCTTCCATAAAGCCAATATATAAAAATTTTTGTAAAAATATGGCGCTTGATGAATTAATGAATGATGTTTCGTCATATAATCAACAAAGGAGTCAGGAGGGTACTTATGGCAAATAACAAAAGCGTACATTACCTGTTTCGGACAGGGAACATGCCGGATGATGAAATCAACAAGGCAAAGGAAGCATATGCAAAGAAGGGAATAAAGGTAATCGTGATTACGGAAGGAAAGGAAAACATCCACGACGGATTGAAAGGGATGCTTTTTAATCATGGATAAAAATAAAACAGATGGGCTGGATGGACCGGAGGGATGGGGATGACTGCTGGATATTTAAGGCTGTCACGGGATGAAGACCGGAAACAGTATGTTTCCATAGAAAACCAAAAATTAATTGTAAGACAGTATGCTTCCGCAGCGGGGATAGATATTGACGTATTTTATGAAGACGATAATATATCCGGCTATACCTTTGAACGCCCCGGAATGAAAAAAATGCTGAAAGACATCGATTCCGGCTTGGTTGACACAGTGCTGGCAAAGGATTTATCCCGTCTTGGCAGGCATAACGCAAAGGTGCTGCTTTTGATTGAGGATTTTAAGGAACGCGGGATACGTCTGATCCTGGTGGATGATAATTATGATTCCTTCGATTCAGAAGAAGATGACATATTGGGAATAAAGACATGGTACAATGAACGATATGTAAAGGATACCAGCCGGAAAATGAAACGGACGTTGCGTGCAAGGCAGAAGGAAGGAACACTGGCGGTACGTCCCTGTTTTGGTTATGAGGTAATGCCTGATAACAAACTTGGATTATCCGTGGTGGAAAGCGAAGCTAGGATTATCCGAAAGATTTTTTATCTGTACCTGGAGGGAAGCGGTTACCGTAAGATAGCGGAAATGCTTAACGACGAAGGAATTTTGACCCCTTCCGTGCTGATGAAGCAGAGGAACAGTAAGGGGTTTTCCGGTACGGTTGCGGAAAGATGGTCCTCGGAAATGGTCCGTGAAGTCTTAAAAAATGATAATTATGTTGGAACCCTGCGTATGCATGTGCGGGAAAGGAAAACCATACACGGGACGGACTTAAGGGTCCCGAAGGAAGAACAGTATGTTTTTGACAATCACCACGAAGCCATCATAGATACCGGGACTTTCCAGGCGGCACAGGAAATTATGGTAAAGAGGATACGGAATAACTATAAGGGACAAAGGGTAAATTACAGCATTTTCAGCCAGTGCATTTTCTGCCGGGACTGCGGGAACAGGATGAACCTTATCCGGAGAAAAAAAAGAAGACAACAGACCTATTTTATCTGCCGTACTTACAATGCCAAGGGGAACCGGTATTGCAGTGCACACACGTTGGATGAAAATGAACTGCTGGAAGCCGTACTCCATTACCTGCAGGTCTGCCGTGAAATGCTTTACGGGGATATACTGAAATACAGGCTGGACCAAAGGGAAACAAGGGAGAAGCAGGAGGCAGGACTTAGGAGGGAACTGGATGCTTCCCTTTCCAAGCAACAGAGAAAGCTGGAAGTGGTTTTGGAACAAAAGATAACGAAGATGGCAGCGGATATGGAAAATGCACATATTTGGGAAGCGACTTACGGCAAATTGGAAAAGGACATCCTGTGGCAGATCAAAAGGCTGCAGGAGCAGATCCGGGAGTTGGAAATGGAACAGGAGAAAAAGGAAGGCGAAGCGGATGCGGATGCGAATGCCATTGATATTTTGGATAAAGTCATTGCGGATAAGGAGCTGACCGCTAAGGATGTAGAACTTCTGATAGACCGTATTATTGTGGATAAGGACGGCTCCTTTGAAATAAAGCTCCGTCATGGATTGGCAGCACTTGTGGATGAAAAGGAAGTGGCTAAGAAACTGGAAAGTGAGAAAAATATTTTCCGGGATGTACTGAAAGTGGTACTGGAAGAAGAACAGACACGGGGATATACTTCCGTGAAACACATGAGCCGCCGCCTGAAAGAATTGGGCTGGACGGTTTCACCAAGGTCATCGGGACCGTTCCTTCACCAGTTGGTTGACATGGGCATTGTAAAAAAGACGGATAATCCCTTAAAGCCTTATACCATAATAGCAGGAGCGGAAGAAATCAGGAGATGCATAGATTTGGAAAAATAATATCAACATTTTTTCATAATGTTGTGCCGTACCGGCGGCATGCCGGAAATGGTGTTTGAATTTATTTTAAAGAAAAACAACATTGACCCAAAAACCGACCTTACCATCGACCAAAGCATTGATTTCGGCTCTACCGCAGCGGCATTTTCCGGCGGACAGGGGGATTTTACCGTGGAATTTGAACCCCATGCCACTTCGCTGGAAGCCAAAGGGGACGGATATGTGGTGGCTTCCCTGGGGGAAGATTCCGGTTATGTGCCTTATACCGCATTCAGCGCGAAGAAAAGTTTTATCGATGCGAACCCGGAACTCATCCAGTCTTTCACCAATGCGCTGCAAAAAGGTATGGACTATGTACAGGACCATACGCCCGAAGAAATCGCCAAGGCGATAGCGCCGCAGTTTGAGGAAACGGATTTGGAAACCATTACCGCTATTGTAACGCGTTACCATGCACAGGATACCTGGAAAGATAATCTGGTTTTTGGGGAAGATGCCTTCACCCTTTTACAGAATATTTTAGAAGAATCCGGTGAGCTTTCCGAACGGGTTCCCTATGAAACCCTTGTCACTACAAAATTTGCGGAAAATGCAGCGAAATAATTATTTTGCCTGTCACCGGGAAATACGGATAAACGAAAATAGGGATTCCGCCGGGATAATATGCCGGCGCAGTCCCTGTTCCTACTGGACAAGAAATGACAAAATAGTTATAATGTGTAAGGATATACATAAACATAAAAAGAAGCAGAAAACGCACAGTGCCGTGAACGCGCGGTGCGGACGGAGGGCGGCGGAACATGGGACTGGTTAAGGCGATTAAGGGAGCGGCAGGAACGGTACTGGCGGACCAGTGGAGGGAGTATTTTTACTGCAATGCACTGGGAAATGACGTTTTGGCGGTAAAGGGAAGAAAGCGCGTAAGCGGGAAGGGAAGCAACACGAAAGGTGTGGACAATATCATCACCAACGGTTCTGTCGTGGCGGTGAATGAGGGACAGTGCATGATGATTGTGGACCAGGGCCGGGTGGTGGAATTCTGTGCGGAAGCAGGAGAATTTATCTATGACAGCTCGTCGGAACCGAGCCTGTTTTACGGGGTTTTCGGGGAAAGCGTGGGCATGACGTTTGCCACGGTGGGCAGACGTTTCACCTTTGGAGGGGATGCGGCGAAGGACCAGCGGATTTATTTCTTTAATACAAAGGAGATTATGGGGAATAAGTACGGGACGGCGAGTCCGGTGCCGTTCCGCGTGGTGGATGCCAACATCGGTTTGGACATGGACATTTCGCTGCGCTGCAATGGGGAATATTCTTATAAAATTACCGACCCGATGCTTTTTTATGCCAATGTGTGCGGCAACTTTACGGAGGATTATACGAGGGACAACATAGACAGCCAGTTGAAGACGGAGCTTTTAACGGCGCTGCAGCCTGCTTTTGCAAGGATTTCCGAAATGGGTGTCCGTTACAGTTCCATTCCGAAGCATACGGCGGAACTGGCGGATATACTGAATGAAGAACTGTCGGCGAAATGGTCACGGTTACGGGGAATTTCCATTGTATCCTTTGGGGTGAATGCAGTGAAAGCGTCTGCGGAAGACGAGGAGATGATTAAGAACCTCCAGCGGACGGCGGTATACAGGAATACGGACATGGCGGCTGCCGCACTGGTGGATGCGCAGGCGGATGCCATGCGGTCGGCGGCTTCCAACCAGGGTGCGGGTCCCGTAATGGGGTTTGCGGCGATGAATATGGCGAATATGGCGGGCGGAATGAATGCCAATGCCCTGTTCCAGATGGGACAGCAGGAAAATCGCGGTCAGGCAGCAGGACGGCAGGGGAATGCCGGACAGGCGGGAACGTTTTCCGGGACGGGGCGGATGCCGGACGGAGGCGGGGAGGCACAGACAGGGTGGACCTGTGGCTGCGGGGCAGCAGGCAATACCGGGAAATTCTGTGTGGAATGCGGCGCACCGAAACCGGCGGCAGGGTGGATCTGTGCGTGCGGGGCGGTAAATAAGGGGAAGTTCTGCAGCGAATGCGGGAAAAAGAAACCGGAGGGAGAACCGCTGTACCGTTGTGATAAATGCGGCTGGGAACCGGAAGACCCGAAAAACCCGCCCAAGTTCTGCCCGGAGTGCGGGGACCCTTTTAACGAAGGGGATATCCGGTAAAGGTGATGCGGAAGGAAAAGGACAGATGAGCATATACGATACATTAAACGAACAGCAGAAACAGGGAGTTTTCACCACGGACGGACCGGTCCTGCTGCTGGCAGGGGCGGGAAGCGGCAAGACGAGGGTGCTGACCCACCGGATTGCCTACCTGATCGAAGGGATGGGCGTACAGCCCTACCATATCATGGCGATTACCTTTACGAATAAGGCGGCAGGAGAGATGCGGGAGCGCGTGAATGCCATCATC
>ERZ808054.1507-NODE-1507-length-12868-cov-4.263936_pt1 | contig 12868 bp, 9 predicted proteins | sample MGYA00380201_ERZ808054 | MGnify/ENA primary metagenome ERZ808054 (study PRJEB31490, sample SAMN06133419) | mouse gut metagenome | isolation source: Z5_2 | host: mice | place: China: Chengdu | collected 2015-05 ... | reverse complement strand
ATAATCCCGTTCCCTTCCGTCAGTTCCAGCAGTTCCCCGTTGACGTTGTAGGTCATTTTCCCCTTTTTTATGAATATAAACTCCAAATCCCGGTGCCAATGGCTGATGGCGGAATAACCGGGATAACAAGACAGGGTTTCATATTGTACAAAAGCAGGAAACAACGGATTATTGTACGTCACCGTTTCCAAAAAATCCCGGTTTACCGCACTGCAGTATCTTACCTTTTTCTTCATGGACATTCCCTCCGGTATCGCCAACATCCCCCTCAAAAACGAATGGAAGATTGTTATAAAATTATAGCCTATTCTGATATATTTGAAAAGAAAAATATGATATTGTTAAAACGATGAAAATACAGGCCATAAAAAATACATCAAACAAAAAAGCGAGGAAAACAAAATGAGCGAAATGAAGGAAAAAATGCATACCGGGGAACTCTACCTTCCCGGCGATGAGGATATCATCAAAGAACAGGTTGTCTATCAGGATCTGCTGTGCGACTATAATCTGACCAAACCGTCGGAAACGGAAAAAAGAGCGGAAATGTTAAAAAAGATGCTGGGCGACTGCGGCGAAGGCGTCTATATCGAAGCCCCCTTCTATGCCAATTTCGGCGGCCACCACTGCCATTTCGGCAAGATGGTCTATGCCAATTACCATTTGACCTGCGTGGACGACACCCATATTTACATCGGGGATTACACGATGATCGGTCCCAACGTGACCATTGCCACTGCCGGACACCCCATCCTGCCAAAACTGCGCGAACAGATTTACCAATACAACATGCCGGTCCATATCGGCAGGAACTGCTGGCTCGGCGCCGGGGCAATTATCATGCCGGGCGTAACCATAGGGGATAACACCGTCATCGGCGCCGGAAGCATCGTTACGAAAGATATTCCCGCAAATGTGGTTGCGGTGGGCAATCCGTGCCGGGTTCTGCGTCCAATCGGCGAACAGGACAGAAAGTATTACTATAAGGACAGGCAAATTCAGCCTGAAAACCTCGGATAACGATTCCGTTTCCTGTATGCCATGAATCCATATGCCCCATAACGCATCTGTCCATGGCATACAGGAAGAAAAAGCTCATCCCCCCTGTCTCTCGTTTTACGGCTGCAGGACATAATAATCCGTATAAATCTTCCGGTCATGTCCCCCAACCAGTTTTTCTTCCGAAGCGGCAAATCCGAGCTGTTCCACTGCCGCTTTGCGCTCCTCCGCAAAAGGCGGCACCTTAGTCGCCATCATCCGGCAGCCAAACAGTTCAAACACTGATGGAAGCATCATGGAAAGTATTCCTGTAATGACTTCCCTGCGTTCATAACCGCTTCCAAGATCCAGCCGCAGCAGTCCGCAGTCATTAAAATAGTCCTCCGCCTGGCGGTTAAATAATTCCACGGTTCCGATGGCACACTGCCTGTGTTTGTCGATCACCGTCCAGCGTACGAATCCTCCCCTTTCATATTCCTGCCTCCATGCCCGGATTGCCCCCTGCATATACTCCATTTTTGTATAATGAAAATCATCACCGTTACAGTTGTCACTGTTAAAGAACGGTACGGCTTTCTCATCGGAATACACGCAGAACAAACCGGCAGCATCGGAATCCTCTACAAGCCTCAGTAAATAATCCCTGTTTTCGTATACAGGACATTTTTCATATGGACTAATCATTGTCACACCTCCAAGTTATAGTTTCCCCACAGGCAGGAACCGGAATCCGCATCCCCAAAAACCGCACTCCGCCAAAAGGGATTTTATGGCATAGACATATAATCCACCTCCAAAATCATATTTTTCATATTAACACGAAAAGTATAGATTAATCAGGCGAAAATGTCAATTCGCTATTCTGTTGGTTTTTCATAAAATGAGGGAGTGTCGCGGCTTAATTGAATTACCTGTCGAACATGCCGCAGAAGAAAAGAAATGGGTATTTGGGTCCGCTGACGGCGGCACAGACTTATGCAGGAGCGGAAGACCGAATCATCAGTGCCGCATGGCTGCGGCTGGCGGCACGCCTGCGACCGCCCTTTCCCTGCCTGCCGCTCTGCCTCGCCCCTCTCTTAAAGCGCTTCCCTCCGCGCGTTCCAACCTAAAGTGCCCAAAGAGAGAGACAATACAGCCGGCCGGCAGGGAAAAAGCGGTCGCAGCACACGCTTTAATACCCGATACACTCTTTCAGCCAGTCATTCGTCACATAATATTCCACGGCGCCGTACTGTTTTGGCGCTATTTCATGCAGATTCCCAATAGTCGAATCCTCTTTAAGCATGTCCTGCGTAATAAGGGCAGCGGGCATCTCAATATAATCGACAGGCGCACCCGTTGTCCGGTCCTTAATATCCCCGTAATCACCGTTCATTTCCAATGCAAGGATGCGGATTCCCTGTTCCCCGTTCGCCCTGAAATCGGTACAGGCACATGCCTTCCACATGGAACCTTCCTCCAGCATATACCGGATATCCATATTACAGATATCCGCCGATACCAGCGGAATATCCTTTCCCGACTCCTTCAATGCCTGGTAACACCCCTGGGCATAGGCATCGTAAGCAACCCATATGCCGTCCACTTCCCCTTCGCCGTATTTCATCAGCGCTGCACCCATCACGTCGTACATGGACGCGGTAACGTTGCCGTAATCCACAGGACCGATGACTTCCAACGTATGGATTTTCCCGCTTTCCTCATATTCCTGATACCCCTTTTCCCGCCTGTCAAAAGCGGCAATATAGTCCGGTCCTACCCATACTTTTATCAGGTTCACCTGCTCCCTGCCCGGATACAGTTCCCCGCACAGGTATTCCAACAAATCCGCAGCCAATCCCTCATCGTCCTGGAAGAACTGGGTCACGCCTTTTATCTTTTGTGTCTGTCCTGAACTGTCTTCAAACTGGGTATCAAAAGTCACGATTTTTAAATCCGGATAGGTTTCCAGTATATCCTGCAAAAACGTATAAGAATAATCTTTTCCCCCGTGCGACACAAACAGCCCGTCATACCCGTCCGCTGCACATGTGGCAATATAATTTTGGAAAAGGGCATCGTCCCCGCCGGAAAAATATACATCGCAGGACATCCCCAGCTTTTCTGCCGTTTCCACGCACTGGTCGGCACAGAGCCGGAAAATCTCGCTGGAAGCCATATTCAGTATGTATGCCACTTTCTTTCCTGCAACAGGGGAGTTTTCCGCCGCCGGAAAGGTTTCCGTTCCGGCTTCCGCCGCTTCCCGCCCATCCTGTACGTCTCCCGCCGTCTGCACCTGTTTTCCGCACCCTGCCATGAAAAAGAACAGCAGAACTGCCGCGCATAACACAGCGAAAAATCTCCCGCTTTCTTTTCTGCCTCCCGTTTTCCGTTCCATCCGGGAACCTATCGTCCTGCTTCCCGCTTTATCTCCCACTTCCACGCCTGCTACCCTGTTTTTCGATTCCATGCCTGCCACCCTGCTTCCCGCTTTCATGCCTGCCGTCCTGTTTCCTGTTTCCTATTTCCATGCCGGTTTTCCCGCTTCCTGCTTACTTCAATTCCCAAATTCCAAAAATCCAAAATTCCAAAACTCTAAAAATTCGTCCCGTTCCATCCCCATTTATCGCTTTCCTCGTATTTCACATAGACACGGTCCTTTGGAATCTCAAGTTTACTTTAGAATCCCCCTGTCACGGCATAGCGCCTCGATGCTTCTGTCATAAGTGGCTTCTGCTTCTTTGGAAAAGAAGCATCCGGGTACCCCTTCGTTATTGTCCCTGTGATGTGCCACACAGTCGCAGCATTTCCCGTGTCTTGGACAGTCGTAAGTACAGGGGCATGATCTGTTGTTATCACAATTTGCCATAATCGTATCTCCTTCTTCTTTCTTCTCTTTGTCGGTTTACCGGTCCCGTCTTCCCGTATGTAATAATACCGGTGACTGCATTATATCAGAAAAACATTTGCCCAAAAGCGGTTTTGCATGGAACGCATTTTTTCCGTTACGCTTTGTCCCGCTGTTTCTAAAGATAAAATCCGCCCATCCGGTACTTTTCAATCTTATTTTTCAGCTCCTGCGTCCGCTTTTTATTCGTGTCCTGTTTTTCATAGATATCATCCAGCAGCAGATTGATATTTTTCTGCATCAGCATATTGGTATGCACCATATTCCGCATGATATCAATGGCATTTTTAGGATTGTTCCGGATAAATTCCTCCAAAGAATCCCTGCTGATGCGCATCAGCAGCACATCGTCATAGGCAACCACCGTATAGATGCCGGGCTGGTCGGAAAGCACATTCGTTTCCCCAAAACATTTCGGTTTGGAATAAATTCCAATCAGATGTTCCTCTTTTTCCCCATACCGGATATATACCGCCACGGACCCGGATACAATCTTATACATCTCGCCGTAAACCGCGCCCTCTTTCAAGATCACCTCATCTGCATGGAACTTCTGCATTTTCACATTTTCCACCGGTTCTCCACCTCCGTTTCTTTTTTCTACAACCGCTCCCCCATCCTGCCGGGGATTTAAACTGCGGACACGCATTGCCGTCTCATTCAGGAAACGTTTTTCAGTTTCCCGGTATCCAGCATATCAAGCCCTGCCGCCAATTCCACCAATTCCGCCTGCAGGCAGAACAGATCCGCCGCAGTCGTGAAAAATTCCAGTATTACATTCAGGGCAATGGTTATAGCGATTGCCTCCATGGGAATCTTAAGCTGTACAAACAGTATGGTATAACAGGTCAGCGCGCCGCCGGGAATCGGAGGCGCCGCCACCGCAAGCACGATGGCAATGAGGAACGCCATCGCCAGCCACACAGGGGAAACCGTCACACCGTAAATTTCCGCCATACAGAATCCCACCGCAAGGAACTGGACGGAAACTCCCGGCATAAATATGACCTGTCCCAAAGGAACGCCGAAATTCACAATCCTTTTATCGATTCCAAGTTTCTTTTCACAACATTCCATATTCACCCCGAAAGCCGCCGAAGAAGATGCCGTGGTCAGCGCAATCAGGAACGTTGGCATCATCTTCTTTAGCAGCAGCACAGGACGCACCTTCCTGCGCGTACAAACCAGCACAAGATACACCCCCATGACAATCATATCCCCGGCGAGCATAGCAGGAAGCAGCTTATACGTATGGAAAAATACGGAAAAATCATTGCCGAGCACCATGGTCAGAATACTGCCGAATACAAACAGCGGCACAAAAGAACTGACCGTCTCCATAATAAACTGCACAATATAATTGGACTGTTCCACAAACGCCGCCGCAACCGTAGCCTTACTTCCCAAAATCAGCATTGCCGTACCAATCAAAACCGCAACAAAAATAATCTGCAGCGGATTCCCCTCCGTAAAGGGCGTAAAAAAATTTCCCGGAACAATGTCCAAAATCATCTGAAACAGTTCGGAAAAATCAAACATTCCCCCGCCTCCCGCCGCGAGGGAAAAAAGAGGCAGAACCGCCATACATGCCGGAAGCGTCAAAAGAACGGACATCAAAAGAAAACGTCCGATCATCCTTTTCCCAATCTTCCCCATCGTAGCCGTATCTCCGATGCTGTAAATCCCCCACGCCACCGAAAGAAACACCATGGGGCCCGCAATAGCGGATAAAAGTCCCATAAAGCGTTCAAAAACAGGTCCAATCAGCTCATTTACCAAAAACTCCCGGATACCCGCCGGCAAAAAACGGCACAAACCGCCGACCAAAAGCGCCAGCACCACCGACCACACCAAAGACACCATTTGTGACCGTTTCTTCTTTTTGGGCATAAACAGAATCAGGTTTACCCCGTTCTTATACTGCCATACAGGCGCCGCCCCGATATTGGCAAGCAGTCCACGCAGCACTTCGCTCTGCCCTTCCTCCCCCGTATCAAAAGGATCAAAGCGCTCCCCCGGCAGGGAGAGTTCCAGCCGGATACGGTTTAAACGCCTGGTGCACTTCTGCGTAAATACCGCCCCCGCCCCAAAAACCTCCTGATACTTTAACAGTGTCTCCTCCACCATAAGCCTGGTCTGCAGGATATCCCTCTGTGCCACCCCACATTCCCCCAGCGCCGCTTCCACATCCTTGCATACCTGCGCAATACTTTCATTCCCCAACTCCCGTTTCCCCGCCTTACCACCCTCTGTCTTCCCGGTTTCCGTTTTCCTGTTTTCCATTTCCCCGGCTTCTTTTTTCCCATTTCCGGCTTTCCCGTTCTCCATACCGCACTAACCATTCCTTCCTGTCTCCAAATTACCAATCCCCAAAAGCATATTTGTACGTTTGACGCCGGGCGAAAGCGCGTCCTTAGGATAACCGACCTTATCCGGCGCGTCCGGCTTAACTCCAACCCATCTTCTTCTTAAACTCAAAACAAATCATGGTAATATCGTCAAACTGCTCCGCGTCTCCAACAAACGCATCGATATCCCTTTTCACGGCGGGCAGCAGTTCCGTCGGCGGCAGTTCCGCATGGTCACGTAATACCCTCCCCAACCGTTCCATACCGTAAAGTCCGTTCTCCTTATTGGTCGCTTCCGTCACGCCGTCCGTATACTGGAAGAACTTATCCCCCTCCTCCAACTGCATGGAACCGCACTGGTAACGGACTCCCTCCATACCCGCCAGAACAAATCCCGCCCGTATCTTATACGGCTCAAAGACGCCTCCCTTTTTGCATACAAACGGAATCTCATGCCCCGCATTCACGAAGCGGAATCCCCCCGTCGCCAAATCCAATACTCCTTCAAAAGCGGTAATGAACATACCCTCGCTGTTGGATTCACACAGAAGGTTGTTTACCTCGGTAAATACCTCCCCCAAATCCCTGCCCGGCTGGGTATGGTCCTTAATCAGCGTCTTCCCGATGACCATGAACAATGCCGCCGGAACCCCTTTTCCCGACACATCCGCCGCCACCACGGCAAGATGGCGTTCATCCACCATGAAGAAGTCATAAAAGTCGCCGCCCACCTCCTTTGCCGGCTCCATGGCGGCAAATACGTCAAACTCCTCCCGTTCGGGGAATGCGGGAAAAATGCAAGGCAGCATGGACTGCTGGATATTGGTCGCCACATTCAGCTCCGCCGTGGTCTTCATCGTCCTCGCACTTTGGTTAATGGAGTAAAAAATCATCCAAAATTCCACCACAAAAATCAGGCAAACCGTAATATACAGCAAAAAGAACCATGGACTGTTCGGGTAAATCCCCACACCGTTTGACACAAGATTGATAAAATAAAATCCTACCACCGAAATGAACAGCGCCGGAAGGAACACTGCCATTTTCCCACCGACCGCCTCAACGGTGCGGTGGATGGTTTTTTTCAGGAAACGGGCATACAATACCGAAAATACGGCATACACGAAAATCTTAATTCCGATAAAGAAAACCAGATTCGCCGTATCATAAGGGCTTTCCTGAATCAATCCCAGCGCCGTCCCAAGAAGGGTATCCGTAGTCCCGCAGAACATAAACGTACTGACATTGGCAATCAGACATGCCATCAGGGATATGGCGAGCTTGGTAGACCAACTGTCCTTATACAAAAACTGCGCTATCATACACATCAGGGCGGAAAGCCCCAATATCCCCACCGCATCGTTATATAAATTAACGGAATAGCTCACAAACGCCATGAAATATCCAACCACGGCCCCGATGGTCCAACAGACAGCCCTTACCGGACCTTTGTATTTCGGGGTCAGCGTAATCCCCGTCAACAGGCCGGCAAACACCGATGCCATGAAAACCGCAAAGCTCCAAAGTGCAATCGATACCATACCATCTCTCTCCTTTTCCGCTCTCCCCTTTAAAATAAGTCCATTCCGCTTAAGGCAGACAGGTATTTATCCAAATATTCCCCGGTGATAACTCTCCACCCTTCCAGCAGACTCCATAAATACCCGTCGGTAAGATCCTGCACAACAGGTATTTCATGAAGGTTTTTTGTTTCTTCATTTGTCATTAACCCTTGCAGCTGTTCCCTGCCTTCCTCTGTCTGCTTCCGCTCCTGCAGCAGTTTGTCAAATTCCCCGTCCGTCAGCACTTCCACGGCATAGCCCAGCTTCGCGGCAGCCTGGAACAAATCGGAAAATTTTAATTCCACGGGCGGACAGACATGGAAAACTGCCGTATCCTCCCCCGTCGCCGTCAGCGCCACGATGTTATGCGCCGTCTCGTCCACCGGTGAAAAATTAACGCTTGCTTCATAAACCGTCAAAGGCACAGCCCCCATCTTAATATAAGAAGAAAACCGGCGGGTAAAGGCATTGGAACGGAGATTCATTTGGAATTCCCCGTCGCGGATGCGCCCCTGGAGGTTCCCGATGCGCATGATTTTTATTTCCAGCCCATCCTTCACCGCCGCCCGTAGCAGCTCATATTCCGCCATATATTTGGAATAAATATACCGGTTATGGATTTCCTGCCCGATATAAAAATCCGACTCACAAAAACGCTCCTTCCGCGCATCTCCCGCCGTCATGCCCGCAACGCTGATGGTGGAAACCTGGCAGAGCGCCGCCCGCTCCTTCCCGGCAAACCGAATCAGGTTCCTTACCCCCTGCGTATTAATCTTTTCCAAATCGTCCCCGTAGGAAAAATGGGACACGTTTGCGGCGGAATTGATGATAGTGTGGATACGGACCGGACACTTTTGCGTAAAAATATCCGGGTCTGTGATATCCCCTTCCACCACCAGCCATTTATCCCCGTAACTTGCGGAAAAATCTTCTTCCGCATAATAAAACAGGGAAGATTTCACACGCTTTAAGGCAGTGAGAGTCTTCTTCGGACGGGACAGGCAGACGATTTTGCCGCACCAGTCCGGATTCCTTAACAAATCCACAAGAATATGTATCCCAAGATAACCCGTCACGCCCGTTAGCAGCACATTTCCGAGATACTTGCGTTTTATTTCTTTTTGCGTATGCGCGGCAAGGTATTCCTCTATTCCTTCGTAATCCAAATGCCTTATGTCAAATTCCTCTCCGCCGCCGTCCGCACCCCCGGAAATCCGCTCCAACAAAAGGGCAGGCGTGGGATACCGGTATAAATCCCCGAATTCCAGCCGGTTATCCGAAAGCTCCAGCTTTTCTTCGATTTGCAGCAGCACCGTGACAGCGCTTAAGGAATCGCCGCCCAATTCAAAAAAGTTGTCGTCCATACCGACGCACCCTGCGGACAGCACTTCCCCGAAAATACCGCAGACCAGCTTTTCCCTCTCCGTTTCCGGCGCTTTATACACCCGGACGTATTCCACAGGCTCATCCGCAAGGGCTTTCACATCGGTCTTCCCGTTAGGCGTCTGCGGCATGGCGGCAAGCTCCTTTAAAATATCCGGCACCATATAGGAAGCCAGCCGCGCCTTCATATGCGCCCTCAACGCCTCCCTGTCCACGGCGCCTTCGGATAAAACGGTATAAAAACCAGCCAAGCGCTCGGTCTTTTCCGTTCCTATTTTCCGTATGATACAGCAACACGCCCCGATACCGGGAAATTCCCCCATGACATTCTCTATTTCCGACAGCTCGATGCGCAGTCCCCGCAGTTTTACCTGTCTGTCGTTCCTGCCGCAGTACATCATTCCCTCTTCCGAAAAATATCCCAAATCCCCGGTGCGGTACAGCCGGATACCGTTCCACATCCGGTATTTGGCTTCCGTTTCTTCCGGCCGGTCTTTATAGCCGATGCCTACGCCATTACCGTATACGCAGATTTCCCCCACTGCGCCGAAAGGAACCGGATGTTCCTCCCTGTCCAGGAGCAGGATACCCGTATTGGCTATGGGCATTCCGATGGAAACGGCATCTCCTGCCTCAGTGATGGTGGCGCCGATAGTGGTTTCCGTGGGACCGTAACCGTTATAAATCCGTATCCGGTAAGTATCCGCCAGCCGCTTCACCAGACTTCCGGGCAGAACCTCCCCCGCCGCCAGGATGGCTTTCACACCGCCCAAGGCTTCCCGGAAGGCTTCGTTTGCCAAATAAGCATTTATGCGCGAAGGCGTACAATGCAGGATATCCGCACCGTGCCGCCGGATATGCGCCGCAAGTTCCCCCGCATCCGTCATGGCTTTTTCATTGCCCAGCTCCACGAACAGCCCGTTCATCAGCGGAACAAAGATTTCAAACAAAGAAATATCAAAACAAATCGAGCCAATCGCTACGATTCCATGCCCGTTTTGGGTCACATCCCGGTTAAAGGGATTGTTGTCCGGGTGTACGATGTTTGCGATACCCTTATGGGACAGCATCACCCCTTTGGGCCGCCCCGTCGTTCCCGACGTGTAAATCATGTATGCAAGGTCATCCTGCCCGATTTCCGGCAGGAGATCCGGCTCCGCTTCCTGGGATAACAGGTCATCGATTTCCGTATACTCATACTCTCCCGCAATCTTCACGTCTTTGGAGGAAACCAGGCGCACCGCCCCGCTGTTTTCCAGAATATATGCAATCCGGTCCATGGGATAGGAAGGATCTGCCGGGATAAATGCCGCCCCCGCCTTCGCTATGCCAAGAATCGTTGGAATCAGACGGTAATCCCTCTTCAACAGAAAGGCAACGCTGTCGCCGCCCTTCACGCCAAGCCGCCGCAGCCCACAGGCAATCCGGTCGCTGGCACGGTCAAGCTCCCCAAAGGTAAAGGCATGGTCCCCCGCATACAGGGCAGGGGCATCCCCATACTGCTTTGCCGCGCGCCGGAACAGGGAAGGAATCGTAAGTTCTTTTCCCACGTGAAACGTTTTTCCCTTCACCGAAGTAACTTTCCGGTATTCCGCTTCCCCCATGGTTCTGATGTCCGAAAGCATTTTGGGTGCAAGAGCGTCTCCCCGGCTTTCTCCCGGTATCCCGTCCGAAAGAACCGTAAGAATGGCATCCAAAAAATACCCTGCTTTTTCCTCCGTATAAACGGATTGCTGATAATCCGCCTGCATATCCAGTCCGCCGCTTTCGTTCCAAAACAGGTTAAACGTCATATGGTTTGACATATCTCCTGCCACGCTGAACCGGACGCTGTACGGGAAGTCCGCATGGAAGGAAAAACGGTAGAAGTTAAACACATATTCCGAAACGGTTTCCCCCGTCACCGCTTCTTCCCGCAGAGCGGAAAGGATACGGTCAAAACCGCACCCCTTATGCGCCGATGCTTCCGCCGATGCCTGCTTCACCCTCCGGCACAGTTGCGCAAAAGTATCCGCCCCTTCCACCCTTACCCGTACCGGAACCAGCAACGTATAACAGCCGAGCGTATTTCTCTGCCCCTGCGTCCGGTTTAACCGGGGCATCAGAAACACCGCATCCTTTTTGCCCGTGGCTTTGGCAAGATAGAGCGCATAAGCAGACGCAAAAAGATAAGGGACGGAAATCCCCTCCCTTTCCCCGAACCGTTCCGCTTTCCGCATCAGTTCCCCCGGCACACAGACGCGCAGGCTCCCGAACCCGCTTTTGTCCGTTTTCTGCGGGAAAACGGCAGCCTCAAACTCCGCACCGGAAAAAAGGGACTGCCAAAATCCGTCCGCAGACCCGCTTCCGCCGGAACCATCTCCTTCTCCCGCAGAATTGCTTTCACCGGCAGCATCGGTTTTACCGGCAGGAATATTTTCTGCAGCACCGCCTTTTTTACCGGCAGAGCTTCCAGGCAGATAACCGTCCTCCCGGAAGAAGACCGACGGTATCATCTCTTTTCCCGCAAGCACATCCATGACATTTTGGACAAACAGGCTCATGCCGTAGCCGTCAATGATAATATGATGGAAACACACGTATAAGAAAACACCGCCTCCCGAAAGCGGAATGACTTTTGCCCGGTACAGGCACCCTTCCATATCCAAAGGGCGTCTGTCCATATTCCCCATGTATTTTTCCGCCAAATCCGCATCACGTTCTTTTCCTGTTTCACAACCGGAAACTTTTCCGGTGCCGACGGAAAACATCCACTCCCCGTCCTCTTTCACAAGAACGGCGGCAAAAATGTCCGCGCGGTCAAGCACCGTATCCACCGCGGCAATTACTTCCTGCGGGGTATGGTCCGGCAGGTGGAGTTTTAAGGAAATCGTATTCCGCGCGCTGCCCGGATGTGCCTGCTCCGCCCTTAAAATCTGGGTCTGTGATAGGTTCCGTCTGAACTTCTGTTTTTCTACTGTCATCATACTGTCTCCGTTTTCTTCGCCTGCGGCAGTTTGGATGCCATCTTCCTTATGCCTTTTCAATCGTCAGGATATCCGCAAAACCGGTTACTTCAAAAATTTCCATAATGGTGTCGTTGACATGGGTCACGCGCATACTGCCCTGCTTGTTCATGGTCTTCTGCGCCCCTAAAAGGACACGCAGTCCTGCCGACGATAAGTAATCCAAATCCTGCATATCAATGGTTAAATCCTTCACCCCGCCGATGGAATCCTTAACCGCTGTCTCAAGCTCCGGCGCCGTATTGGTATCCAGCCTTCCTTCCAATGCAAAACATAAACTGCCGCTTCCGTTTTCCGTTTTTGTGATTTTCATATTTTCCTCTTTTCTGCGCTGTTTTTCATGTATTCCGGGCTGCGCTTACAGCGCGGACACAGCTCCGGCGCTTTTTCCTGTATCTTCTTCTCTTTCCGGTCATCCCAGCCCCTGTCTGCCCGGCAGTCATACTGCCCGTGTTATCCGATTATATCAGATTTCTTTTCTTATTTGGGTAATGTGGCACAGTTCGTATTTTTTCCGGTATCATTTGCAGATACCTGCCCGGTGCGGACGCAAAAGCCGGGAGCACCACCCCCTGCCCGGTTTGTCCCTGCCTCCCTGTGCTTCCCCTGCCGGCATCTGTTCAAAACCTGTTTCAAAAAATGTAATGCCGTATCATAGCATTCCTTTTTACTCTACCCAGCACG
>ERZ808054.1502-NODE-1502-length-12885-cov-4.401390_pt1 | contig 12885 bp, 13 predicted proteins | sample MGYA00380201_ERZ808054 | MGnify/ENA primary metagenome ERZ808054 (study PRJEB31490, sample SAMN06133419) | mouse gut metagenome | isolation source: Z5_2 | host: mice | place: China: Chengdu | collected 2015-05 ... | reverse complement strand
CATCAAAATCAATACAGGCGATCACGACTCCGTCGAAGCCGCGGTACCGGGCATGCACCAGATAGGACATTTTCCGGGGTCTGGATTTACAGCTGTTGATGAAGGTAATGTCATATCCTTTTTCCTCGGCGGTATTTTTAAAACTGTCCAGAACATGGGCAAAGTAGTCGTGGGTCAGACCGCTTTGGCTTTCGTCGGTGAACAAAACACCAATATTGTAGGTGCGGTGCGTCTTAAGTGACTGGGCAGCAGAATTGGGAGAATAGCCCATTTCCCTGGCTGCCTGCCGGATTCGTTCTTTTGTCTCCTGACTGATATCTTTATGGCCGTTCAGGGCTTTGCTGACAGTTGCTATGGATACGCCGCAGGCTTCGGAAATATCTTTCAGTGATGCCATATTGAATAATCCCCTTTAGAATAAAATACTTAAACGTTTTCGTAATTTTAGTGTATAATAATTGTTATAAACGTGCAATGTTTTTTTGATTTTTTCATTTTTGTATACATTGGGCAATTGTCTGTTGCACTTGGGGAAAACTTTGTGTATAATGCGGATTAGAAGGATAACTTAAACGTTTTCTGAACTTATAGGAAACGGCAAATAAATTTGCCGTTTCCTATAGCCCCTCCGGGGGATGCGCACGATTTTTGCAAGGAAATATCTGCGTTTACACGCAGCAAAAATCGGCACAGCGAACGCCAAAAAGAAAATATTTTTGTCGTTCGCTATAAAAACCTGACAAAGAATGACACATTTATGAAGGAGAAGAAGCTATGAAATTTGGTTACTTTGATGATGCGAACCGTGAATATGTGATCACGACGCCGAAGACGCCGCTTCCGTGGATCAATTACCTTGGCTGTAATGATTTTTTCAGTCTGATCTCCAATACCTGCGGCGGTTACACGTTTTATAAGGATGCAAAGCTGCTCCGCCTGACCCGCTATCGTTATAATGACGTGCCCGGCGATGTGAACGGCAAATATTTTTACATTAAAGACGGAGATACCGTGTGGAATCCCGGCTGGCAGCCTTCAAAAACAGAGCTGGATGCTTATGAGTGCCGCCACGGTATTGGTTACAGCCGTTTTACTTCGTCCAAAAACGGTGTGAAGGCGTCTGTGCTTACCTTTGTTCCCATGGGGGATGCCTGTGAGGTCAGCCAGCTAAAGCTTACCAATGATTCTTCCGTGTCAAAGAGCCTGTCGCTTTTCTCCTATGTAGAATGGTGTCTTTGGAATGCAGATGATGACAGCAGGAATTTCCAGAGAAATTACAGCACCGGTGAGGTGGAGGTAGTCGATTCTGTCATATTCCATAAGACAGAATACAGGGAACGCCGCAATCACTATGCGGTTTATTCCGTGAATGCAAAGGTTGACGGTTTTGATACCAGCAGGGACGCGTTCCTTGGCGCATACCGGGGGGCAGACTATCCGGAGGCAGTGGAAAAGGGAGCCTGCACAGGGTCTGTTGCGCATGGCTGGGCACCGGTCGCTGCACATCAGTTGAACATCACCCTTGCTCCCGGAGAAAGCAGGTCCTTTGTGTTTGTTCTTGCCTATATTGAAAATCCCCAGGAGGATAAATGGGAATCTTATGGTGTGATCAATAAGAAACCTGCTTATGCACTGCTCGATAAGTATAAAACAGACGCCGATGTGGAAAGGGCGTTTGAAGAACTGAATGTTTATTGGAAAGATCTTCTTGGAAAATATACCATTAAGTCGTCCAATGAGAAGGTTGACCGCATGGTCAATATCTGGAACCAGTACCAGTGCATGGTGACCTTCAATATGTCGCGATCCGCTTCTTACTATGAATCAGGGATCGGGCGCGGAATGGGCTTCCGTGATTCCTGCCAGGATCTTCTTGGCTTTGTGCACCTGATTCCGGACCGTGCGAGGGAAAGGATCATTGATATTGCCTCCACCCAGTTTCAGGACGGCAGCGCTTATCATCAGTATCAGCCGCTTACGAAAAAGGGCAATTCCGACATCGGAAGCGGATTTAACGACGATCCGCTGTGGCTTATTGCAGGAACCAGCGCTTATGTCCGGGAGACTGGCGATACCGGCATTTTGACGGAAATGGTGCCCTTTGACAATGATGCGTCGGTGGCAGCGCCGCTGATGGATCACCTGAAACGCTCCTTTGATTATATCGTGAACCATAAGGGACCTCACCAGCTTCCGCTGATCGGACGGGCGGACTGGAACGACTGCCTGAATCTGAACTGCTTTTCCGAACATCCGGGAGAATCCTTCCAGACCTTTGGTCCCAGCGAGGGACCTGTTGCCGAGTCTGTCTTTATCGGCGGTATGTTTGTAAAGTACGGCGAAGAATATGCACAGTTATGCGAGCTTATGGGTGACCAGCCGGAAGCTGACAGAGCCCGGGGCGAAGTAAAAGCCATGAATGCGGCTGTTTTGAAAGACGGATGGGATGGGGAATGGTTTGTTCGCGCTTATGACGCATACAGCAATAAGGTTGGGTCAAAAGAATGTGAAGAGGGGCAGATCTACATAGAGCCGCAGGGATTTTGCGTGCTGGCAGGTATCGGTGTGGAGGAAGGTCTTGCGAGGAAAGCCCTTGATTCTGTAAAGGAAAGGCTGGACACAAAGTATGGCGTGATGATCCTGCAGCCTGCATACACCAGGTATCATCTGGAGCTTGGGGAAATTTCTTCTTATCCGCCCGGATATAAAGAAAACGCAGGAATCTTCTGCCACAACAACCCATGGATTTCCATTGCAGAGACTGTGATCGGCAGGGGAGAGAGGGCATTCGAGGTATACCGGAAGACCTGCCCGGCTTATGTGGAGGAAATCAGTGAGATCCACAGAACCGAGCCTTATGTATATTCCCAGATGGTTGCCGGCGCTGATGCCTATATTCCCGGAGAGGCGAAAAACAGCTGGCTTACCGGTACTGCGGCATGGACCTTTGTAAATATCTCTCAGTATATTCTGGGCGTTTACCCTACCCACAAGGGACTGAGCGTAGATCCCTGCATCCCGAAAGACTTTGGCGATTTTGAGCTTACCAGAAAATTCAGGGAAGGAATCTATCAGATCAAGGTGGTAAATCCTGACCGTGTGGAAAAGGGAGTCAAGAGCATTACGGTAGACGGAGTCCCTGTTGAAGGATGTGTAATTCCTTATGTAAAAGGAAAAGAAAATTATGACGTAGTGGTAACGATGGGCTAAAGCCCGAAACAGGAAGTGATAAAATGCCGGGTATTATATATAATGCAAGCAAGATTAAAGTCTGTCAGGGATTTTATGAGATCTGTGACTATGCGGAGCTGGACAGAGGCTGGGCGGATGAGCTGTGGAAGGATATTCTGCTTCATCCGCAGGTCTATGATGAATTGGTGTATTACATGGAACATCACACATTTTCAGACAAGGTGAAGGTGTGCGGTTATTCTATGTGCGATCTGTATGTATGGCAGATGAGCCGGTACAATTTGATCAAGGACACCGGAAAAAATTCAAAAACCTGCAATAAAGAAAAGATGGCAATGCAGGCTTTCCGCACGCTGCTGGATTTTATGGAAGATCCCAAGGGCGGCAGGAAGAAATTTGAAAATGGGCAGGGGATGGACAGATTGTAAGGAACTTACAGTTCCTAAGGGGGATATATGACAAAAAAGGACTTTATTTTGCAGCTCCGGCGCTCCTTATCCGGTAAACTGGGCAGCACTGAAATTAATGAAATTGCTGCATATTATGAGGAGTATATAGAAATCCAGGTGCGGAAAGGACAGGAGGAGCAACAGGTAACAGCTCTTTTGGGTGATCCCGTACTGCTTGCAAAAAGTATTTTTAATGCGGAGTATAATAAGAAGCCTCGTCTCAATGACACCACCTTTTTCTCTTTAGGGACCAGGGTGAAAAGCGTGTGTATGGGTTTGGGAAACAGGCTTGGGATAAAAGTAAAAGGATTGATAGAAAAGTCTTTTCATGACAAAAGACCATAAAATGAAAAAGCCTGTCGCATGGCAGGCTTTTTCTGGGGAGTATAAATAATTAATATAAGGGTTATAAACAAGAAGTTGAAGGGTTCTTCTGTTTATAATGATATTATATGCTTTTTTGCGCAGAGTTGCAATGTTAAATAGGGCGAAAGTACTAGTGGATAATAATCGTTTTTTGTGCAACATCAACAAAAAATAAGTACTAAAGTACTACGAAAATAATGGCATAAAGTTCTTAAAACAGGTGAATACTACTTTCGTAACCTAAATAATCAGGAGGGAACAAAAATGTCTAAGAATGATTTTAACCAGAACAATCAGAACAACCAGAACAACAGCCAGGAAAACAAGTCTGGTCAGAACTGTCAGAACAGCCAGAAGAACAGCTCTTCTAACAGCTCTAGCAACAATAACAAAAAGAATAACGAATTCTAAATGTTTTTGGAGAAAAGGCACCCTCTCGGGTGCTTTTTCTCGTTGTATACAAAAAGTCAGGATTGTGATATAATTCAACCCAAAAGGGCTATAGGAGAGGAAAATCAAATGAGAAGATATGAGCTGATCGCACCCTGCCATTTTGGTCTTGAAGCCGTGCTGAAACGCGAGATAACTGATCTGGGCTATGATGTTGCTTTAGTGGAGGACGGCCGCGTCACGTTCATTGGGGATGCAGAAGCGGTTTGCCGTGCCAATGTTTTTCTCCGCACGGCAGAGAGGATTTTGATCAAGGCAGGCAGCTTTTATGCGGAGACTTATGAGGAGCTTTTTCAGGGAACAAAAAGCATTCCATGGGAGGAGTTTATTCCCTCTGACGGCAGATTTTGGGTGACGAAAGCTGCCAGCGTGAAAAGCAAGCTTTTCAGTCCGTCTGATATACAATCTGTTATGAAAAAGGCAATGGTGGAACGGCTGAAGGACATTTATCACACCAGCTGGTTTACGGAAGATGGCGAGTCTTTTCCCATCAGGGTATTTATCATGAAAGACCAGGTGACGGCAGCGCTGGATACTACCGGGGATTCTCTTCACAAGCGGGGATACCGTAAGCTTGTGGCTAAGGCGCCGATTGCCGAAAATCTGGCGGCAGGGCTTTTGATGCTGACACCGTGGAAAAAAGACCGTATTTTAGTAGATCCTTTTTGCGGAAGCGGAACATTTCCGATCGAAGCGGCACTGATGGCAGCCAATATTGCGCCGGGGATCAACAGGAGTTTTAATGCGGAAAACTGGGAACATTTGGTTCCGGAAAGACAGTGGGATGATGCCATTGAGGAAGCAAAGGAAATGATAAGCTTTGATGGGGATACAGATATACAGGGATATGATATTGATGATGGGATAGTTGCTGTTGCCAGAGAAAATGCAAAGCTTGCCGGAGTAGACGGTATGATCCATTTTCAAAAAAGAGGGATTGACCAGCTTAGCCATAATAAAAAATATGGATTTATTGTCACCAATCCGCCTTATGGAGAAAGGATGGAAGAAAAGAAAGACCTTCCTGCCCTGTACCGGATGCTGGGAGAACGATATAAGGTGCTTGACAGCTGGTCCCTTTATCTGATTACAGCTTATGAGGGGGCGGAAAACGCTTTAGGGCTGAAAGCGTCTAAAAACAGAAAAATTTACAATGGAATGATAAAAACATACTTTTATCAGTTCCCCGGACCTAAACCGCCCGGGAGAGCGCGGGAGAGGTTATAGAAATGCAGCATAGTATGATGAAAGGAATGACATGGTTTTTTGCATGTCTTTGTGTTGTTTCCACGGGGCTGATCCTGTATTTGTCTTCCAATAAAGTGATCACCATATCAGAAGTGGTGCAGGATGAGATGTATAATGGCCACGCAGTGCAGGGTTACGTGGCAGATGATGGGGCGGCGCAGGAGAATGTCCTTACCTTTGTTTTGGAGAAAGCAAACACTAGTTATCTGTGTGTGCCCCTGCCGGAAAATTGTGGCGCAGAAGATGTAGTTGTAGAAAACCATTATATGGATAAAGAGCTTTGCATTGTTGTGAATGGCGCAAAGAAAGAATTTTATGAGGAGAATGCCATTTCGGGGAACCGGACTGTGGTACGGCAGGGCATATTTGAGCCTGCGCAGGGAAATACAAGATTGATTTTCCAATTGACAGGAATATATGAATGTCGTACTATTTTGGAGGGTCATAATCTGTACATCAGTTTTTTGACACCGAGGGAAGCGTATAGCAAGATCGTGGTCATCGACCCTGCCTGCGGAGGGCTGAACGTGGGAGTGTCTGCAGACGGGCTTTTGGAAAAAGATATTAATCTGGGAGTTGCGAAAAAGCTGAAGGAGAAGCTTGACCGCTCTGATATTAAAGCATATTATACCAGAATGGATGACGTGAATCCCAGTGAAGAAAGCCGGGTGGCGCTTGCCAATGAGACCCGGTCGGACATGTATATCCGTATTGAGACAGACGCAGATGATGACAGCAGCATATATGGGACCACAACGGTCTATAACGGCAATTATTTCATTCCCGGATTCGGGAGCGTGGAACTGGCAGATATGCTGGAACGTGCAGTGGTGACCAGTATCAAGGGCAAAGCGTTAGGGCTGGAAGAAGCGCTGGCGGAGGAATATGTGCTGAGAAATGTTACGGTGCCTGCCGCGGCGGTAAAAGCAGGATGTATTACCAACAAGCAGGAAGCTACACTTCTTGGCAGGGAAGAATATCAGGATAAGATTGCAGAAGGAATTTATCAGGCAATCTTGAGTGCTTATGAGGAATATTTTTGAGGTTGAAACCGGAAGGAAGAAACGATGCGGAAAATCATTTTTGCAACTGGAAATGCCGGAAAAATGAAAGAAATCAGGATGATCTTATCGGATCTTGTGATACAGGGAGAGCAGGTGGAAATTTTTTCCATGAAGGAAGCAGGGCTGTCGGCGGATATCGTAGAAGACGGGCAGAGTTTTTTGGAAAATGCAGTGATCAAGGCAAAGGCAGTAGCTGCCTGCGCAGAAGGGGCTGTCGTGCTGGCGGATGATTCCGGATTGGAAATTGATTATTTAAATAAGGAGCCGGGGATTTATTCAGCCAGATACATGGGGGAGGATACTCCTTATCATGTTAAGAACGCACATTTGCTTGGCAGGCTTGACGGAGTGCCGGACGAGAAGCGTACTGCACGCTTTGTCTGTGCCATAGCCTGCGTGTTGCCGGACGGAAGTGTTTTAAGTACGGAGGCAGCCATAGAAGGCAGGATCGGGTATGAGGAAAAGGGTACGAACGGTTTCGGCTATGACCCTATTTTTCTGGTCCCGGAATATGGGAAAAGTACAGCAGAACTGACAGAAGAGGAAAAGAATGAGATAAGCCATAGAGGAAAAGCGCTGCGGGCAATGAAAGAAAAATTGAAGGCATTAGAGTGAGAAAATGAAGGTACTGATTGTCAGCGATACACATCGCAGGAATGAAAAATACATAGAGGTACTGGAAAGAGTATCACCAGTGGATATGGTGGTGCATTGCGGGGATATTGAAGGCAGTGAATATCTGATTGCTGAAGCGGCGGGGTGTCCGGTTCAAATGGTAGTAGGAAATAACGACTTCTTTTCGGATCTGCCAAGGGAAAAGGAGTTTTATATCGGAAAGTATAAAGTTTGGCTGACACATGGGCACAATTACTATGTGTCGATGAGTAACGAAACCCTGAAGCAGGAGGCGAGAAGCCGGGGGGTTGATATTGTGATGTTTGGGCATACCCATAAACCGATCGTGGATATAGAATATGATCTGATCGCTGTGAATCCCGGGAGCCTGACCTATCCCAGGCAGGAGAACAGGAGACCGTCCTATATTATTATGGATCTGGACAGGAAGGGAGAAGCGCATTTTACGATTAACTATTTGTGATGGACTGAGCTATTAATTTCTAATTTAGCTTGTTTAGTCAGTCCGGCTAAACAAGCTAATTAAGAAATTAATATTATTCTGCGCTGTCAAGTGATGAATAGGAAGTGTTGCTCGATGAAGCGGTCATCGTGCATCTGCCGTCAAAGCATGCGCCCTCGTCAATTACAAGGGAACCGGCAGTAATGTTTCCGGCAATCTTACCGGTGGAGAACAGTTCTAATTTCCCCGTAACGGTAATGTCACCGTCTACTTTTCCTGAAATGATAACACTTTGGGCGGCAATGTTCCCAGTAACCTTTCCCTCGGCGCTGAGGATCAGCTTTTTCTCACAAACACAGTTTCCGTTTACAGTACCGTCTATCCGGATTGTTTCAGGGGAGGTCAGGTCACCGTCAAAGATTGTACCCTCGCCAATCATTGTGTTGATTTTTGTACGTGTATCATCTGCGTAAGTCGTATTTTTGCTTTTTCCTAACATGGTATTATCCTCCTTTATCCTTTCGCCTCTAATACGATCAATGGGTCAATGGGCTCGCCTTCCCACAGAACCTGATAATCTAATTGTGTGTTTTCGGTACTGATGTCAGCTATGGAATCACCGATCTGAACCTGTGAACCCTCTTCTATCCGGAGATCGACATTTTGCATGCACATATAACGTGTCTGATAGCCGTTTCCGTGATCCAATTCAATGATGACGGGGTAAGTGTCATCCGAACTAAGTGTTATCACCGTCCCGTTTCCTGCGGCAATAATGCTGCTTCCCGGCTGTGTGTTGATGGTAAGGCAGGGATGCTCCTCGGTATAAGCGGCATCTAATATGCCGGTTTCCGAATAGGGATAACGGCTTGGAAGAGAAGGGTCCGCTTCAGGTTCTTCCGAAGAGGATGAAGGCTTGCTCTCCGTGTACATTTGTATGGTCTGTTTTAATGAGTCCAGTTCGGCTGCAAGTGCAAGGTTTTCAGTGTTTAATTTTTCTTTCTCGTCTTCTAATTGTGCTGCCAGTTGTTCGCCGGAAGCAATCTGCACATAGAGATCAGCTTCACGCTGATGACTGGTTGAATACTGGTAAGCCAGCCAGCCGATGACGGCACAGATAAGGAGCAGTAAAATAAGGAGCAGACTGAAAAAATGAGGTGAGAGATGAAATTGCCTGCTGCTCTGCCCGGTATTGGATATTAGAAGGATGGAGAAGGACTCTTTGTGTCTGTGTTTGCGCTGTTTCATAGAATTCTCCATTCTGCCGCTTGTGGCGGCTCTGTCGCAAATAATAATTGAATAAGGAAGATTTCCCTTGCTCGTCGCGCATGCTGCCCTGCGCGCCCTTGTGCATAAATGAAATCCGAGGTATTTACCCCGGATTTTGTCTGCTGTTTGAGCACAGCAAACAAAATCACTGTACCGACACACAATATAAATTTAAATAAGTCATTAATAAATTAAAACAATCAAACAAGGATAATTTTAAAATAATGAGCCACCGGGGACTCGAACCCCGGACAACTTGATTAAAAGTCAAGTGCTCTACCGCCTGAGCTAGTGGCCCATAAAATATGTAGCTGGGCTAGCTGGATTCGAACCAGCGAATGCAGGAGTCAAAGTCCTGTGCCTTACCGCTTGGCGATAGCCCATCATAACACCAAGCTTGCCGTATCGGCAATTGGTACAAGGTGGATAGAGGGACTCGAACCCTCGGCCTCCAGAGCCACAATCTGGCGCGCTAGCCAACTGCGCCATACCCACCATATAAGAAAGATAAAATCTTTCAGCGTGCCCAAAGGGATTCGAACCCCCGACCCACGGCTTAGAAGGCCGTTGCTCTATCCAGCTGAGCTATGGACACATCAGTAACAATATTATGCATTTGTAAACACATAAGCGGGTGATGGGAATCGAACCCACGTGTCCAGCTTGGAAGGCTGGTGTTCTACCATTGAACTACACCCGCAAATAGATAAACAAGCAGTTGCGGCTGATCGGGGTGACAGGATTCGAACCTGCGACCTCCTGGTCCCAAACCAGGCGCTCTAGCCAAGCTGAGCCACACCCCGCTGGTTTTTGTCCTACTAGCACTTACGCAACGCAAAATATATTATAAGATAAGTATCAGACCCTGTCAATAATTTTTTAAAGTTTTTATACACATTTTTTTAAAATTTGGGCATAATAAAAATGCAACATTTTGCTACAAAGTGTTGCATTTTTGTTTGTGACACCTTATATTTCGGCTGCTGGCAGAAAAACTTTAGAGCAAAGTGTAAAAATTATAAATATTTTTGAATCACAATTTTATTTTGCTGTAAACCTGATCCTTATCATCCTGTTCAATACATAAATAGTGCCGGGTGATGCCATAAGAGGAATGGTTAAAAATATACATTAGCAGAGCGGGCTGCGCCCCCTGTTTCCACGCATGGTAGCCGAAAGTTTTGCGCAGAGAATGGCAGCTTATATGATCTGGCAGTCCGACCTGTTTAGCAGCTTTGCGGATAATGCGGTAAGCCTGACAGCGGGAAAGTGGCTGGTCCGGGTTCCTTGTGCTTCCGAATACGTAAGGGTTCTTGGAATCCTTTCTGCATTTGGCGTAGTCTTTCAATGCTGTTTTGACACTCCTGTTTAAAAAAATATGGTTTTCTTTTCCTGTCTTAGCTTCAATGACAAAAATATGGTCTTTTATGTGGTTTCCTGAAAGAACAGATTCCCATTTTAAATGAAGCAGGTCATTGATACGAAGTGCTGTATTCAGCCCTACAATGATCAAAGTGTAATTCCGTAGATTGGGTTCATCATACTGATAATAATTTTTAAATTCGTGTAACAATTTTACATCGCGGATTGGTTGTGTTGTACTCATACTTTTTCTTCCTTCTTTCTTTGTTTTTATAGGTATTTGGAGAGCTTTTCCATGCAACATTATGTAGCAAAATGTTGCATAAAGCAAATGAAGCAGCATTTTATCATGTGCGGGACAGAGAGGTTCTTATGCTAAGACTTACAGTGAGTACAGAAGAGTATTTGATGATAGGGGAAAATATTAAGATTGTATTTCTCGGGGGAACTAAGAATCATGTAAGGATTATGGTCGATGTTCCTAAGGAAGTGAACGTTGTTAGGAGCTCTGTTCTGGAAAACCGCATGGCTGACCAGGGACCGGAAGCATCATTGCCGAAGTACTATGCCGAACCGGAGCTGGATAAAAAATTCCAGAAGAAAAAGAAGCCCCGTGTGGTAGTGGCCAAGGGAAGGCTTGAGGCATGAAGGTAAAAGCCGCTGGACTTATTCATGGTAATAACCGGAAACCAAAGCAGGTTTGGAGACTGGGCCCGTTTTCAGACAGTCTTTGGATCCGGTTACTATAAAACAATTTTATAAGGAACAAATGCATTAACAAAATGACGCAAAAGGAATTGCGCATAAATTCAAGGAGGAAAAATTATGGTAGTACAACACAATCTTACAGCAATGAACTCTAACAGAATGTTAGGACTGACAACCAAGACGCAGGCTAAGTCCACAGAGAAATTGTCATCCGGTTACAAGGTAAACCGCGCGGCAGATGACGCGGCAGGTCTTTCCATTTCCGAGAAGATGAGACGCCAGATCAGGGGTCTTACACAGGCATCTGCAAACGCATCCGACGGTATCTCCTGTGTGCAGACAGCAGAAGGCGCTCTGAATGAAGTCCATGATATGTTACAGCGTATCAATGAGCTGGCAGTAAAGGGTGAAAACGGAACATTGACATCGGTGGATCGTTCTTATATCCAGGCAGAAGTAAAGCAGTTGATGAGTGAAATCGACCGTGTACAGTCAACAACTACATTCAATGAGCAGAATTTACTTGATGGTTCCTTTACAAACAAAGGGTTGCAGGTAGGTGCAGAGGCAGGTCAGCACATCGCGATTACTATTGCTAACATGAATACCAACGAATTGATTGGTAAAGCAATTGCTGATGGAACGAAGTTTAAAACGGATCATGTTGAAACAGACACAAATAGCACAGATCAAAATACAACAATTAAGTATGCTAGTGGTAGTGACAATACGTTAAATGCCAATATGCTTGTTAAGTTTTATGATTTCGATGAAGGTGATATGACTGATACGGATGCTGCAAACAAAATCACTCCTCCAACAGCATTGACTGATGCAGAGAAAGCAAAGGCGCCTACAGCAGCAGACTTTGCAGCACTGAATGCGTTTGCTAAGCATGCACTTAAGACTGTTTCAGAGCAGAGATCAGACCTTGGTGCAATCCAGAACCGTCTTGAGCACACCATCAGCAACCTGGATAACATTGTTGAGAACACCACAGCAGCAGAGAGCCAGATCCGTGATACAGATATGGCTACAGAGATGGTTAGATACTCCAACAACAATATCCTTACCCAGGCAGGCCAGGCAATGCTTGCACAGGCTAACCAGTCTAACCAGGGAGTTCTTTCTTTACTTGGTTAATTGTAAGAGTTCAAAACAAAGACAAACGTGTGGAAACCATGAGAGGGCCGGCAGTTATGCCGGCTCTTTCGTGATGCGCTTATCAGCGGTAAGATTTGTTGCTTTGGCTTTTAAGAGAACCCAAAAGCGCTACATGCTGGCAGCTCTTTTTAGTTGCGAAACTCCGCCGGATAATGGTATACTAAATATGGGTTTTTGGGTGGTCTTGTCTGTGGGATCATGTTGGAAACTTTGCCGGCAGCGGCAGAAAACGTCGTGGGACTTAAGATAATGTACATCCGGGGGGACAAAAGAGTGCAGGAAGCAATGAAAAGGATTCTGGAAGGAAATTTTAATAAAGATACCCGCTCTTTGGACTTTTCAAGTCCTGTGATCGAATTGGCGCATCAGGAAAAGGAAGATTATGAGGGAAGCTTTACCATATATGGGCCGGAAAACCAGGTAACAGAAGGGATCGTATCTTCCAGCAGGCTGAAAATGCAGTGCCTTACCAGCCGTTTTAGCGGAAATGAGGAAGAGATCGGGTATCGGTTTGACACCTCCGGGATGGAAGAAG
>ERZ808054.1499-NODE-1499-length-12916-cov-4.360698_pt1 | contig 12916 bp, 8 predicted proteins | sample MGYA00380201_ERZ808054 | MGnify/ENA primary metagenome ERZ808054 (study PRJEB31490, sample SAMN06133419) | mouse gut metagenome | isolation source: Z5_2 | host: mice | place: China: Chengdu | collected 2015-05 ... | reverse complement strand
GGGGAAGATAAAGTCTGCGGATGCCGTTGAAATCCATCGCTGATTAGCGAGGTCCTGTCGAGCTTAGCAGCGCGATGAATTTCACAGAGCGGGAGTGTGCTCCGCAGACTTTATCTTCCCCGCAGCCCCAAACCACGACAATCTCTCCCCGGGACGAAAGACTCATATACACACCCCACCATCCCGTCCGCTGGCCGTACCGGCGGCGTCCTCACCTGCTTAACTAAATGACACAACCGTGTGAACAGTTAACTTAGCAGACGCTCATCATGCAGAGAAATATCTGAGAAAATTTCTCCTTCCCCTTGTAAAAATCAGTCAATGCGATACAATTAAATTGACTGATTTAGTGTAACAGTTCAGCCATGATGTATTCCGCGAGGTGTTTTCGCTGTTTTTTTAGCCGAAGGCTGAACTGTAACGATTTAGTCAATTTCCCTAACGGTCTAATGAAGAATTGCCCACATGGATTACCGATGTGTATATCCATGACAGTCAGAGAAGGGGAAAGCCGCTTGTTTGGAGGATATGATGCGAAACTTTTACATATGGGAAAGGTGGTTTAAGCAGATTGCTTATAAAAAAGAATAGCAGTGATGGTGAACCGTGCGGGGAAGTGATTCTGAATGCCGAAAAGCTCTCCATGCGTTACGAGACGGGGGATGTAATCGTGAACGCCCTGAAAAATGTTTCCTTTCAAATCAGGCGCGGAGAATTTATCGTGGTGCTGGGGCCTTCCGGTTCCGGTAAATCCACACTTCTGAATATAGTCGGAGGTATGGACCGCCCAACCTCCGGAGCGATGTGGTACGGTAATCAGAATGTGACGGATAAGACGCTGGATCAGCTTGCGCTTTACCGGCGTGATGTGGTCGGCTTTGTATTTCAGTTCTTTAATCTGATTCCGTCGCTTACGGCCAGGGAGAATGTGGAACTGGCGGCGTCACTTGTGAAAAGTGCGATGAAGGCGGATGAGGCGCTCGCCATGGTCGGTCTGGAGGAGCGGGCAGGTCACTTTCCGTCCCAGCTTTCCGGTGGGGAACAGCAGCGTGTTTCTGTTGCAAGGGCGGTTGTCAAAAGACCGGATTTGCTTCTCTGCGATGAGCCGACGGGCGCTCTGGACAGTAAAAACAGCATTGCGGTTGTAAAGCTGCTTATAGACGTCAGGAAGCGGCTTAACTGTCCTGTGATGACAATCACGCATAATCCCGAGATGGCCCGTGTGGCTGACCGTATATTTCATATGAAAGACGGAGAACTGATACGAATAGAGGACAATGAAGCGCCATGCACGGCGGAGGAACTGGACTGGTAAGCGCCGTCTTTTTATGCCGGCGGTGCGGGCAGGAACAGGCGGCCTGGCGGAGCCGGGCGGTTTAAGAGGGAGGGACGGATATGGCAGTTATTTTATTCAAAAAAATGCTCCGTGATATCCGGACCTCCCTGTCTGCCTACATACTTTGTATCCTGATTGTAGCAATCGGTCTGTGCGGATACAGTGTTCTGGGACTTTGCTATGATAACATGGTGCTGTCCAGGGATACATTTTTCAGGAATACGGATTACTGTGACGGTTTTGCAGATACGGCAGATACGGATCTCCGGGCGGCGTCCAGGCTGGAAGGGCTGGACGGAGTGTCCGCTGCAGAAGGGCGTCTCGTGCAGAATGTGGAATTGGCCGATGTGGAGGGCGAGGCTGAGTTGCACCTTGTCTCGTGGTCGGAGGGCCAGATGAACCGGCCCCTGCTCACAAGAGGAATGATGCCTGGGGAGGGAAAGCAGGAGCTGATACTGGGGGAAAGCATGGCGAATGCCAGAGGCCTGAAACCGGGAGACACCATTAAGATTGTGGTTGCTGGAAAAAAGGTCCCGATGAAGATAACCGGAATCGGCACAACACCTGAAAATATCTATATGATCCGCGACAGGAATGAATTGTTACCAAGCCCGGAGACTTATGATGCTGCATTTGCCTCCTACCGGACCATTGCCCGGCTTCTGGGGAAGGAAAACAGGGCGAACAGCTTTCTGATACGCTTGGAAAGCGGAGTGGAATGGGAGCGTGTGGAAGATGCGGTGGAACAGCTTCTGGAGGCCTACGGACTGATTTCGGTTTATGAGGGAGCGGATCAGACCGGCGCCGCCATGGTCGGTGAGGAAATCAAACAGCTTGAAAAAATGTCCGGCGTGATTCCCCTCCTCTTTCTTTCGGTGGCGGCTGTCGTTTTATATATTACACTGAGCCGTATGACGGAGCAGCAGAGGACACAGATCGGTACGATGATGGCCCTGGGAATTTCGAAATGGCAGATTCGGTTCCACTACCTTTTATATGGAGCCGTTATCGGCGCGGCAGGAGGCATTCTCGGAACGGCGCTCGGATATATACTGGCGGATCCGATGGCAGATTATTACCGGGTGTATTTCAAGCTGCCGTCCGTCACAGCGCCTCTGTCGGCCGCATATATGCTGACGGGAACATTTGGCGCTGCCGTCTTTTGCGCGTCTGTCTCATGGATTAGCGCAGGCGCCATGTGGAAGACGGAGCCTGCCAGGGCGCTGCGTCCGGCTGCCCCCGGCGCTGTGAGAAATTCTTTTCTGGAAAAAATTCCCGGTGTTGTAAAGATACTTACAATACCGGGACTGATGGGACTCAGAAGTCTGGCCAGAAATCCCAGGAGAACCTGTTTTTCCCTGGCGGGTATGGCAGCCGCGTATATGATTACGGCGACTCTCGTATCGATGAATGCGTTGTTTGATGTTTTTATCATTGATTACTGGGAAAAGACACAAAAGCAGGACATTATGGTATATTTCAGCCATCCGGTCAGCCGTCTCGACGCGTTGGAAGCGGTCCGGGATCCCGGAATCCTGATTTCTGAGGGAATCATTGAGTTTCCGGTTACACTGGCAGGCCCGCAGGGAAAAGTTGACTGTACCCTCCAGGGAATTGATATGGATACGGAGCTGATTCATCTGTACCGTCCGGACGGACAGCGTGTAAAAGTAAAAGAAGAAGGAATCGTCCTTTCGGAACATATGGCAGGAAAGCTGGGAGTCAAACGGGGAGGTTCCGTAGAGATACGCACTGCTTACCCGGAAAAGAAAGAGACAGAAGCAGTTGTCACTGATATTATAGCGCAGTATATGGGCAGCTATGCCTACGCATCTTATCAGGGGGCGGCGGCCGTGAGCGCTTATAAAGACGGTTTTACCGGCGTTTACCTAAAAGCCTCCCGCGGTGTTCTTAAAAACCTTCGGCAGCAACTGCAGGGAAAAGGAGCTGTCTCCCTGATTCAGAGCAGGCAGGAGAGGGCCTCCCAGTACCGGGCCGTCATGAACAGTATGAGCGGGATTATGTTTTCCATGTCTCTGATGGGACTGGCAATTGGATTTGCGGTGATTTATGTCAGCTCTCTAATCCGGTATGAGGAGCTGAAACGGGAGCTTTCCGTTCTCATGCTCCTGGGGTTAAACAGCAAAGAATGCCTGGATGTATTGTCGGCAGGACAATGGGTACTGGCGGCGGGCTCTGTCATTCTTGGAATCCCGCTGTCATATCTGGCCAGCCGCCTGATATCAGCCACAATGTCCTGCGACATGTACACAATTCCCAAAGTGCTGGATGCAAATGCGCTGCTCGCTGCGGCAGGCCTCACCGCATGCTCCGCGCTTCTGGGTTCCGCGGCACTGCACCGGAAGCTTAAAAAAATACTCCCGGCAGAATTTCTGAGGGAGCGCGAATAGAGGACGGCGAAGCTGCAGCGAAGAATAAATGGAGGGCGGCTATATGAAAAAGAAATACAAAAAAATACTGGCGGCATTGATTGTGGTTATCTGCCTCGCTGTATTTGGGATTTCGCTGTTTAAGCCGGTCACGGCTAAAATGGAAGTGGTCAGATATGGGAACCTGGAAAAGAGCTTTACCGTCCAGGCAGAGTTGACGCCTGTTCACAGTATGATATTAAGCGCCCCGGCAGCAGGGAGTGTGTCGGATGTCCCTTTTAAACCGGGAAGCCAGGTAAGGGCGGGAGAAGTCCTCCTAAGGACAGAGACGGTACTGGAAATCAGTACGGATATCCAAAAAGAGCAGCTAAAGCAGCAGTTAAGTTTGGCTAAGCAGGAATATGACCGGCTATACGGTACAAACGGAGAAGCGGCGTCCTCTTACGAAGCGGCAGACCGAAGTTACCGTTTATCAAAGAAAAACTACGAGGCCGGTAAGGTCCTGGCGGATGACGGCTATCTCTCCCGGACAGAGCTGGAGATGCTTGAGCTGGAGATGGTACAGGCGCATCAGCAGTATCTTCAGGCAGAGGAGATAAATTCCGAACGTCAGAGAGATTATATGATAGAACAGATCGCTTCCTGCGAAAGGCAGCTTAATACACTGAATGAGGCGGTCGGAGGCGCGGAAATCCGCATGCCTTACGATGGCATATTATGGGAAGTCTATACGGAAAGGGGAGCGTTTCTGGCTCAGAATCAGGCGGCTGTCAAGATTTACCGTGATGATGGGATGAAGCTGTCGGCCTCTGTGCTTGCAGAAGACGTCTCGGGCATTGTACCCGGAACTGTGGCAGAGGCAGTGTATCCCGACGGGACAAAAGGCCAGGTGCAGGTGACCTTTGTCGCCAGGACGGCGTCGAAGGAGCTGTCCTCCACAGGACTTGAAGAAAGCCGCTGCCAGGTGGAGCTGGAACCATGGGAAGAGGCAATGCAAGGAGTGGAACCGGGTATTTTTAATACAGGGTTCGGCGCCGGACAGCAGGCGGATGTCACCTTCCGGATAATCAAAGCGAAGGATGTGCTGACAGTTCCCGTCTCCGCAATTGTTCCGGATGGAAAAAGAGCAATCGTTTACAGAGATAAGAATGGGAAAGCAGAAGCGGTTGCCGTTAAAGCGGGACGGACGGAAAACGGGAGAACGGAAATTCTTGACGGGCTGTCGGAAGGGGATAAAATTGTTTCGGATCCATATGAGGCAGGAGTTGAGAATGGAGAACGCGTCCGGAACGGACCGGAGACGGTGTGATGAGAACGGTTGACTGTGTCTTCCGTTCCAGGGTTAACAATCAGCGGCCGCAGGCCGGTGGACGGGGCCGAGCCCCGGCGGCCCCATCTGTTTAATTGAAGGCGGTGACCTGTGCGCGGAGCGTACAGGATATCGTTAAATCTATTTTGCCTCCTTCTCCAGCACCCGTATCCCATTTAATATAATATTCTCCGTCATATAAGCAAGCTCCTCCGCACTTTCCTTCATTCCGGAACTTAACCAGTACTGAACCATTCCAATACATCCGGAAACAATAAAAGCATAGTAAGCTTCAAAAGCGTTCGAATTACGCAGCGGTTTCAGCGCCATCCAGTCTTTCAGACATTTTTCACGCACGATGTGCTTTAAACGGTTGACAAAATTCAAGTCGCCGTTTTCGCCTATCAGAATCGAGACAATGTCGGCATTATCCTGCACAAGGGGATATAGCTCGGCAAATATCAGGGAAGGCCGGGATAACAAATCCTGAGCCTGGTGGTGGTTCAGCATATCTTCCAGTTCTTTTAACAACCCATTCTCAATCTGTTCCATCAAGTCAAAGACATCTTTATAATGCAGGTAAAAGGTTCCACGATTGATGTCTGCCATATCGGCAATTTCCCTTACCGTAATATCCTGAACCTTTTTTTCCTTCAGAAGGGCGGTCAGGCATTCTCTTAAGAGCCGGCGTGTTTTCCTGATCCGCCGGTCAATAGTTTCTTCTTTTTTCTCTTCTTTCATGACGTTTCTCCTTTTTAAAAATGTTTCTTAACGGGAATTTAACAATTGTCCCTTTTTGTCTATTTTGCACAAAAATTATTGTTAATAAACATATGAGACAAAAGAGCTGTTTATTAGATTGGGAATGAAAAAATGATTATTGTATAAATCTCCATGAGTTAGTATAATGCATTATAGCTTATAAATAAACAAATGTCAATTAACATATTGAATGTTGTTTAGGAGGAATAAAGATGAAAAAAATCATTATTTCCATAGGAAGGGAATTTGGCAGCGGAGGCAGGCGAATCGGTGAACTTTTAGCAAAGGAGCTGGAGGTTCCGTGTTATGACAGGCATTTAATTGAAGAGGCGGCCTGCTGCAGCGGTTTTGAGACAAAAGAACTGGAAGAGGCTGACGAGATGAAGGCCAACCGTTTTCTTTTTAAAGTTCCTGCGAAGTCAAATCAATATACAGGATATGGAAAACCGATGAATGATACACTTTTTGCGATTCAGTCTGAACTGATTAGAAAATATGCAGATGCAGGCTCCTGCGTCATTGTAGGCAGATGTGCCGATAAGGTTTTGGAGAAGCAGGAGGGACTGATATCCGTATTTATCTATGCGCCTCTGGAGGCCAGGGTTGAGGAAATCAGAAGGCGGTATGAGACAGATGGGGAGGAGGCTCTTTATCTTGTCCGTCAGGCCGATAAAATCAGAAGAAATTATTATAACTATTACGCTAAGAAAAAGTGGGGGGACAGAAGCAGCTACGATCTGATGATCGACAGCAGCCATTTTACGGACAGAGAAGTGGCGGCAATGATCCGGGCAGTGTCGGAAGAGAGAAAAGCCGAATGGGAAGAAAATAAATTTTCTACACCACAGGGCTGACGGCTTGCAGATACGCTTGGGCCGGGGTTACTATTCGCGGCCCTGCCCCATATTCATGAAGAAAGAGTGGAAACCAGATGAATAATGAGAATAACTTATATAGAAATAAAAAGATGGATTCAGGAAAAATGAAGAAATTAAGATTGTTCCCGGGAGCGGCACTCTGCCTGGCACTAACACTTGGAATGACAGTGCCTGCAATGGCAGACAGCGGAAGCTGGCAGCAGGATAATGAAGGAAGATGGAAATACATAACTGAGAGCGGTACGGCGGCCGCGCCGGGCTGGCTGGAGGCAGACGGAAACTGGTACAGGATTGGAGAGGACGGGAACAGGCAGACGGGCTGGTTCCGTGAGGGCGATGCCTGGTATTATCTGGATGAATCGGGCATTATGGCCACCGGATGGAAAAAGGTGGACGGCAAACACTATTATTTCCGCGATAACGGCACAATGCAGAACAGTACTCTGAGGAAAGATGAAACCCAGTATACGTTCAATGCGGATGGCAGCTTTGCGAGTGCCAGGCGCGAGAAAAACACGGGCGGCGGAGCTTTTCCGGTCGGCTTTTATAATACGGAGCTTCAGGCACTTGCCGACAATCTGAATGAACTGAAAGAGGATTCGTTTGACGGTGACGAGGAAGACGATTATTACGAGGACGATAAAAAGAATTATGACAAGGATGCAAGCTATGTCATAAACGGCAGGCTGCAGGAGATTGCGGAGCATCGTCTTCAAATGGCCAGGACAAAGGGCTACGGCAGCGGAAAAATACCGGATGAGGGCACACTGAGCGAGTATTTGAAAGCAATCGGCTATAACAGCGGCAGACGCATTATGGAAGTCTATCTGATGAACTGCGACGGAGCGGATGCGGCTGAGGATAAGCTGTTGAGAAACCATAACAGTGATGAAAAGAAGCGTTCCGATCGTGCGGTTTATTATAAAGAGATGGGGCTTGCCCATGAAAAGGTCAATGGAAAAGATTATTATATGGTGATTTTTATGAGGTAACGGCTGCCATTTATACGGCGCTGAATTTTCAGCAGGGCCGTGAATGCAGCAGGAAACAGACAGGAGCAGGGAAACATGAGACTGAAATTTTTGCGTGATAAAAGAAAACAGCTTGAAGAAAAAAAGGGTTCCTTTTCTCTTCCTGTATTCATCATAGAGAGAAGCCGGGCCATTGAGATTGTATTTGTGATAGCCGTGCTTCTTTCAATGCTGGCGGCTCCCTTTGTCAATATCAATTATGATCTCACACGGTATCTTCCGGACACGGTACAGTCTAAAGCCGGACTGGATCTGATGGAAGAGAAATTCGGCTATCCGGGTACCGGACGGGTTATGATTGAAGATGTAACACTGTATGAAGCTAAGCAGTATAAGGATAAGCTGGAAAAGGTTGACGGTGTGGATCAGATCATGTGGCTGGATACCGGAACGGATGTCTTTTCTTCCGACGCATTTATCAACTTCAACAGTATTGATGATTACTATAAAGACGGTTCTGCCGTCATGGATATCGTCTTTGAAAAAGGCGACACCAGCCGGAAAACCTCCAGGGCGATTGATGCGATGCAGGAAATCACCGGGGAAAAGGGCCATTATGTGGGCATGGCGGTGCAGAATAAATCGCTGGCCGAGAATGTGACGAAAGAGATGAAGCTGATACTTACTCTTGGCGTACTGATGATCTTTATTATTCTCTGCCTGACGACAAACTCCTGGTTTGAACCGGTTTTGTATCTGATTGTCATGGGAGTGGCGATACTGATCAACAAAGGAACCAACATTTTTCTGGGGGAAATCTCATTCCTGACCAACAGCGTGTCGGCCGTCCTTCAGCTTGCGGTATCGATGGATTACTCCATTTTCCTGATTCATGCGTTTACCAGGGAAAAAAATAAAGGTCTGGATCAGATGACGGCTCTGACGAATGCCATCAATGAAGCGCTGAATTCCATTTTCGCCAGCAGCCTTACAACGATCGTGGGATTCATTGTTTTGGCCTTTATGAAATTTAATATCGGATTTGACATGGGAATCGTACTGGCAAAAGGTATAATCTTCAGCCTGCTGACGGTGGTATTCTTCATGCCGGCCATGATACTGAGGCTGACGCCGATGATTGAAAAAACGGGACACCGTTCATTTATGCCGGGATTTGATAAGCTCAGCCGCGGGATTTACCGTATCCGGTACGGCGTGCTGATTTTTGTCGCAATATTCGTGATACCGGCTTATACGGCGCAGAATATGAATCGTTTTCTGTTCGGTAATGATGCGGTGGGAGCCAGTGAGGGAACAAAGGTTTACGACGACGAGCAGCTGATCAATGCCAAATTCGGCCGCAGCAATATGATGATGGCCCTGGTGCCGAACACTTCGCTGATAGATGAAAAAGCTTTTACCGACGAAGTGGAAGCACTTGCGTATACAAAATCCGTAACCTCGATGGCCGGCTCTCTTCCGGATGGTGTGCCTGAGGAATTTCTTCCAAAAAGCATTACGGAGCAGCTACATAAGAATGACTATTCCAGAATCCTGATTTACGTCAGAAGCAAGGGCGAGAGCAAGCTGGCCTATCAGTGTTCCGATGAGATTCAGGCATTGATGAAAAAATATTATCCGGAAAATTCCTACCTGGTGGGAACGACACCTTCCACCCAGGATATTGAGACGACAATCACAAAGGATTACAGCAGAGTGAATGTTCTGTCGCTGTTAGGCATCTTCTTTGTAGTGATGTTCAGTTTCAAATCGGTGGCCATACCGGTGATCATCATGATCCCCATCGAGGTGGCGATTTTTATTAATATGGCAGTTCCCTATATTAAGGGAGATACGATGATTTTCATGGGATATATCATCGTAAGCTGTATTCAGCTCGGAGCCACGGTAGATTACGCGATTCTGACCACGAACAATTATCTGGAATGCAGGAAACAGGCGGAAAAGAGGGAGGCAGCTATCCAGGCTCTTAACATGAGCATTCCGGCTATCCTTACATCCGGCTCAATCCTGACTATAGTTGGTTATATTTTATACAATATTTCTTCGGTGGCCGCCATCGGAGATCTGGGACATCTGATAGGAAGAGGAGCGTGGATGAGCATGCTTCTGGTATGCACCCTGCTGCCGGCCTTTCTCGTGCTGTTCGACAATATCCTGATGGATAATGAGTTTGAACGGATCCGGAAATTCTTTGAGAAGCGGAGAATGAGAAGGCGGGAACGGTTCAGAAGAATGGCGGGAAAAGTGAAACCCGGAAAAAACGGCAGCGGCGAGGATGAGAAGGAGGCTTGAAGGTCATGAGACATAGAAGAAAAACAGCAGTATTAATGGCTGCAGTCACGCTGTCCATGAGTGTGGCATCGCCTGTCAGGGCGGCGGCTCCCCGCGTTCAGGTCGACGAAACGATGTATGTCAATATGGACTATTACGGAAACATGACAACGGTCAACGTAGTGAAAGGATGCAGTACCAACGGCGTGGAGCGTTATACAGATTACGGAGTCTATGACAAGGTAGTCAATATGACAGATAAGACAGAACCCGAACTGGGTGACGGAAGCGTTACCTGGCAGCTTCCGGAGGGCAGCAAACGGTTTTATTACCAGTGTACGATGCCGGACGGCACGACAGAGCTTCCGTGGACATTTGATATTTCATATAAGCTGAATGGGGTGGAGGCCGACGCGTCAAAGCTGTCCGGCGCATCCGGTCTTGTGGAAATTAATGTCAAGGCATTTGCCAACAAGGCGGCCAGGGCTTATTACAAGAATAATATGATACTGACCGTAGTAGTCCCGGTGGATATGGAAAAATGTTACAGTGTGGACGCCCCTGGCTCCCAGCTCCAGTCGGTGGGAAATAATACCGTGGTTATGTTTGCCGCCCTTCCGGGTGAAGACGGGGACTATACAGTGCGTATCGGCACCGATGATTATGAGAGTGTGGGGATTATCATGATGATGGTGCCCGGCACAATGGATGCGTTAAATAATATTAAGGATTTAAAAGAGGCGAAGGATACCTGGCGCGAGGACGGCGATAGAATGTACGACAGCATGAACCAGCTTCTGCGCTCAATGGAAGCCATGAAAATGGATGTAACACAGGTGAAGGGAGGCTTGAATTCCCTTGATGACGCCAGAGGGCAGATAAATGGGAACAGGAAGCAGATAGAAGCTCTGTCAACCCAGGCCCTGAATGATCTGGCCTCAGTTACCGAACAGACCTCCAGGGTCATTCCATACCTGGAAACAGCCAGAAACGCGGTGACGGATATCAATGCCAATATGGATGCTATCTACAACACAATGGAGGATACCCAGGATGAGCTGGATCGGCTGTATGACAGGCTGGGAGGACTGAAGAATTCCCTGAACACGATGTCGGACAGAATCGGTAAGGGAATCACAGAGGAAGAGCAGAAGCAGCTGGCGGCTGCGATCAGTCAGCAGACAGCGGAGATACAGCAGATTCTGGAGGCTTTGGCAGGCCAGCTCGGAGGAAGTTCAGGCGCTTACGGACTGGCATCCGACGATCTGGAAAGGCTGGAGGAGAGCCTTAAGTCGGCTGATTCCTTCCGATATAACAGAAAGAAAAAACCAGCCGGTTCTGTGGGAGCAGAAAATACGGCTCCCGGCAGTGATAACACGGGTAAACCAGAAGAGACAAAACCAGAAGAGACAAAAAAACCAGCAGGCGCTGAAAATCCGTCAGGAACAGAAAGCACGTCAGGAACGGAAAGCACAGCAGGAACGGAAACCGCAGATGGAGCCGGAAAAACGGCAGAAATGGAGAATGCATCCGTTCCGGAAACACCGGAAAATGCCGGAAAATCTTTGCCATCGAAAGATACGGATACGGAAAGCGCCCCACAGGCACAGAAGAGTGACGGGGAAGCGCAGATTCAGGCATTCGGCGCTGAGTCGGATTTGAGCGCCCTGCAGGGCGGCCCTTCCGGCCTTCCGGGAAGCGGTGGAGTGAACAATGTGAGTTTTGACGAATGGAGTGAGGAACTGGACCCATATGCCGACAATGTGGAGGAAGTACTCCAGTCACTGTCCGGAACCTCCTATCCGGCGGAAGTGGGCGCTATTCTCCAGAAAATTCAGGCCATGATCGGGGACGGCACCGCTGTGCAGCAGTCCGCGGCTCAGGTAATTGGAAAAATCAACGCCGTATGCAGTGATGTTGGGAATGTTGGACACAAAACAGCCTCCACAGTCTCAGCGCTCAGAAGCGTGACCGATGAATTGATCAATCTTCTTGACGATACGAGAGTACTAATTGACACGGCAGACAGTTATGTTCCCTCCATGCTGGATTCACTGGCGGACACACAGGAACTTCTGAACCGCCTGACCAGGGCAATGGGCAGCACACATGACATGCTGAGCCTTGTAAACACGACCATGATAGCAGCAGGTGATTCCCTTGATGCAGGTACGAAGAACAGCCTGGAGGGCCTTCGTGGGCTGCTCGATAAGAGTCTGACCACGCTCGACAGTATCACGGCGGTGAGAACGGCCAGCGAGGGCATGAAGGATACGCTGGATGAGCAATTGGATAAATACGAGGATGAAAATAATTTCCTCAATATTGATCCGGAGGCAGACAAAATTTCCTTTACTTCATCGAAAAATCCTTCGCCCCACAGCCTGCAGATTATACTCCGGACGGATGAAATCAGTGACGATGACGAGGCCACCGATATCTCCGATATGGAGGATGCGGAGGATGAGGAGGTTGGTCCGTTCACAAGAATGTGGAGGGTATTAACAAAGATCTTCCATGCGGTAGTGGACATATTTACGAACCGGTAGGGGAAAACAGGCCGTCGGCCGCCCCGTATCATATAATAACGATAACCTGCACGCTCCGCGCACAGGTCATCGCCTTCAACAGAAAAAGAAGACCAGGCAGATGGGAAAAAAGTCTGCCCGGTCTTTTCTTTAACCGGCTCAGACAGGCCCGCAGCGCCTCCGTATAACTCGGGATTTTTGTGCAGAAAGCGCACGAAAACACCTCGTGGGAGAAAACCATATGAACCAATGTCATTTAGTTAACAGTGCAATAAATTGGAGATTTAACTGAGGCCCGGAGGACGCGTCCGGAACGGACCATGTCCGGTGTGGTGAGGGGGTGGGGCTGTCTGAGTCTTCCGTCCCCGTAGGAGGTTGGTCGTGGAGGGGGAATCCGGCCGGAATGAATTGCTGCGGGGACCGTTTGCACTCTTTGGAGTGCGCAGC
>ERZ808054.1496-NODE-1496-length-12931-cov-4.363778_pt1 | contig 12931 bp, 14 predicted proteins | sample MGYA00380201_ERZ808054 | MGnify/ENA primary metagenome ERZ808054 (study PRJEB31490, sample SAMN06133419) | mouse gut metagenome | isolation source: Z5_2 | host: mice | place: China: Chengdu | collected 2015-05 ... | reverse complement strand
CTTGGTATAGGTTCCGTCCCATACTTTTGTTTGGAAGTACCCATTTTTTTGCCGGGTATACTTTGCTTTTGCCATATGATCACACTCCTATAAAATTTTGGGTATAAAAAATACACCCATTGATTGCATAGGTGCAGGGAGATGTGGTACAATATTATTGCTTAGAGGTATTGTATCACATTCCTGCATCAGCAGTAATGGTTTACAGTTCCTGACCGCCTGGTGTTTTGACATTGGGCGGTTTTTTGTTGCGACATTGCATCACAATTTGATTAAATAGATGATATCACAGGTTGTGCGATAAAGTCTACCTCAGTCTTTTCATATCTTACACATTTTCTGTGTGCGTACTCAAAGTAAAAGGATGCTATGTGCATTAGAGCCTTACAGCATCCTTTTCCTATTGACACTACTTATATAGTTGCTACCAATTTTAAATCATCACGGGAACCTTTGGCAAGGTAGATCTGGTAAGGTTCTGGCATTTCATAAACACCCCATTTCGTCCACAAATATTCTTTGGAAGGATCAAGGGTAATATCCTTTACTGACGGGACAGAGGGGGTAGAGGAGGCAGGAACGGGAGTTGGTGCAGGGGCGGGCGTGGGTGATGTAAATGCAGCAGATACCGGTGTGTTATCAACCACAGCATCTTGTCTTACCAGTTCGCCCAAACCTAATTGTCGTCGCATCATCTGGGATTCGCGGTATTGTTCGGCATTGGGAATCTTGGTAAATTCAACGGTTTTATCAAAATTCTTTTTAACGACTTCTTCGATCTCTTCAAGCGTCACATGGAAGAATTCTCGTCTGGTATTGATCATATTTACCTTTTTGCCATCGAATGCCTTGTGAAGAGCAGCTTCTAAGGCTGGCGCATCATCGCTAAAGATCATTGCATGCACATCAAATGCAAATGGAACTGATGCATCGCCGAGCTCATCTACACGATCCATCGGTTCAAGTCTCCGTGTCATCCCAATTTTATACACATTTTCACCGAAGGAACCAATGTTTGAAATAATATATACATAACCGGCTCGCTGGTTGGCTTCTCTATAATCGATCTGTTTTATTTCCTCTTCGATATTATCAAGCTGTTGCTGCATTTCCAGACGGCGTTCCTCTAAAATGGCGCGTTCTGTCTCATTAGCGGATTGCATCTGGATTTCGAGACGGTGGAGTGCATTTCTGTAGTGGATCCGTTCCTTTTCACTTGTTCGTCTTGCTTCCTCGATTTCTTTCTGCAGTTTCTGTGCCTCGCGCTGCTCTTCGCGAATGCGCTTCTGCTCTTCTTTTTCTTCCTGCTTTTTGATCGCATATTCATAGCAGAGGTTCATCTCCTGTAATTTTAAATCTAGATAGGAGGGAGCGATGGAAATCTGCATTTTTGCATTTAACTTGTTTAAGTCTTCGCATGATTTGATGATCCTCTTACGGATTGCTTCAACATTATTGAACTTTACTTTGTCGATGATTGCCTCACACTCGTTATTGAAAGCACGCAGTATTTGTTTTACATTGTCTGCCACAAGCTTTTTTCCCTGTGCAAGACTGTTGTTATAAGTGAAATTTGTAGGAAAGTTTGCCGCTCTGTCATTTTTTATCAAGGATTTTTGTTGTTCGCGCACTACAGCGAGTTTGTCCTTGTACATTTCAGAGTTCATCAGATTGTAGACAGGGGTGTATAGTCCGTAGTCCTGATATAACATCTCGTCGTCCATAAAGATGACAAATTCTTTCTTTTTCTCAATTTCTTTGTCCAGTGAAAAGATTTCCTGTACTAAGTCTTGACGTTTCCGTTTGCTTTCCTCGATATCTGCCTGGATCGAGTCCTTTTCAGCAGTAAGTTTTTGAATTTCAGCTTTGATTGAGACTGCTGTTCTCATCTCGGGAGTGAGCAGCGAGTTCAGATATTGGTTTTCAGAGGTAAGCCGTTCAATGTCACTTTTAAACTGTTTGGTTTTAAATACATCTGTTATTGCCATAGATTTTCTCCTTATATTTTATTTGGAAATTAATTTTTTTTAGCATTGCATATATTCTTTAAAAAAAATAGATGTAGGTCAGAAAAATGGAAAAAGATGTTAATTGGTGTATATAAAGGTGGCAATCTGCAAGAAACTATAAAAAAATGACGGTTAGTATTTTGTATATATCTGACGAAGTTTATGTGAAATACAAGATATGAAAAGATGGAGGTGGAATTTACACCTTGCGCTATGTTACCATAGTATCAGATAAAGAGTATTTTGAAAGATTCATTTGTTTCTGGTGATGAATGGAGAGGAGTGATCAGGTGTCAGAAAAAGATTATATAAAGCAGATTGCAGAAATGGCTTGGTTGCTGAGAAAGGAAGATTTGAAGTTCATCAAGCAGATATATACAATGATGTATCATTATATCAAAAAAAGAAAGAGTTAAAATTACAATCTATATGATTATCGAGTTCATATGATTGCGCCCAGGCTGTTATTTTGTTATAATGCTCTCATGGGTACTACCATAACGGTAGGCGGTTAGCCCTCCACGGAGGGATTTGTGACCCTCCGGCTCCGGTGTAATCTCTGATTACATAGAAATCTGTACAGAGTACAGAAATACGTGGACAAAGGAGGGTGATGCCAATGATGACGATCGAAGGTCTGATCGCCGTGGTCAGTCTTGTGCTGACTGCGTTTGGACTTGGATATACAATCGGAAGTAACAACACAAAAAAATAACCGCCCAAAGCCTAGCAAACTTAGCGGTTATTTTTTACTAAAATTATAACTGGGCTAACCGTCTATCGGTAGTACCCTTTTCATATCTAATATATCACAGAATCATGCAGAAATCAATTGATTTCTGTGGTGTTTTCCTTTTTCATTTCAGCGATTAGCTCGTCTATTGTACTATTGATCACCTGTTTAGACTTATCGTCAAGCTTGTTATAAGTTTTTAAGATGCTTTTGACTAAAGTATATGTAGAATTATCAGTTGATAGTAAGTCTTCTATGTATTCAGCCAGTTCATCTTTTTCTAATTTTGGAGGCTGTTTAGGTTCGATTCCATCACGCAGCCATTCCTCACGATAACCAAATTCACGACAGATGGATTTGATCATTTGGTCTGTTACATTTCTGTTTCCTAATTCTATTTTGCTTATTGCAGTTTTGGTAACACCAATGCGCTCACCAAATTTTTCAAGAGTACGTTCTTCGATGTCTTGTGGAGCTTGAGGTGGACATTGATGACAGTGAGATCACGACTTTGCAACAGTTTTCCGGAAAAAGTGCAACAAACGGGTTGCACTTTTTTGTGCGTTATGATAATATGTATTGCAGTGACGCACAAATGTCTTTGCTGAAAAAACAGATAGAACGGGGAGCAGATGACGGATGGAAGAGACAGCATCTTATTATGTTGTGAAAAAAAGAGCTTTGCCTGAGGTATTGCTAAAGGTCGTGGAGGTAAACAGGCTTTTGGAGACGCAGAAGGTATTGAGCGTGCAGGAGGCAGTCGAGCGGGTGGGGATCAGCAGAAGTTCTTATTATAAGTACAAGGACGACATCTTTCCATTTCATGACTCCACCCAGGGGAAGACGATCACGCTGGCGTGCCGGATGGATGACGAGCCGGGACTTTTGTCGGATGTGTTGAAGGTGGTGGCGGATTTCCACGCCAATATCCTGACGATACACCAGACGATACCGATCAACGGGATCGCATCTCTGTCGCTGAGCATCCAGATCCTGGATGCCGCAAGCAGCGTGTCCGAGATGGTGTCCGAGATGGAGCAGAGAAGCGGAGTGCATAATGTGAAGGTGATCGGCAGAGAATGACCGAAAAACAAATAGAGACGCACAGGAGGTCTAGGAAAATGATAAAGGCAGCGATATTGGGATATGGTACGGTGGGAAGCGGTGTATATGAAGTCATCAAAAAGAACAGGGATGTCATCACGAGCAGGCTCGGCGACGAGATACAGGTGAAATACGTGCTCGATCTGAGAACGTTTGAGGGGGATCCGGTACAGGAAGTGCTGGTTCACGACATAGACAGGATCATCAACGACGCGGAGGTGGCGATCGTGTGTGAGACGATGGGCGGCGAGAATCCGGCGTATGAGTTCACGAAGCGCGCGCTGGAGAGCGGGAAGAGCGTGTGCTCATCCAACAAGGAGCTTGTTGAGAAACATGGTCCGGAGCTGATAGAGATCGCAAAGCAGCACAATTGCAGCTATCTGTTTGAGGCGAGTGTCGGCGGCGGCATCCCGATCATCAGACCGCTCAGGACATCGCTTGCGCAGGAGGAGGTACTCTCCATCACAGGGATCCTGAACGGCACGACCAACTATATACTGACCAAGATGGAGACGGAGGGACTGGCGTTTGAGACGGTGCTCGCGAGGGCGCAGGAAAAGGGCTATGCGGAGAGGAACCCGGATGCGGATATCCTGGGATTTGACGCGTGCAGGAAGATCGCGATCCTCACCTCGCTCGCATACGGGAAAAAGGTTCATTTTGAAGATATCGCCACGGAGGGGATCACGGCGATCACGGACACGGACTTTGCCTACGCGAAGAAAATGGGTGCGACGATCAAGCTTTTTGCAAAGAGTGTCAAGAAGGGTGATCAGCACTATGCGCTGGTGGCGCCGTTCATCGTGAAACCGGAGAATCCGCTGTATGCGGTGAAGGGCGTGTTCAACGCCATCCTGATCAACTGCAATATGGGCGGCGAGACGATGTACTACGGAAAGGGCGCCGGAAAGCTTGCGACGGCGAGCGCGGTCGTGGCGGATGTCCTTGACTGTGCGCGGCATCTCGGGAAGCATCTCGATATCAAGTGGGAGGATCAGAAGCTGGCGATATCCCCGATCGACGGTGCGGTCAGAAAGTTTTTTGTGCGCGTTCCTTCTGCCGACGAGACGAAGGTCAGGGAAGTGTTTGGCGAAGTCGAGATGTACACGGGCATAGCCGACGGGGAGTGCGGGTTTGTCACGGAGGAGATGACAGAGGCAGAATACAGGGACAAGGCTGCGGGATTTGGCAGTGTGCTGTCGATGATAAGGGTGGATTGACACGGCGGAGACGGCACGCGGGCGTTATTTTTGAATATATTAGGATATGCACTGTGATATACGCTGATAGCAGGAAAGGAATTGTGAAGGATGAAAAAGGTAGTTAAATTTGGGGGAAGCTCCCTTGCAAGCGCGGAACAGTTTGTCAAGGTCGGAAATATTATCCATGCAGATGAGGGGAGGGCGTTTGTCGTTCCTTCTGCGCCGGGAAAGCGGTATGATAAGGACACAAAAGTAACGGATATGCTCTATGCGTGCTATGCGCTGGCAGAGAGGGATCACAACTTCAACGCGGAGATCGCCCAGATCGAGAGGCGCTATCAGGAGATCATTGACGGATTGAAGCTCGACCTTGATCTGTCGCCTGAGTTTGACAGGATCATCGACAATTTTAAGCGCAAGGCGGGTGCGAACTATGCAGCCAGCCGCGGGGAGTATCTCAACGGGATTATCATGGCAAGCTACCTGGGATATGAGTTTGTCGATCCGGCGGAGGCGATCCGGTTTAACGATGCGGGGATGTTTGACGCCGAGGTGACGCAGGCGCTTTTGTCGAAGCGGCTTGAGTGTGTGGAGCGGGCGGTCATTCCGGGATTTTACGGCGCGATGGAGGATGGGACTGTCGTGACGTTCTCGAGAGGCGGTTCCGACATCACAGGTTCTATCGTGGCGAAAGCGATACAGGCTGATGTGTATGAGAATTGGACAGATGTGTCCGGGATCCTGATCGCGGATCCGCGCATTATCGACGACCCGGAGGGGATCGACATCATCACCTACGGCGAGCTGCGCGAGCTCTCCTATATGGGTTTTAATGTCCTGCATGAGGATGCGATATTCCCTGTCAGAAAGGAAGGCATCCCGATCAATATCAGAAACACGAACCAGCCTGAGGACGAGGGCACGTGGATCGTCGGACATACGTGCAAGAAAGCGAAATATACTATCACAGGTATCGCGGGCAAGAAAGGGTTTGCCTCCATCAATATCGAGAAGGACATGATGAACGCCGAAGTCGGGTTTGGCAGGAAGGTGCTCCAGGTGTTCGAGGAGTATGATATCTCCTTCGAACATATGCCGTCGGGGATCGACACGCTGAACGTGATGGTCCACCAGTCGGAGTTTGTCGACAAGGAGCAGAATATCCTGTCAGGCATCAACAAGGCGGTCAGCCCGGACAATATCGATATCCAGTCCGATCTTGCGCTGATCGCCGTTGTGGGGCGCTGCATGAAGTCCCAGAGAGGCACCGTTGGCAGGATCTTTGCGGCGCTGGCGCACGCGAATGTAAATGTCAGGATGATCGACCAGGGATCGAGTGAGCAGAATGTGATCATAGGTGTCTCCAACGAGGATTTTGAGACAGCGATCAAGGCGATCTATGCGATTTTTGTGGACACGAGAATCTGACCCGATATCGTTTCATATAGCTGATATCATGTGAAGCAAGGTCATATCTGCCGCCTGTCGGCAGATATGGGCTTGTTTTTTAGGGTTTGCCTGTTGGGTGCGTATGAAACATAAAATAGGTTACAATAAGGATAACGAAACGGAGGAGGACAAATGAGTACGAAGGTAGATGTAGGGACCCGGGAAAACAAGATGGGTGTCATGCCTGTCAACAAACTGCTGCTGAATATGTCGCTGCCAATGATGGTGTCCATGCTGGTCCAGGCGCTGTACAACATCGTGGACAGTATCTTTGTGGCAAAGCTGAGCGAGAATGCGCTGACTGCGGTATCGCTTGCGTTTCCGATACAGACACTTCTGATCGCGATGGGCACCGGTACGGGCGTGGGTGTCAATTCACTGCTCTCCAAACAGCTGGGGGAGAAGGATCTGAAACAGGCGAGCAGGACTGCCATGAATGGTATCTTTTTGGCAGTTCTGAGTTATATCGCATTTGTGATCGTGGGGATTGCCGGAGTCGGGCTGTTCTATGAGAGCCAGGTAAAGGATGCCGATCCCGAGATCCTCACGCTGGGCGTGCAGTATCTGAGGATCGTGTGCGTGTGTTCGTTCGGGTTGTATGCACAGCTGATCTTTGAGAAGCTGCTGCAGTCCACCGGAAAGACACTGTATTCCATGATCACGCAGGCGGTCGGGGCTGTGACGAACATTATCCTCGATCCGATATTGATCTTTGGACTTTTGGGAATGCCAAAGCTCGGCGTAGCCGGCGCGGCGATCGCGACCGTCATAGGGCAGATCGTGGGAGGCACGCTCGGGCTGATCTTCAATATCAAAGTCAACAAGGAGATCACGCTCTGCGTGAAAGGCTTTAAGCCGGATGCCGGTACGATCGGCAATATCTACAAAGTGGGTGTGCCGGCTATCATCATGCAGGCGATCGGTTCCGTCATGACGTACGGCATGAACCAGATACTGATCACGTTCTCATCGACGGCGACGGCGGTGTTTGGCGTCTATTTCAAACTGCAGAGCTTCTTCTTTATGCCGGTGTTTGGTCTGAACAACGGGCTGATACCGATCGTGGCGTTCAATTATGGTGCGGGGAAGCGCAGCAGGGTGGTCAAAGCCATCAAGTGCAGTCTTGTGTGCGCGTTTGCGCTGCTCCTGGCTGGTTTTATCGTGTTTGAGACCATACCCGCGGTGCTGCTCGGCATGTTTGAGGCGTCGGAGGAGATGCTTGCCATCGGCGTGCCGGCGCTGCGCATCATCGGTGTACATTTTCTGATCGCATGGTTCTGTATTATAGCAGGTTCCGTGTTCCAGGCGCTCGGAAACGGCGTGTACAGTCTTGTCGTATCTGTTGCCAGACAGCTGGTGGTCCTGCTGCCGGTCGCATTTATCCTGGCGAGGATCGGGGGACTCCACGCGGTGTGGTGGGCGTTTCCGATCGCGGAAATGATGTCATTTTGCGCGTCATCGCTCTTTATGATGCGGATCAACAAAAAGGTCATCAGCAATATCCCCGAAAAAGTTACCGCTTAGTGAGAAAAACGAACCACTTAATGTAATGATATTTACATTGGTGGTTCATTTTATTATGATAGAGGAGAACCCGGTGATGTGAAGAGGGGCGCTAAATCTGCTGGGAGCTGGCAGTATGGAGGATCAATATGAAAATTAGTATAGAGATTGAGGAAGATCTGGAGGAGGATTCGGTGCTGATCCGCTGCCGCAGGGTGACAAAAGAGATCTCTGCGATTCAGAAGGCAGTCAGTGAAGCTGCCAGTGCGACGCAGAAGTTTGTCTTTTACAAGGGGAACACGGAGTACTATCTGATGCTCGATGAAATCCTGTTTTTTGAGACGGACGAGTGCGGTATCAGCGCCCACACAAGGACGGATGCCTATAAGATCAAATATAAGCTCTATGAGCTTGAGGACATTCTGCCGGGATTTTTTATGCGGGTGTCAAAGTCGACGATCCTGAACACGAACCACATTTATTCTATCAACCGGAATCTGACGGCATCGAGTGTGGTGGCGTTTGCGGACACCCACAAGCAGGTCTATGTCTCGCGGTATTACTATAAACCATTGATCAGTAAATTGGAGGAAAAGAGGTTGCATCGATGAGAAAACGAAAAATATTTTGGGGTATCTTTTTTATAATGATGGCAATGATCGTCGTTGCCAGCAAGATCGGCATACTGCCGGATGTGGGCGTGTTCTCCCTGCTGGCGACGGTGTTTCTGGTCTGGATGGCAGCGGATGGCGTCCGGCACAGGAACTTTTATGAGATGCTGTTTGCCGTGGCGTTTCTGTGCATCATCTATGACGGGCCGCTGGAGATCGAGGCGCTGACGCCGTGGACGGTTCTGGCTGCGGCGCTGCTGCTGAGTATCGGGCTTTCCCTGCTGTTTGGCGGAAAAAAGGAAAGAAAGCATGGTATTGAGTTTGAGTGGGACAGCGACGGCGTCAGGGGGATCGGAAACAGCAGCGAACAGTGCAGCGGAGAGCAGATCCGCTGTGAAAATACCTTCGGTTCAGCGATCCGCTACATTCATTCGGACAATTTCTGCAAGGCGCGTCTGGAGAATAATTTTGGCAGCATGACGATCTATTTTGACAATGCAGTCATTCAGGGGGGGACCGCGACAGTGAAGGTCGACAATAATTTCGGGGAGACGGTTCTCTACATTCCAAAGGAATGGAAAGTGCACAATGAGCTGGAGCACGTTTTCGGCAGCGTCAATGAGCACGGGAAGAGCGTGGGCAGCAGTAGCGCCGAACTGTGCTTAAAGGGCGAGACGAACTTTGGTAACATTGAGATTTATTATGTATAAACATTGTATCAGGAAAGGGAGCATGACTATGGGAGATTTTGAAAAGGAACTGCGGGTAAATACTTTTGCGGCGCACGATGTGAGGAAGCTGGAGCTGCGGATCGCGGCTGCGTCTGTCTGGACGGAAGAGTCGGTGGACGGGGAGATCCGGGTGGAGGCAAGGAATCTGCAGACGGACAGATATACGTGTGAGCTGAGGGCGGGAAAACTTGTGATCGCCTACAAAATGGAAGGGCTTGTGAACCTGCCCCGGTTTGGCAGTGACGAGACAAAGATCACGATCTATCTGCCGGCGGGGCTGTCGCTGGAACATGCGGTGCTGGAGATCGGCGCGGGTTCCATGGATCTGGATGCGGTTCCGGTCACCTGTGAGGAAATGGAGGTAGAGATCGGCGCGGGCAAATGGAAGGCGGCGCAGTTATCCGTCCGGGGAAGCTTTCATGTGGAGATCGGCGCCGGAAAGGCAAAGATGAAAGATGTGACGGCAGGCAGCCTTGACATCGAGTGCGGCGTGGGCTCAATGGTCTACAAGGGGAGCGTCAACGGAGATATCCGGGTGAACTGCGGGGTGGGAAACTGCAGTTTTCATCTGGACAATAAGGAGAGCGATTTCAATTATGATGTTTCCTGTGCGGTGGGCAGTGTCAGGATCAATGGCGGCAAAGTGGGAAGTTTTGCGGCAAGGAAGTCTTTTAAAAGCAGCGCGGCGCTGGGAAGGGCAGTGCTGGAGTGCGCTCTTGGAAGCATCGAACTGAGGACACAAGACTGAGTTGGACTGAGTTGGGATCTGTGTTCAAAAAATTAGTTGACTTTTGCCTTCGTATTTGTTAAAATATAGAAGTATGTCTGATGAGATGCAAAATGCGGATATGGCGGAATTGGCAGACGCGCTAGGTTTAGGTTCTTCCCCATACCCCAGATGCGGAATTGATGGAATTGGCAGACATGCAGGATTTAGGTTCCTGTGGGCAACCGTGAGGGTTCAAATCCCTCATTCCGCATAAGACTCCTTGTAAATACAAAATTTGCAGGGAGTCTTTTTCTATATTGTAGCATATTTATGACTAAAATATTTTTTCAGAACACGAGGGATTTGACGGTAGCTGAGGCTTTCGGAGACTTCCTTGAACACTGTAAAATCAAAAACCTGAGAGCCGACACTATCAAAGGCTATAAGGGACACTTCGCCATTTTCAATCGACCGTACTGTTGCCCCGAATGGTAATCGGAAACTGACGATGACGCTGTAGGGAAAGGTGGTATTCTGTGGATAGAGCGATAACGGATTTGATTTACTGCCGGACGGGTCGTGATTGGCTAATTCCTTTTCTTCCGCTGTTTTACCGCTAAAAAGCTGTCTCATCAGGTCAAGGCTGTTATCGTCATTCGGGGTAAGGTATTCGGCTAGTAAGAAATCTACGCTTACTCCCAGTTTGTTCGCCAGAGGTATCAGCTTATCCAGCGTAACGCTCCGTTCCCCACGTTCTATCTGTCCGAGATAGGCGGTTGAGATGTTGACCTCTTCCGCAAGACGCTCCTGTGTCTTTCCCAGCCGTAGGCGTTCTTCCCTTATCCGTTTTCCCAGAAGTCTGTAGTCCACAGTATCACTCCTTTTCTTGAAACTATCAGCTAAAGAAAAGGATACTCACGGTTGCTTTTTTATATGAATATGCGGTATGCTTTTATTATCTATGCTTACAATTGTATTTGTGAGTAAAGTATAGGGGGAATTAGACGAAACGGAGAAAAGGGAGGGTGGATTGTATGAAAGAGACAATGGAATCCGTAAAAAACTTTGCTTGGAACCAAATGGACGCTATGTGGCATGACGGTTCTGGACTGGCTACGGTTGATATGGTTAAATTCGAGTTTAACGGTTATTGGGTGGTGAATCCGTGGATGGACGAAAAGACGGAGAAAAGCGTAAATCCTTATGAGTATTATGGTAAACGGAGAACGGAACGCTTTATTGAAGAAGTAATCGAAAAGATAAAGGAATTGGGAGATTGTGATATATCCCGCAGAGAATGAGAGACGGCGGTTTGAATGTATGTTTTGCAGAAAGAGAAGGCATTAATTGACCCTGTGGCTGATAATAAACCAAGCCTGTTTCCGAAAAATGATGCCGATTTGGCTTTGCTGTTCCGAGATAACTATTTAATGGCGTTTGATAATCTTCAAACACTGAATGCAAGACTGAGTGATAAATTATGTACGACAATCACAGGAATTACGGAATCACACAGGAAACTTTATACAGATGATGAAATGGTGCATTTTGACTTGTGCCAGCCTATTATTCTGAATGGTATTCACGATATCGTAAAACGTGAGGATATGCTTAGCCGTTGTATTATTATGAATTTAGAGAAGTCTGTTGGTAAGGAAGGCGTAAGTGAAAAGGTTTCTCTAATGGAAGAATTTGTGAATGACAGAGCAATTATCTTGGGAGGAATATTTGATATATTGAAAGAAGTACTGTATTTTTATCATCCTAATTACGCCTCAAGAATGGGATAATTTCATTCGGAAAGTTAATAATCCGCTTTACTTTTCCCGTAGGATTAGAGATAATAGAGTTGTCCAGGAAATAAGCAGACAACTCGTCCGATTTTCCACAGTCAGAACTGGGAACCTGCGAGTGTAAATTGAGAAAAATTCTACGGGACAGAAATAGTACCTTGTTATTTACAAGGCATTATGCGGATATGGCGGAATTGGCAGACGCGTTAGATTTAGGTTCTGGTGGGTGACCGTGCAGGTTCAAGTTCTGTTATCCGCATTAGATGTTTAGTATATCTTTAGTGTCATACGTTCCTTTTCTTTTCTGCTTCCATTGCCCTTGGTGCTTTCCATTCTTCAAATTCTTTTTTACCTTCCGGGCTTTCAAAGAATTTTTGAATTTGGGGAAGTAAGCACCGGACAAGGGTTTTTATTAAGTGCAGTGCCGCCATGCTGCGGCGTGTGTTCTCCGTCGGTACGCAAATGCGGTGAAAGCAGCGACCAGTTCCGGCAGTTGATGAAGAAAATGGTAGAACAAATGGGAAAAGTACAAATTCTCAAGGAGGAAAAACAATGAAAATGGGATTTGCCGAAACGGATATTACCCCCCAAATGCCTGTTACTATGGTTGGATTTAATCGCACAGACAACATTTCCAGAGGTATATTGGATAGTTTGATGGCACAGGTTTCTGTTTGGGAGAATCATGGGACCGCTTGTCTGGTGACTATAGACAATATTGGCTTTAATAAAAGAGAAGCGGATTTACTTCGGGATATGATTGGCGCAGTTGTAGGCACACCCAGAGAAAAGATAATGTTATCGTTTTCCCATACCCATGCGGCTGTTAATACCGATGTTGAAAAAGAGTATTTTCACAAAATTTGCCAGAAGATTTGCAGTGCCGCTGAAAAAGCAAAGGCATCGACGAGCGAAGTGTCGGTTGGATGGGATAATGTTGAAGCGGATATTGGTAATAACAGACGCAGATCTTCTGACAAAATCGACCGCAGAGTCGGGATACTTAAAGTCTGTTCCAGCGATAAGAATGATTTAAAATTGATCATATTGCGCCTTACAGCACACTGTAATGTCCTAAAGAGGGATA
>ERZ808054.1495-NODE-1495-length-12950-cov-4.754214_pt1 | contig 12950 bp, 13 predicted proteins | sample MGYA00380201_ERZ808054 | MGnify/ENA primary metagenome ERZ808054 (study PRJEB31490, sample SAMN06133419) | mouse gut metagenome | isolation source: Z5_2 | host: mice | place: China: Chengdu | collected 2015-05 ... | reverse complement strand
GAGAGATTTTATTGAAGATAAAGAAATATGAAGATGAAAAATGTTACAAAATAACAATAAAAATAGAGGTGAAACTATAATTTTGGAAATTGCGGAGACCTTGTAAAATAAGGACTTCGAGTTTCCGAGAGCACACATTTAAAAGAGGAGGACGTTATATGAAAGGAAACAGGATTGACGGAGGGAAGTACAGGGGGATTACAGGGCTGCGTATGGGCCGGGACAGCTATTCAGTGACCGGGTTATCTGGAGCTGTCTATGGAGCCTGCCATGCCGGAGCAGTGGATGGATATCTGGTCAGGGGACCTGACTGGCCGGGTGGTTCTGCAGAATAATAAAAGCGGATATTTCACATTTTGTATGATATGTACTCCTTATTTTTGTGGTTGAAAATGGCCATGGCAGTTTTGCCGTGGCCGTTTTCTTTTTGGTTTGCGCGCCATGGGCGCGCTCTAACGGGTGAAAGTCCCGAACACGCCTAGGCAACGAGGAAGTGTATAGCTGAACAGCAAGGGTGTCCATCGTGAGGTGGAATCTGAAGGAAGCTGTAGGCAAACCCTTGGTCCGACGGACAGAAATCACATATAAGGCTCGGAAATACGGATAAGTCTGCCAAAAGAGATGAAGTCCAAAAGTTGCTGGAAGTACGAGTAGATGTGGCGGATAGATGAGGGGAAAGAGCGTGCACCTTAAGCGTGGAGGTCTCACAGGCGGAATCATGAGCCGTAGCAACAACGAACTGTGAGAAGTCAGCAGAAGCCATAGTAGTGAGGAAGTCTCTGTAATGGAGATGGAGCGAAGGGCTGAACAATCAATCAGTTGAAGTACGTTCCACTTCGTAGCCGGAGCATACGCCTGTCGATGACTTCAAAGGCGGCAAAGGCAAAAGGGGCAGAAAGGAAACAACGCATGGACACAAGTAGACTCATGGAGCAGATACTAAGCAAAGATAACCTCAATGCGGCGTACCTGCAAGTCGTAAGGAACAAAGGAGCGGCGGGCGTAGACGGTATGACCGTAGACGAACTTGGCGCATACCTTTCGGAAAACGGCGAAAATCTCAGAGAGCAGATACGAACAAGGAAGTACAAGCCGCAGCCTGTCCGCAGGGTAGAGATACCGAAGGCAGAAGGGGGTGTAAGAAACCTTGGAGTACCAACAGTAGTTGACCGTTTTGTACAACAGGCGGTAGCACAGGTGCTCACTCCGATATTTGAGGAACAGTTTCACGACCACAGCTACGGATTCAGACCAGACCGGTGTGCACAGCAGGCAGTCCTGAAAGCACTAGAGATGATGAATGACGGACACAGCTGGATAGTGGACATCGACCTTGCGAAATTCTTTGACACAGTAGACCATGACAAGCTGATGACAATCTTTGGACGGACAATAAAGGACGGAGATGTCATATCGGTGGTAAGAAAGTTTCTGGTCAGCGGTGTAATGATTGACGGTGAATACGAAGACAGCGTAGTTGGCACACCGCAGGGAGGAAATATATCACCACTTTTAGCAAACATCATGCTGAACGAACTGGACAAAGAACTGGAAGCAAGGGGGCTGGATTTCGTCCGGTATGCAGACGACCTTATTATAATGGTCGGAAGCAGACAGGCGGCAGAACGGGTAATGAAGAGCGTCACGCGGTTTATTGAAGAAAAGCTCGGATTGAAAGTAAATGCGGAGAAAAGCAAGGTGGATAAGCCCAAAGGAATTAAGTATCTGGGATTTGGATTTTACTTTGACCCATTCGCCAAAGGATACAAAGCCAGACCACACCCCAAAGCGGTAGCGAAGTTCAAGGCACAGATGAAGAAGCTTACATGTAGAAGCTGGGGAGTAAGCAACGCTTACAAGGTACAGAAACTCAACCAGCTTATCCGAGGGTGGATTAACTATTTCAAAATCGGGAGCATGAAAGGGTTATGCGAACGGTTAGACGGTCAAATCCGCTATCGGCTCCGTATGTGTATCTGGAAACACTGGAAAACGCCAAAGAATAAAGAAAAGAACCTAGTAAAGCTGGGAGTGCCCAGATGGGCGGCGCATAAAGTAGCAAATACAGGAAACAGGATAGCCCACATGTGCCATAACGGCTGGGTACAAAAAGCAATAAGCAACAAGAGATTAGCCGAATATGGGCTAATCTCTATGCTGGACTATTACACCGCAAGGTGTGTTACATGTTAAGTTGATTGAACCGCCGTGTACCGAACGGTACGCACGGTGGTGTGAGAGGTCGGGGGATTGTTAAATCCCCCTCCTACTCAATCGCACACTAAGACTAAAAAGAAGGGAGAGTCAAAATGAAACAGGCAGAGAAGATTTATATGATTTCAGACGCGGCAAAGCAGATTAAGGTGGAGGCTCATGTGCTGCGCTACTGGGAGGAGGAATTGGAGCTACCAGTAAAGAGGAATGAAATGGGGCACCGCTTTTATACGGAAGAGGATCTGAACCAGTTCCGCAGGATCAAGGAGCTGAAAGAAAAAGGAATCCAGCTTAAGGGAATCAAGAGTATCCTGAAAAATGGCGATTTGAAAGAGCCGATGGATGTGCTGGAAAAGGAACCGCTGATAGGAGAAGGGGATATGGAAAAACGTCATGTGGTAATGGTGAAAAAGGGAGAGTTTTTGCCGGTTACAGAAAAAGGAATTGCTGCCCATGAAGAATCAAGGGAGCAGAAGAGCCTGCGTCTTCAACAGCTTCTTAAAGATATGATCGCAGAGGCGGTTCAAAGCAATAATGAGGAAATCTACCGAGATATGAAAAATAGTATTTTGAAGGAAATTGATTATCAGTTCCGTCTTCAGGAAGAGCGGGAGGAAAGCAGGGAAAAAGAACGCAGCCAGAGAGAGGAAGAGCATTTTAAGCAGATTGATGAGCTCTTGCGCGCGCGGAGTGTTCGGAAAGAGAAAGTATTCAAGGAAAAGAAACTGTCGGAAAAAGGCTTATTCAAAAAGAAGTTTGCAGGAAAAAAGCGTTCAGTCTCCTGACTGAACGCTTCATGTGCATGTTCTTATTCTTCAGAGATAGCGCCTACTGGGCATCCGCCAGCACAAGAACCACAACTGATGCAGGTGTCAGGATTGATTTCGAACTTTCCGTCACCTTCAGAAATAGCGCCTACAGGACACTGTCCAGCGCAAGCACCACAAGAAATACAAGCGTCGCCAATTACAAATGCCATGATTATATCCTCCTTATTATGCCTATATTGATATTTTCCTATCAATCTCATTATATTTTAATATAAAAATATAGGGAATACAAGCCCAAAATTGAAATCCTTATCAATCCTTATTTTCTTCCCGGCGTTTGCGGATACCGTTAAGAATGACTTCCTTCTTCTCGATAACTTTATCCTTATCCATGGCGGGAATGCCTTTTAATTTGTATGGGATTCCGAGCTTTTGGTATTTGGTCTCGCCCATGGTATGGTAAGGAAGGACATCCAGCGCTTTCAGGTTGGAAAATTGTCCGATAAAGTAGCCCAGTTCAAAGAGGTATTTCTCATCATCCGTGATGCCGGGAACAACGACATGGCGTATCCACATATCTACGCCCCGGTCGTCTAAATAAGCGGCAAATGCCAGTATGCCGTCATTAGGCTGGCTGGTCAGCTCTTTATGCTTCTCTGGATCAATATGCTTGATATCCAGCATTACAAGGTCCGTCAGTTTCATCAGCCTGTCCAGCTTTTCAATAAAAGGCTTATTATCCGGTTTGAAGGCTATGCCGGAGGAGTCTATGCAGGTATGGACATTGTCCTTTTTGGCAAGGGTAAAAAGATCGATGAGAAAATCAACCTGCATAAGGGGTTCTCCGCCGGTTACGGTGATGCCTCCTTTGGTATAAAAACTTTCGTTTCGTTTGTATTGTTCGTAAATTTCTTCCGGTTCCATCATCGTGCCGCCAGTCATGGGCCAGGTGTCCGGATTATGGCAATAGGCGCAGCGCATAGGGCATCCCTGGACAAACACCACAAATCGTGTGCCAGGACCGTCTACCGTGCCGAAGCTTTCTAATGAATGTATCCTGCCTTGCATATGCAGTCTCCTTTCCTGTTTCTTCCATCTGTTGGTCAGTTATGAAGCGCACAGATGGATCATTTTGCCGATAAATATAGTATACCAAAAAAAGAATAATATCACAATACACGAAAAACAAATTTGAGATTACTTAAAAGATTAAAAAAATAATGATAAACATTAAATAATTATTGACAAACATAATTTTATGGATTATACTTCACTCATAAACAAACAACAGTCTGAAGAAATGAGGGAAGAATATGAGTGAGAGTAGTTTAAAAATCCAAAAAATTCAAAAGAGCAGTAATGTTGCATTGATCCTTGCCAGGATAGCGAAGATTTTCTGTATTGTTATGGCGGTGATTTCCGTAGGAAGCGGGTTCGGATTTATAGGAGCCCAAAATTATCTGGATCAGGAGCTTGCTAAGGCATTGGAGGAAGGAACGCTGACGGTGGACGAACTTTATGTAAATGGCGGAGGCTTTTTGGATGGAGCGCTTAATTTGGCGAAGGCTGATTCTGCAGCGGAGACACTGGGGGTATATCTGCTGGTATTGGGAGCCGTATTGATCTGCCTTGCAATTATTTTTCATTTTATGGTAAAAGTATTCCGTGATATAAAGGAAAGCTATTCACCATTCCGGACGGAAATTGTTAAAAATATGAAAGTCGTGTTCGTGCTGATCACTGTCCTCGTACTGCGGAGCAGTCTGCTGATCGGGGCAGTCATAGGTTTCTCCCTGTGGTGCATATTGCAGATTTTTGAATATGGCTGTGAACTGCAAAGACAGTCAGATGAGACGCTGTAGGTTATGCAGAATGAAAGGACAGGTGTTGATATGGCGATTATTTTAAGGCTGGACAGAATGATGGCTGACAGGAAGATTTCCCTGAATGAGCTGGCAGAAAAGGTTGGGATTGCTAATGTAAATTTATCCAATATTAAGACCGGGAAGGTCAGTGCGATCAGGTTTTCAACTTTAAATGCAATCTGTGACGTGCTGGACTGCCAGCCGGGGGACCTGCTGGAATTTAAAAGAGATCAAACTACATAAATAAGGAATGTCTGGGTGGACTTCCGGTTTTTTGCTGGGGCAGTGTGGTATGCATATTAAATAAATGTGCGTAAGGCATATATGACAAAATGAGAAGGGAAAATTGTACAGAATTGCACAAAGTAAAACGTTTTGCCACTTGATATATTTACAAATTTGGAATATATGGTAAAATGCATAGTAAAATTACTTACCATAGGGGGTTAGAATAAAAATCAGCAAGAAATTTCTGATTTAAAGTGGTGAAATGAGTAAAACGAAGGCAGAAGGCAGTGTGACAATAAAGGATATTGCTTCAATGTGTGGCGTTTCTGTTTCCACGGTTTCTAATGTGCTGAATGGAAAAAGCCATAAGGCAAGCGATGATGTGGCGGCAAGAATTAAAGAAACAGTGGAACGAGTCGGGTATAAACCTAACTATCTTGCGAAAAGTCTTCGGGCGGTCAGTACAAAGACGATTGGAGTTATAGTAGAAGATCTGATCGTTTTCAGTTCTGCGTCTATGATTGAGGGGCTGATGAGCTGCTGCGAAGAATGCGGATATAATGTTGTCATAGAAAACATGCGCTTAAATGGCAGATGGCATGGACAGTGGATGCACGATCAAAGATTGTATATGCAGGCATTGCGACCTGTTTTGACCAAGATGAATTCACTAAATACCGATGGAATCATTTATATAGGCGCTCATGAACATAAGATTACCGGTTTGGATTTTCCTGGTAATATTCCGATTGTTATGGCTTATTCTTATACAAATGATAAGAAAATCCCTACTTTTCGTCTGGATGATGAATATGGAGGATGTGAGGCGGTTAAATATTTGATGCGTATGGGACATAAGAAAATTGCTGTATTGGGGGGAGAATTTGATAATGCTCATACAATCAACCGAATGATGGGGGTTCAGAGAGCATTTTTTGAAGCGAAAGAACTGTTCAATCCAAATCTTGTAGTGTATTGCCGCTGGAACTATGAAGGCGGATATGAAGGAATGAAAAAGCTGATTGATGCTGGGGTTATGGATGATGTAACTGCGGTATTCTGTATGTCTGATGCAATTGCTGCCGGTGCATATGAGGCAATAATGAGAGCTGGAAAGATGCCTGGCGAGGATATTTCTGTTATTGGATATGATAATCAGGAAATCGCATCGTATCTGTACCCAAAACTGACAACAATGGCACTTCCTTTGGAAGAAATTGGGTATCAGGCTGCAGAGCAAATTATCAACATGTGTGAAAGCACAGAACAAAATGAAAGTTTTATGGAACAAAAGAATACAAAAATACCTTGTAAATTATTAGAAAGGGCGTCTGTAAAACGTATTGAAAAGTGAAAACAGATATTCTTTGGTGGTTCTGGGTTGATTAGACAGAACGTGGGTAAAACGTATCGCTTAATATTGCGATACGTTATTTTTTGTCATCTCATTTATTGTAAAATATGCACAAATAGTAAAATTCATATTGATGCAAATTGACACATTGACAGCTTTCTGCGTTATAGATATAATAATTACAACGAGTAAAACGTTTTACTAACGTAGCGTTATTCTACTTATAAAGGAGGATTAATTAATGAAAAAGAAAGTACTTGCAATTCTGTTATTAGCTGCAATGCTGACTGCATCTTTAGCGGGATGCGGCGGTTCAGCAGATAGCACACCGACAGCTGACACGGCTGAAACAAAAGAAGAGGCTTCCGCTGAGACAAAAGAGGAAGCAACAGCAGAGACGGAAGACGAAGCCCTTTCACTTGCTGAACAGGCAATCGCCGACAGAAAAGCAAAAGCACAGGAAACTGGTGAATATGAGAAAGTTGTTGTTTCTTTCTTTGACTGGACAGGAGCTCCGGCTGGACTTGACCGTATAAATGCTAAGCTTAGCGAGTATACAAGAGAGAAACTTGGTGTTGATATGGAATTATTGATCATCGATGTTGCGGCTTACACAGAGGATTTGAAATTGATGCTTTCCTCTGGCGAGCAGGTTGATTTGTTCTCTACATGTGGACCTGGATATATGACATGTGTTAACAATGGTTATACAGCTGATCTTGAGGAAGATGGTTTACTTGATAACTACGGTGCAGAACTGAAAAGCCTGATCAGAACAGATTACCTTGATGCTTGCCGTGTGGGCGGTACATTATACGGTGTTCCACCTATTAAAGATTATGCTATTCAGACAGCGTGTATTCTTATCGGTACAGAGTATCTGGAAGGCGCTGGCGTAGATCTTTCCAAATTTGAAAAAGATGATCTCGGTTACAATAAAGCTACATGGGATGATGTTGATGAGATGTTTGCGGCAATTCATGAAGCATATCCTGACAAGATTGTTTACTCTACGCAGGATAACTTGTTGACACAAGGCAGCTGTGTGGATAACATCGCTGGAGACTACTTCGGGTGCTTGCTTGATCCGGCTAACAGCCTTGAAGTCGAAAATGTATATGAGTCTGATCTTTTCAAAGAATGGGCTGACAGAGCTTACAGATGGAACCAGGCTGGTTACATTTCTGGTGATGCTATGACGGATGACAATGGTGCTTCTTCCAGAATCAAATCCGGTGCATACATGGCTATGATGGCTCAGGCAAAACCTGCTTATCAAAACCAAATCAATGGTGAGTGTGGTCGTGATATGACAATCTTTGATGTTGGTGATGCTTTCATGGGATCTTCCGCAGTATCTGCTTTCCCATGGTGTATGAACCAGGCTGCAGAAGATCCGATAGCTGCCATGCAGGTTCTGAACTTATTGTACACAGATCCGGTTGTTGCCAACTTAGCTTGCTGGGGTGAAGAAGGCGTTGAGTACGTTGTTAATGCTGATACATCTATCAATTGGGCTGACGGCGTAAATCCTGACAATTCTGAATACTACCCTAATGTTCTGTGGTTAATGCCTAACCAGTATGCAGCGCATGTTTGGGAAGGTGACCCGATCGATGTTGGTGAGCAGACGGCTGCGTTCAATGATAACTGTCCAGTTAAATCCAAAGCTCTTGGATTCACATGGGATAACAGCGATTATGCTGCTGAGTTTACGGCTTTGCAGAACGCATACAAAGAATTTGGTCCTCAGGTTGTTTACGGTTTCGTGGATCCTGAAACAGGATTAAAGCAGTTAAATGATGCTTTATATGCTGCTGGTCTTGAGGAGTATATGGCGGCTAAACAGGAAGCCCTTGATGAATGGGCTAAATAGAGCAGCAAAAGATATTTTCAATAAAATAAGATGGAAAATGGCGGAGCCGGCGGAAACGTCGGCTCCAATATTCAATAGAAAGGACTCGGTCTTATGAAGGTGATGGGAAAAAAAGAGAAAAATCTAAAAAAAAGACTGATAAGGTATATTCCGTTGTATATCATGGCTTTGCCAGGGCTGCTATACCTTTTTATTAACAACTATATGCCTCTGCCGGGATTGGTTCTGGCTTTTAAGAAGTACAATGCCAAGAAAGGTATTTTTGGATCAAAGAATGTAGGTTTTAAGAATTTTAAGTATTTGTTTGCAACAAAAGACGCATTTGTTATTACGAGAAATACGATTCTTTACAATATTGTTTTTATTATTGTTAACACGGTACTGGCTGTGTTTGTCGCAATATTACTGGCTGAAATGACTTCAAAATTAAAAAGAATTTATCAGATAATTATTTTGTTGCCATTTATGATTTCTATGGTTATCGTAAGCTACCTGGTATTTGGTTTCCTGTCCAATGATAATGGGTTTATTAACAATACTATATTGGCAGCGCTTGGAAAGGAACCGATACAATGGTACATGCAAAAGCAATATTGGCCGTTTATTTTAGTGTTTGTTAACGCATGGAAAGTAATTGGTTACAATTGCATCATTTATCTTTCCACTATTTTGGGAATTGATCGCAGTATTTATGAATCTGCAGCTATTGATGGCGCCGGTAAATGGACACAGATTGGCAAGATAACCATTCCTTTGCTTAAACCTACAATTATTATGATGACGCTTTTGGCAGTTGGTCGTATTTTCTACTCAGATTTTGGACTGTTTTATCAGGTGCCTCAGAACCAGGGGGCGTTATTCGCAGTAACTAATACAATTGATACTTATGTATACAGAGGCTTGTTGGAACTTGGAGATATGTCTATGGCTTCTGCGGCAGGTTTGTATCAGTCTGTAGTTGGATTCATATTTATTCTTACGGCGAACATAATTGTCCGCAGGCTGGATCCTGACAGCGCATTATTCTGAAAAGGAGGAGAAGTAAATGAGAAGCGAAAAACGTTTTCAAATTTTTGCCCATGCAGTGCTGATTCTTCTTTCCATATTTGCATTGCTGCCAATGCTGCTTATGGTCATGTCTTCGGTTACGGATAACAATACATTGATTTCGGAAGGTTATTCATTTTTCCCTTCCAAATTCAGCTTATATGCTTATGAGTATATCTTTAAGACAGGTAATGCCGTTTTAAGAGCTTATGGCGTATCTGTTGTACTTACCTTTGCTGGAACCGCTTGCGCATTAACTATTACAACATTGCTGGCATATGCGATATCTAAGAAGGATATGCCGGGTCGTGGACTGCTTACATTCTTTGTGGTTTTTTCTATGTTATTTAATGGCGGGCTTGTACCTACTTACATCATTTATACAAAGATTTTCCATGTAAATAATACTTTCTTTGGATTATTGATTCCGGGTCTGCTGCTAAATGGTTTCAATGTTATGCTGATGAAATCCTATTTTGTTTCCAGTATCCCGGAAGAAATTCTGGATGCAGCATACATTGACGGCGCATCTGAAACAAGAACATTTTTAAATGTTGTTATACCTTTAGCCAAACCAATTCTCGCAACTATTGCATTGTTTTCTGGTATTGCATACTGGAATGACTGGATGAACGGATATATTTACATCACGAAGAGAACGGAGCTTTATGCAGTACAGAACTTGTTAAATCGTATGATGCAGAATATCCAATTCCTTTCTCAGTCGAGTTCTAATGTGCAGAATGCAAATGTTGGTCTAAGTGCGATTCCTCTCGCAGCTGTTAGAATGGCAATGGCTACGGTAGGTATCTTGCCAATTATTCTCATTTATCCTTTTGTACAGAAGTATTTTGTAAAGGGTATCACGCTCGGTGGAGTTAAGGGCTAATAAGCACCAATAAACGCTGGGAAGAATGAAAGGAAAAGTCCTGCAAAAAATAAGCATACCCACAGGGGGCACATGCCGGAAAGCATGGAACCCTGACGGATATGCTTATTTTGTGGTAAGGAGCTCAAAAATTTACATTAACTAAAAGCCCCTTTTAGAAAGCCTTACCGGCATAATTTAATCTTACATAGATTCATGGAATGTACGGGAAATAACATCAGCCTGCTGTTCGGGAGTCAGCTTAATGAAGTTAACTGCATATCCGGAAACACGGATTGTAAGCTGAGGATAGTTCTCGGGATGCTTCTGAGCATCCAATAACATATCTCTGTTTAATACATTAACATTGAGATGATGTCCGCCTTTTGTTGCGTAACCATCCAATAATGATACTAAGTTATCTACCTGAGCGTTTGCCATGGTAATTTATCCTCCTTTAATTAATGAAAATCATCCAATCCATCTTCCAGGGTAGGTACACTGCATGCCAGAGGTGTTCTGGAACAATCTGTGCACCCCATGGTCTGGACTGTTTTAGACTGCTCTTCGGCAGCGTCAGTATCTACGTTCACATGACCGACACCCATTGCCATGCCGGAATCCAACATTTTTACAAGATCATCAATCATTGCTTTTTCATCCATTTCATATACCTCCTGAAGATGAATTGTGTTAAGTTACTAAAATTTATTTATTTAAATCTACTTCAATATCACCGGCAAATACACCGTATTCGCCTGACTATTTATTTAAGTCAAGCTCGATGTCACCAGCGAATACGGTATCTTCCTTGCCAAGAGCTCCGGGAATGATGGTGAAGGTATTGGAGATACCATCCTGTGCATCATTGAAAGGAAGCTTGGATACAGAAGATAAGGATGCTACAGCACCGTGGGTATCGCGTCCGTGCATCGGGTTAGCGCCAGGTGCGAAAGGCTGTCCTTTCTTACGTCCGTCAGGTGTGTTGCCTGTAGCCTTACCATAAGTTACGTTAGAGGTAATGGTAAGGATGGAAGTTGTAGGAACACCATTTCTGTATGTGTGATGTCTTCTGATCGCTGTCATGAATTTATGAACAACTTCCTGAGCGATTGCATCTACACGATCGTCGTCATTTCCATATTTCGGGAAGTCGCCGGTTGTCTTAAAGTCAACGATGATACCGTCCTCGTCTCTGATCACTTCAACCTTAGCATACTTGATTGCTGATAAAGAGTCAGCAACGATGGAAAGACCTGCAACACCGGTTGCAAAGTAACGCTTAACGTCTCTGTCATGAAGAGCCATCTCTGCTCTCTCATAGCAGTATTTGTCATGCATATAGTGGATGATGTTCAGAGTGTTTACATATACATCTGCCTGCCATTCCATCATGTCGATGAACTTGCTGTATACATCATCATAGTCAAGAACGTCGCCGACAACAGGGCGGTACTTAGGTCCAACCTGTTTCTTGGTAACTTCATCAACACCACCGTTTAATGCGTAAAGCAGACATTTTGCAAGGTTTGCTCTTGCACCAAAGAACTGCATTTCTTTTCCAACTCTCATGGAAGATACACAACATGCAATTGCATAATCATCACCATGGGTTACTCTCATTAAATCGTCATTTTCATATTGTACAGAAGAAGTTTCAATGGAAACTTTTGCACAGAATTTCTTAAAGTTCTCAGGCAATCTAGTAGACCATAAAACAGTCATATTTGGTTCTGGGGCAGTTCCCATATTGTGTAAAGTATGCAGGTAACGGAAGGAAGATTTTGTTACCATTGGACGCCCATCAATACCAACACCACCAATAGATTCTGTTACCCATGTAGGGTCGCCAGAGAATAGTGCATTATATTCTGGTGTACGGGCAAATTTAACTAATCTAAGCTTCATAACAAAATGGTCAATAAATTCCTGAATCTGCTCTTCAGTAAAGACACCATTCTTTATATCTCTTTCCGCATAGCAGTCAATAAAAGTAGAAGTACGTCCAAGGGACATAGCAGCTCCATTTTGTTCCTTTACTGCTGCTAAATATCCAAAGTATACAGCCTGGATTGCTTCCTGTACGTTAGAAGCTGGTCTGGAAATATCACATCCATAAATTTCGCCAAGTGCTTTTAATTCTTTTAAAGCACGGATTTGCTCAGAAAGTTCTTCTCTATCACGGATAACATCAGGTGTCATAGTTTTAGAGGTAGTAGCTTTTTGCTCTTCTTTATCTTTAATCAAATAATCAACGCCATATAATGCAACTCTTCTATAGTCACCAATAATACGCCCTCTTCCATATGCGTCTGGAAGGCCAGTAATAATATGGTTAGAACGGCATACTCTCATTTCAGGGGTATAGGCATCAAATACACCAGCATTATGTGTTTTTCTGTGGACTGTGAAGAATTCTTCAACACCTGGATCAATTTTGTAACCATTTGTTGTAAGGGCAGCCTTTGCCATATTAATACCACCATAAGGCTGAAGGGAACGCTTAAAAGGCTTATCTGTCTGGAAGCCTACGATTTTTTCAAGGTCTTTGTTTAGATAGCCTGCTGCATGAGAAGTAATAGTAGATGGGACTTTAGTATCCATATCAAGGACTCCACCAGCTTCTCTTTCCTGAGTAGTAAGCTCTAGTACTTGTGCCCAAAGCTTTGTAGTAGCAGCAGTAGGGCCTGCTAAGAAAGAATCATCACCTAAATACGGGGTATAATTT
>ERZ808054.1494-NODE-1494-length-12958-cov-5.449577_pt1 | contig 12958 bp, 8 predicted proteins | sample MGYA00380201_ERZ808054 | MGnify/ENA primary metagenome ERZ808054 (study PRJEB31490, sample SAMN06133419) | mouse gut metagenome | isolation source: Z5_2 | host: mice | place: China: Chengdu | collected 2015-05 ... | reverse complement strand
GCAGATAAGATAATTGGTAAAGTTACCCAGATTATCGGTGCGGTTCTTGATGTGAAGTTCAGCGAAGGACAGCTTCCGGAGCTGAACGATGCAGTGAAGATCACAAGAAGTGATGGCACTGAGCTGACGATCGAGGTTGCACAGCATCTGGGTGATGATACGGTGAGATGTATCGCCATGGGACCTACGGACGGACTTGTGAGAGGAATGGATGCTGTTTCGACAGGTGCACCGATCACGGTTCCTGTGGGTGAGAGTACACTTGGACGTATGTTTAACGTACTTGGCGAACCGATAGATAACAAACCGGCTCCGGAGGCACAGGGCTACGAGCCGATCCACAGACCAGCGCCCTCGTTCGAGGAGCAGGCGACATCGACGGAGATGCTCGAGACAGGGATCAAGGTCGTCGATCTCCTCTGCCCTTACCAGAGAGGTGGTAAGATCGGTCTGTTCGGCGGCGCCGGCGTGGGCAAGACGGTTCTGATCCAGGAGCTGATCACGAACATCGCGAATGAGCATGACGGATTCTCCGTATTTACAGGCGTAGGCGAGCGCACGAGAGAGGGAAATGACCTCTACAATGAAATGACGGAGTCAGGCGTTATCAGCAAGACCGCCATGGTATTCGGACAGATGAACGAGCCGCCCGGGGCGAGAATGAGAGTTGGTCTGACAGGTCTTACAATGGCGGAGTATTTCCGCGACAAGGGTGGAAAGGATGTGCTCCTTTTCATCGACAATATCTTCCGTTTCACGCAGGCTGGTTCCGAGGTTTCCGCGCTGCTTGGACGTGTGCCTTCTGCCGTAGGTTATCAGCCGACGCTGCAGACAGAGATGGGCGCCCTGCAGGAGCGTATCACTTCGACAAAAAATGGTTCTATCACATCGGTGCAGGCGGTGTACGTGCCTGCCGACGACTTGACGGACCCTGCGCCGGCGACGACGTTCGCGCACCTGGATGCGACGACCGTTCTCTCGCGTTCGATCGTGGAGCTCGGTATCTATCCGGCGGTCGATCCGCTCGAGTCCACATCGAGGATCCTCGACCCGCGTATCGTTGGCCAGGAGCACTACGAGGTGGCGCGCGGCGTACAGCAGGTGCTCCAGAAATACAAGGAGCTGCAGGATATCATCGCGATCCTCGGTATGGATGAGTTGTCGGAGGAAGACAAGATCACCGTGAACCGCGCGAGAAAGATCCAGAGATTCCTGTCACAGCCGTTCCATGTAGCGGAGCAGTTTACAGGTATGCCGGGTAAGTATGTGCCGATCGCAGAGACGATCAGAGGCTTTAGGGAGATCATGGAAGGGAAGCATGACGATATCCCGGAGGGACATTTCCTCAATGCCGGAACAATTGATGACGTAGTAGCCAGGGCGAGGTAGGAGGTGCTGCTATGGCAGAGAAGTTCAAGCTAACGATCGTGACGCCGGACCGCGAATTCTTTAATGAAGAGGCGGATATGGTGGAATTCAATACAACAGAGGGTGAGATCGGTGTCTACGCCGGTCATGCACCGCTCACAGTCATCGTGAAGCCCGGTATTCTTGCGATCACACAGGGCGACACGGTGAGAAATGCAGCGCTTCATGCCGGATTCGTACAGATACTGCCGCAGGAGATCACGATCCTCGCAGAGATCATCGAGTGGCCCGGCGAGATCGACGAGGCGCGCGCCAATGCTGCAAAGCAGCGGGCGGAGGGAAGGCTTGCGGAGCGAGGCGGCAGCGTTGATGTCGCAAGAGCCGAGGCAGCCCTGATGCGCTCGATCGCGCGGATCGATGTTGCAAAATTGAAATAATGTTTTCTGATTAAAATAAAACCACTGTCTGGGCGGGTGTCCGGATGGTGGTTTTTCTTTGAACTTTTAAGGACTTTTTAATATTTTCCCGATTATAATGATCACAGTGGGGTGCTGCGAGAACGATAGAGTGGGACGCGCGGCGTCGTTGATGTGCTGACCAGCTCATGAGTTCTATTGTACTGGAACACAGGCAACCGGCATTATGAATCGAGAAAGGAATGGGATCTATGTGGTTTGAGATACTGAAAAAGGATTTAAAAAAGCAAAAGAGCGTCAATATCATTCTGCTCCTGTTTGTCACGCTGTCCACGATCTTCCTCGCCAGCAGTGTCAACAATATCAGTCTGGTGATGAACGGACTGGAGACCTATATGGAACGCGCAAATGTCAGTGATGTGATGGCTGTGTTTGGCGGTGAAGATGACAGGGAAGCATTTGAGCGCTGGCTGGATGACTGCAGCGATGTGACAGAGTATGACGCGGAGCAGCTGTGCGAGATCTCGGCAGGTGATGTCAGCGCGGGGGAGACAAAAGAGGTGGACGTTTTTGATGCAAACGGCGCGAGCCTGTATCTGGGGGCAGTCGGCGGGAGATATGCGAAGGCTCTGGACAGCGATGGAAACGACATCGCACTGGATCCCGGCGAGGTCGCAGTCTCGCCCGCCCTGATGGAGAGAAACGGGCTTCATGTCGGGGATGAGCTGCGGTTTGAAGTATCCGGCACGACATATATGTATCGGATCGCTGTGCAGACCAGGGATATCATGTACGGGAATGAGATGACCGGAATGGGGCGCTTTTTATTCTGCAAAGCGGATTATGACAAAATGGTGTCGGACAGCGAGAACGTCAAAATCGTTGTATACGGATTTAACACGCTGGATCCGGAGAAAACGCTGAGAGCGATCAACCAGCAGAACTTCACACTGCTGGTCAATCTCTTTGAACGGAGCATCTATTCGCTGTTGTATGTGTTTGACATGATCGTCGCCGCACTGCTGATCGTGATCGGGTTGTGCCTGATCCTGATATCGCTCATGATCCTGCGGTTTTCACTGAGTTTTACCATGGAGGAAAATTATCGGGAGATCGGCGTGATGAAGGCGATCGGAATGCGCGATCGTGCCATACGAAGGATCTATCTGGTCAAGTATTTTGCGCTGGTCGTGGCTGGGGCGTCTGTGGGCGTTGTGCTGAGCATTCCGGTCGGGAAAGGCATGACGGAGAGTGTCAGCAAAAATATGGTATTGGGCGACAGTGCAGATGCGATCGGACTCAACATCGTGTGCGGGGCGGCAGTGATCGTGTTCGTGACATCGATGTGCATCGCTTTTACAGGAAAACTGAAAAAGATCTCTGCGATCGAGGCGATACGCAGCGGCGGCAGCGGCGAGCGGTATCAAAGGCGCAGGGGACTCAGCCTGTACAAGAGAAAGTATATGGGCACGGTTTCCTTCCTCGGATTGAATGATATTCTCTGTAATATAAAGCGGTATCTCGTCCTGTTTATTACATTCTGTATCAGTTTTGTGCTGATCACGGTCCCGCTCAACACGCTGACGACGATGGAGAGCGACGAGATGGCGACAAAATTCAGCCTGAATCCCGATGCGGCGGTCTATATGGACAGACTGGAGGCAAAGGGGGAAACACCGTACCACAATACAGCGGACTTGGAAAACGCGCTGCGCCGGATAGAGCGCGAGCTCGCAGAGCGCGGATATGAGGCATCGCTGAGTGTGGGTGCGCTGTGCTTTGTGGAGTACACGGTGGACGATCAGGGAAAAGTGATCAAGCCGCTGACCAACTATCCGATCGGTGAGAACGGGGGGCACTGCGAATACAGTGCCGGGGAAGCGCCCAGACTGGAGAACGAGGTCGCTTTCTCCAGAAAGATCATGGAGGCGAACCATCTGGAGATCGGGGACACTGTGACTGCCAGCATCGGCGGAAAAGAGCGGAAATTTATCATCACCGGGTATTACAGCGACTATATGCAGCTGGGGGAAAGTGCCCGCCTAAATCCTGCGCTTGATATGAGCGGCGAGATCCTGTCCGGTTACTGGAAAGCTACGGTGGTGATGGAGACGGCGCTTTCCCAGAGGGAGCTTGCAGATCAGATGAAAGAAGAATTTCCGCAGTACGAGTGGGTGACGGCGCAGGAGGCGATCGACGCCAACATCGGTACGATCAAAGATACCATGCGCGCCATGCAGCTTCCGATGACGGTGATGCTGTGCCTGCTCATCATGCTGATCTCGCTGCTGATGATGAAGCTGTTCATCGTGCGGGAGAAGGGGCAGCTTGCCATGCTCGGGAGTATCGGGTGGCGCAGGGGAGCTATCCGGAAGTGGCTGGTGATGCGCATGGTGTGGGTGGCGCTGCTCTCGATGATCTTTGCAGTGCCGCTGTCCATGCTGAGCAACCGCTTTATACTGAAAAACATCTTTGCGATCATGGGCGCGGAGCTCCAGATCCAGGTGGAACCGCTGAAAGCGTACCTGCTTTATCCCGCGGTGCTGCTCGTGGGAATCATGGCGGCAACATACTTTGCGACTGGGAGCGTGAGCAGGATCGATCCTGGCGATATGAAGATCGCGGAGTAAAGGGAGAGCGACTGTCAAAGCGGTTAGGGACTAAAGCGCTGTCACACCACTGCGACAGGCATCTGGAAATAAGAATAAAAATAAGGAGAATAGCGAACATGAATGCATTGAAAGCAAAGGATCTGTGTAAAACATATATAGTGAACAAAAGGCAGAATAATGTCCTCAGAAATGTGAATCTCGAGATCAGGGAGGGGGAGATGGTCGGCGTCATGGGACCTTCGGGCTCCGGGAAGACGACACTGCTCTACACGATCAGCGGCATGGACACTGCGACCGCGGGCAGCGTTGAGTTTTTTGGGGAGGAGATGACCAGACTGTCCGCCAACCAGGTGAGTGACCTGCGCCTGAAACGGATGGGATTTGTATTTCAGCAGATGTATATGCTGAAAAATCTTTCCATCTATGATAATATCGTATTGCCGGCGTACCAGTCGGCTGCCGGAAGGGAACAGCGCAGAGAGATCAACGAGCGCGCGAAAGTGCTGATGACAAAACTTGGGATCAGCGAGGTGGCGGACAACGATGTCAGTGAGGTTTCCGGCGGACAGCTGCAGAGGGCGTGCATCGCAAGGAGCATGATCAACAATCCGAAGATCATCTTTGCCGATGAGCCGACAGGCGCCCTGAACAAGCAGAACTCCAGGGAGGTCATGAAGGAGCTGAACAAGCTCAACGAGGAGGGAACGACCATCATGATGGTGACACATGACGTGAAGGTGGCTTCTAGCTGTGAGCGCGTCTTTTACATAGAAGACGGCAATATCCGGGATGAGATGAATCTGGGAAAATATACGGAGGACGGTGCGCGGGAGCGCGAGCGGGAACTGAGCAACTGGCTGATGAGGCTTGGGTGGTAAAAATGCTACGTATTATAGGTTTTGGGAGCGTGCGTGATGACAGATATTTTGATGGTTGAGGATGAGCGGGAGCTGGCGGGGCTTTTGCGGATATATATGGAAAAGGCGGGGTATACCGTGCAGTGGGCGGCTTCGGGGGAGGAGGCGCTGGACTGTCTGCGCAGGGACACGGTAAAAATGCTGCTCCTTGACATCACGCTGCCCGGCATGGACGGGTTTGCGGTGTGCAGGGAAGTGCGCAAGACTGACAGCGTGCCGGTTCTGATCATCAGCGCCCGCGTCGGAAAGGAGGATCAGCTCAATGGCTTCCGGCTCGGCGCGGACGATTACATCGAGAAGCCGGTCGATCCCGATCTGCTGGTCGCAAAGATCGGCTCCCTGTTTGCGCGCGCTTACGGTGCGTCGGTGGAGAGAGACATACTGTGTTCTGGCAGCCTCACGATCGATAAATCCGCCCGCCGGGTTTACAAGAACGGGGCGCCCGTAGAGCTCACTGTGAAAGAGTATGAACTGCTCCTGCTGTTGGCAGAAAATCCGGGGAAGACACTGGATAAAGACTATCTGTTTGGCAGGATATGGGGGACGGACAGTTTCAGCGAGAACCAGACGCTGACCGTCCATATCAAGATGCTGCGCAACAAGATCGAGGAGGATCCCAGGAAGCCGCTGCGCATCCGTACGGTGTGGGGAGTGGGGTACTGCTATGAGGAAGTATAGTAGATGCACCCTTGCCACTAGAGGAGTGACCCAGGGTGCGGGGAGTGGGGTACTGTTATGAGGAAGTATAGTTGCAGAATGAGCGGGAGTGGGCTATAATGGTGGCAGGAGACAAACAGCTGCAATGAGGCGGATAGTTGTGTATTGTGCAATTGTGATTGCACGGGAGGGGGAAGAAAATGATATCAACCTTAAAAGAACAGCTCGCGATCGACACAAACGGTGTGAAAGAGGACTTTGACGAACAAACGAACCGTGTCAGACTGCTGTGTCACAATGAGTCCAAAAGACGTAATATCAGCAAGGGTCTACTGTTTTTTATGGCGTGTTTCGGAAAAGGGACCGTGGCTGCCGTTGATCGGCAACTGGAACCATTTATGACAAAGTATGTGGAAAACATGGAGGGATTCAGGTGTTTTGACATGCCGCTTGATCGATTGGAGGGCGAACTGAGGAAGTACGGCGGGATCATAAGCGAGATCGAAGAATTTTACCTGCTTGCCGCAAAGGAGATCCGCCAGGTGGCACCGGGGGTTGAGATCGAGATCTTAGAAGGCGGCGCGATCCAAAAACTGTACAGTGACCATCGGTTTCACATGGCGCTGGGATATTCACAGGACAGCGATCTTAAGGATATGCTTGCTGTTGTGGCGTATGAGCACGGCGAGATACTGGGGGTGGCAGCCGCAAGCAACGATACGGATCAGATCTGGCAGATCGGTGTCGATGTGGTGCCGGAAAAGCGAAAACAACATGTCGCGACGGATATTGTTAAAATAATATCAAATGAGATCCTCAAAAGGGATAAAATCCCTTACTATGGGACGGCGTGGTCTAACATCGCATCAAAGCGGCTTGCCATAAATGCCGGATATAAGCCTGTATGGGTGGAAATGAAGGCAATGCGGAACCGCTAAACAGGGAGGTCAGGGCGTGGGACGATTTTTGAACAGAGACAATCAGAAATATGCAAAATTCTCGACGACGAAGTACTTTGTAGACAAGACAGGAATGATCAACAAATTGTTGGAAAAGGATGACGACGAGAAATTTCTCTGCTGCAGCCGTCCGCGCCGTTTTGGAAAATCGATCACAGCGCATATGCTTGTGGCGTATTTCAGCAGGGGGGCGGATTCGAGCAGCCTGTTTGCGCCGCTGAAATGCGTGAAGGACAAGGCGTTCTTAGCGAATCTGAATCAGTATGACACGATTTTTATGGATATCCAGGCACAGTTTGTAAAAGCGAAAGACCAGAATGCGAATCCCAATAAGATGCTTCAGGAAAATGTAGTGAAGGAGCTGAGGGAAGCGTATCCTGAACTGGTTAACGCGAATGACAACCTTGCGGAGGCGCTGTCTGTAGTTCACGCGGCGACAGGCAGCGAATTTGTGATCATTTTTGACGAGTGGGATTATCCGATCCGGGAGCTTGCCGAGAACAGCAGGGAGCGTCTGGATTATATCGAGTTTCTGCGCATGATGTTCAAGAACGCCGAGGCGCAGGATTATGTCCGGTTGGCGTATCTGACAGGGATCCTTCCGATGGTCCGCGCAAAGGGGCAGTCCGCGGTGAACAACTTTGACGAGTACACCATGATCGATGCGCGGGGACTGGGCGGAGACATTGGATTTGTCGAGGAGGAAGTGCAGGAGCTCTGTGAGAGGTACAGCGTTTCGGCGGACGAGATGAAGCGCTGGTATGACGGGTATGATCTGGGCGGCGTGGAGGTGTACAATCCGCTGTCCGTGGTGCGGGCGGTGGAGAGTGGAAAGTTCCGCCAGTACTGGACGGAGACAGGAACCTACGAGGACATACGCAGTCTGATCGAGTATGATTTTGACGGTTTGAAGGAAGCTGTCATTCAGATGCTATCCGGCAACCGGATTCCGGTCAGCGTGTACGGATGCCGGAATGACATGTGCACATTCCGCGACAAGGACCAGATCATCACGACGCTGATCCACCTGGGATATTTTGCCTATGACGCCGAGGCGCAGGAGGCATATGTGCCAAACAAGGAGATCCGCGAGATTTTTTACCGATATATGGAAAATAACCAGAATGATCCGCTTTCATCATTCTTGCAGTATTCCAGGCAGACGTTGGCTGCAGTGCTGGGTGCAGAGCAGGAGCGGGCAGCAGCGCTGGTGCAGAAGGTGCACGACGATTTTATCTCGAGCATTGAGTACAATGACGAAAACTCGCTGAGCTGTACGGTCATGATCGCGCTGCTCGCCTCGTTTGCGTATTATCAGAGACCGATCCGCGAGTTTCCGTGCGGAAAAGGGTTTGCGGATCTGGTCTATCTGCCGCTGCCGCAATGCCCGCAGCGGCCGGTGATCGTCGTGGAGTTAAAATGGAATCAGGGCGCCGACACGGCGATCACCCAGATCAGGGAGAAGCGCTATCCGGATTCGCTGAGAGACTATTACGGTGAGATTCTGCTCGTGGGGATCAGCTACGAGAAAAAGACGAAGGAGCACACCTGCGTGATCGAGTATGTGGAAAGGCAGTGAAAATAAAATGCCCTTGATGGTGTCAGGGGCATTTTTCGATGTATATACACATCTAGAGCGTGTTTGAAAAATGCTTTCCGTCAGATGTACGTCACAGTTTGTGGGAGATTAAATCATCTTTCAGATGATGTGCCAAATGAAGGAGGCGTAGGGGGCAAAGGCATAAAGGGCAATGCCTTACGTCGACTGAATGCGGTGCAAATATCACGCAAAGTGGTGATATAGGTGGCGGGAATGATTTTTCAAACACGCTCTAGAGTTGATGTGAGTTCGATGCGGGCAGGGGAGTGAAGGACTTATTATGAGAAACTATAATAAACTGGTGGTGCTGTCTCTGGTGATCTATGCGGTTCTGGCTGTTGCCGCGTCGGCTGTGCTCAGGACGCGGCAGGATGAAAAAGGACAATTTTACAAAGTGGAGATCAATCGGATCGCGGCGGAGATTGAAGATCAGATGAGATTCGCTGTGGATCAGCCGGGTACAAACAGGACAGATGTGACAAAAATCCTGGATTCGCTTGACCTGCGCGCGTATCAGGATATTGAGGGGATTGCGTATCTTCCCGTTTCTGTGACAGACAAGGAGAGCGTCCGGGACTTTTACAGCGGAGCAAATGGGACGCAGAGCGCCGTATATCCGTTATATATGAATGTATCTATAAATGGCGATCACGACACAGCGGCAGACACATCGCGTGCGGAAGACGGGAACTTCGCGTCCGGCGGGGAGCAGCTTGCGGGCTATCTCAGATTTGACTGTCACAGCGCCGATCCGGACGGACAGTATCTGCTGCTGACGCAGGGCGCACTGCTCGTGATGGAGCTGTTTTTGCTGATCGTGTTGTTTTATCTCAGGCGGCATCTGATCCAGCCCTTCCACAGAATGCAGGATCTGACCTACGAGCTGTCGAAGGGCAATTTTCAGGGCGATGTCAAGGCGGACAGGAGTCAGTATTTTGGAAAATTCCTGTGGGGACTGAGCGAGCTGAAAGATGCCCTGCGCACAAGCCGCAGGCGGGAGCTGGATCTACAGCGGGAGAAAAAAATGCTCCTGCTCTCCCTGTCGCACGATATCAAGACACCGCTCAGCATGATAAAGCTGTACGCAAAAGGGTTGGAGGACGGCATCTATCCTGCGGAAGAAGAGCGGCGGGAGGCGTATTGCCAGATCGGGGAGAAAGCGGCGCAGATCGAGCACTTTGTCGGTGAGATCGTGAAGGCGTCGAGGGAAGACATTGTTCGGATCGAGGTCGTGAAGGGCGAATTTTATCTGGCGGAGCTGGTGCGGTGGGTGGAAACTGTCTACGGGGAGAAATGTGCGCTGCGCAGGTGCGCATTGACGGTCGGGACGTATCAGAACCGCATTTTCCAGGGGGATCTCAACCGTCTGATGGAAGTGTTTGAGAATCTGTTTGAGAACGCTTTCAAGTACGGGGATGGGCGCAGGATACAGCTCACATTTTACGAGGAGGACTACTGCCAACTGATACGCGTGTCCAACACGGGGGATCGGGTCACAGAAAGAGAGCTGGTGCACCTGTTTGACAGTTTCTTCCGCGGCGGGAACACGCGGGGGCAGCAGGGGAACGGGCTTGGGTTGTATATCTGCAGGGAGATCATGAACAAGATGGGCGGCGAGATCTTTGCGGAGTGCGAGAAGGACGGAATGGCGTTCGTCGTCGTGCTGCCCTTGTAGGGAGGCGATCACCAGTTTGCCGTAGATCTGCACCGGATTTGGCATGTGGGGATTGGTGGAAATAGAGGAGAAGGATGATGAAAAGAAAAGTGAAAGCGATACTGCTGTCATTGACAATGGCAGGTCTTTTGGCGGGGTGCCAAAGCCAGAACGCCATAGAAAACACGATAGAAAACACGGATGAACAGTTCACTTACTGTGCAGATGACTCTTTAGAAACAGAAGTCAGCAGCAATGAGATCGGAAATAGCACGGAGCCTCCGGAGGAGACGGAGATACAAGAGACAGAAGAGGACAGTGCAGAAAGCATTGGAATAAAAACAAAAGATGCGGCAGCCAGTTTTTACTGCACCGCATTGACGGAGGATATCAAGGCGCGCATCACGGGAAGTTCCTATCCCGATACGCAGGAGCCGCTGCAGATTTCCTATGAGGAGCTCTCTTATGTGCATGTCCTACACTACGATTTTGAGGGACAGATCCAGGAGGGCGAGCTGATCTGCAACCAGGCGGTCGCGCAGGATCTGGTGGAGATTTTTTATGAGCTGTACGAAAGCCAGTATCCGATCGAGAAGATCCGTCTCATAGACGAGTACAGCGCGGACGATGAGGCGTCGATGGCGGACAACAACACTTCCTGTTTCAATTACAGGACAGTCCCGGGGAGTACGAAACTCTCCAACCATTCGTATGGTTTCGCCATAGACATCAATCCCCTTTACAATCCCTATGTGCGCACAAGGGACGGAAAGGAGCTGATCTCGCCGGACAACGCCGTACCGTATGCGGACCGCAGTGCGGATTTTCCGCATAAGATCGACAAGAATGACTTGTGTTACAGGATCTTTATCGAACACGGATTTACGTGGGGCGGGTCATGGAACAGCAGCAAGGACTACCAGCATTTCGAGAAGCGTGTGCAATAAATATGTCACTGCGAAATACTAGAGCGTGTTTGAAAAATCATTCCCGCCATCTGTACGTCCCATTTTGCGCGATATTTGCGCCAAATTCAGTCGACGTAGCCCGCTACGCCTCCTTCATTTGTCACAAATCTCCCACAAACTGTGTCGCACATCTGACGGAAAGCATTTTTCAAACACGCTCTAGAAAATTCCATTTACTCGATTGAGTTTGGGGCGGAGTTGGAGTATAATGGAAGGGTATCGCTGTATACGGGTATATAGGAGTAACTGACTCTGTATAGTTGGGGATAAGGAGCTGTACAGAGACCATACTGCATGCAGAGCGCGCTTGGGGGTACAGCTCGGGCTGGGGGGTATGTCTTGGAGTGCTCTGGTTTTTAAGAGGAAGAGAGCTATGGTAGTGGATAGCATGATGAATGAGTACGACTCAAAGCTTTTTGACGTGCTGGCGCGGTCGTCAAACAGGACGTATTTCTTTGCCAGCAATATGAAGAAAAATACGGCGAGGTGGTCAAAGGGGGCAGTGGAGTATTTCGGTTTGAAGAGCGAGGTGCTCTGCCCGGCAGACATTGAGTGGCTGAATCTGATCCACCCGGATGACAAGTCAGCCTATCTCAAAAATTTTGAGGATATGGCGAACCATGTCACTGCGTATCACGATGTGGAGTATCGGATATGCAATGCCGAGAACGAGTACGTGTGGGTGAACTGCAAGGGGTATATGACCTACGATGATGAGGGCATGATGGACTTCTTTGCCGGTTTTGTCACCAACCTGGGCGTGCGCAATAAGATCGATCCCGTCACAGGGCTTTGGACACTGCAGGAGTTCCGCAAGGACACGGAGAATCTGCTGTACAATAACAGGAGCGGTGTCGCGGTCATGATCGGACTCAGCAATTTTAAGCGCGTCAATGATGAGTACGGGTACTCTTACGGGGACAAGACGCTGTATGCTGCTGCGCACAGGATGCTGGCAGTCAGGACAAAGGGGACGCGGATCTACCGCATGGATAGTTCTGATTTTGCCCTGCTGATCGAGGGCGGGACCGGCGAGCATGTGACGAGGGAGATCGAGAAGATCCAGCAGGCATTCTCGTCGCTGGATATCGATCGCAACCAGGTTCACCTCGATTTTTGCGCAGGTGCGGTACTTTTTCCGCAGGATGGGAAGTACATCGACCAGATCATGAGCAATATGCTTGTCGCACTCGAGAGTGCCAAGAGTGCGGGCAGGGCGGGGGTGACCTTCTACACGGAGGAGATGCATCTGAAAAAGACGAGAATGCTGCGTCTCAGGGATGCGATCCGGGAGAGCGTCAATGACGGTTTCAAGGGGTTCTCGATCGTGATGCAGCCGATCATAGATTCCAGGACAGGCAAAGGGACGAGCTGTGAGACGCTTCTGCGGTGGAGCGATGAGCGCTTTCCGGGAATCGGACCTATGGAGTTTGTGCCGATCCTGGAGGACACGGCGCTGATCATCCCTGTGGGAAAATGGATCCTGGAGCAGGTGTTAAAAGACCTCAGGGAGTGGGAGGACAGAGGTGGCAATCCGATCGAGAAAGTTCACGTGAATGTCTCCTACATCCAGCTCCACGACGATGATCTCGTCGATTATACGGTGGACAAGCTGCGGCAGTATGATATCGCGCCGGAACGTCTCGTGCTGGAGTTGACGGAGAGCTGCAGGATCGGGCGCATTGACGAGCTGACGGATCGGCTGCAGAGATTCAAGGATCAGGGCATCAGCATCGCGCTGGATGATTTTGGCACCGGGTATGCGTCGCTTGCGGTGCTCAAGGACATACCGACAGATATCGTAAAG
>ERZ808054.1492-NODE-1492-length-12977-cov-5.145969_pt1 | contig 12977 bp, 10 predicted proteins | sample MGYA00380201_ERZ808054 | MGnify/ENA primary metagenome ERZ808054 (study PRJEB31490, sample SAMN06133419) | mouse gut metagenome | isolation source: Z5_2 | host: mice | place: China: Chengdu | collected 2015-05 ... | reverse complement strand
AAATTGTGTCAGAATTAGTTGGGGCGTGAACAGTAACGATCTGGTTTTCATGTCTTGACAAACGCAGACTATCGTGATAGTCTATAGGTGAGCTCAGACTATTGCAATAGTCCAAAAGAACAGAACAAGGAGGCAGACATCATGAAACTATTTGATTCTGAACTAAAGGTCATGGAAGTTTTGTGGGAGCACGAGGAGAACGCCGCGGAGACATCCGAAAAAGTCTCCGCAAAACAAATCGTGGATGTGCTCTCGCAGCGCATTGGCTGGAATAAGAACACGACCTACACGGTCATCAAAAAATGTATCGAAAAAGGCGCGGTCGAGCGCGGAGACCCCGGATTCTTCTGCATACCGCTCGTGAGCCGCGACGAGGTCGCACGGAGCGAGACAGAACAGCTGATCGACAAGATGTTTGGCGGCTCGAGCGAACTCTTTTTCTCATCCTTCCTCAAAAATCAGGGGATCTCGGATGAGGACGCCGCAAGACTCGCCAAAATGATCCGGGACTCGGACTGAATCCCGCAAAAGGCGTTCAGCCGCAGGTTATTTGAAAGGAGATTCCTGAAAGGAGATTGTTATGATAAGTTTTAAGATGAACATGCCATTTCATCTGATGGCATTCTACGGAAGCATTATGATCGCCGCCGTCCTGGTACTGCGCGGACTGTTGAAAAACAGGCTTCCAAAATTCGTATTCCCGGCACTCTGGGGCGTCGTGCTGCTGCGCCTGCTGATCCCGTTCTCGCTGAGCAGTCCGCTGAGCATGAAAGTACCTGAATTTGCTCTCAGCTTTCCTTACACGGAGCGGGAGTTTGCCACTGTGGAGGTCTCACCAGTCGAGGATCTGCCCATCCTGCAGCATGGCATTTCCTCTGTCCAGAATGAGGACATCGTGACGACTGCAATGCCGGAGACGATCACGCAGGAGGCAACCGCGCTGGAACCGCATACGTCTTATTTTATTGATGCGCACACAATCCTGCTGCTTTACCTTGCGGGCACCCTTGTGACGGCAGGCATTTTGCTCGCGCAGAAGTACAGTTATTCAAGACGCCTGAAAAATGCGCTGCTGATAGAGCACAACGAGACGATCAACACGCTCCTGCGCGAGATGGATATGGGGCACATTCTGGTGTTCACGAACGATGAGATCGCCTCCCCGCTGGTGTGCGGTCTGCTCTCTCCAAGGATCTACCTGCCCACGCGCATGGACTTTGGCAGCGCGGAACTCCTGCGCCATATCCTCAGCCACGAGACCATGCATATCCGCCGGAAAGACAACTGGCTGAAAACTGTCATGCTCGTCGCACTCTGCATCCACTGGTTCAATCCGCTGGTGTGGATCCTGTCCAGATATCTGGCATCCGACCTGGAGATGGCGTGCGACGAGGCTGTCCTTCGCCGGTATGATCACGGCGACGAGGCGGAGGAGAACAAAAAGAACTACGCCATGAGCCTGCTCGCCATGGCAGTCTCGGAAAGCCGCCAGACATTGCTCTACAGCGCCTTCTCCAAGACCGAAGTCGAGAAACGCATACAAAATGTCCTGCACTATCGGAAAGCTTCCGCCCTGCTGCTGGCACTGTCGGTCTGCCTCCTGGTCAGCGGCTCCGTCGTCCTTGCCACCGGCGGACAGGCGCCCTTTTACCAGACGCTGACTCCCTACTGTGCTTCCGGCAGCTGCCGCTGGGGTGTGCAGGTCGATCTGACGCGGGACATCGCGCTGGGCAGGGACGCGGAGGTCAGGGCATCTGAACGCATATTCGATATCATGCGCACAGATGCCGCGAACGACCCGGATATCCTCAAGGCACAGATCCTCGCCGCACTGTCCGACGAATTCCATGTCGAGAAAAGCGCTTTCTCCCTTCACATATCACTGTGTCTGGACGACGAGATACTGTACGAAGAGTACGCCAGGTGGGGGCTCGTCCGCAGCAGCGAGGACAACCTCATGTCGCTCCTGTACAACGGCGAGACTGTGCGCTCCTACTCCGACAAAATGATAGGACGCTACATGTCGCAGCCGGAAGGCGCGGTGGATCTCACTGTCGAGCGCGACCGCCTCGGCGAGATCGTCGCTGTCAGCGCCTACCGGAAGGGCGACCCCGAGTACGACCGCCGGACAGCCGAACTCGAACAGTCCAACCGGAAATATGCGTCGGACTTCCACTCTGCAGACATAATGCCGGGGATTGAATCTGTCGTGACCGAGGACAAAGTGCAGGAAAGTCATTGACCAAAAAACACTTCCGCCAGACGGATCAGGTGTTCTATATCTCTTGCTCCGCCCGTCTCGTACGCGGAGTGCATGGCAAGCTGGGGCAGTCCGATGTCCGCTGCAGCCATGGACACCTGCGCCATCGCGAGATTTCCAAGCGTCGAACCACCCGGTATATCCGAGTGGTTCGCGTATGTCTGGAGCGGGATATCGTTCCTGCCGCACAGACTCCTGACATACGCTGCGGAACAGGCATCCGTCGCATATTTCTGTCCGCCGTGGTATTTCAGCACCACTCCCCTGTTCAGATACGGGCGGTTCGTCAGATCCGCCTTGCCGCCCTGGTTCGGGTGACACGCGTGTGCATTGTCGGCACTGAGCATAAAGCTGTCCGCCTTCCATGTGCGGTGGATGTTTGCGCAGACACCCAGCCCGTCCGCGATATTTTCCAGCGTGTCCCTGAAAAAGGTCGAATCCGCCCCCTGCCTCGTGAGGCTTCCCACCTCCTCGTTGTCGAATACGGCGAGCACGTCAATATAGCGCTCCGATCTCTCACCGACGATCCCCTTCACCCCCGCAAAGACACACGCGAGGTCATCATACCGCGGCGCCATGATAAACTCGTCATCCGCCCCCACAAGAACCGCCTTCTCACAGTTTTCCACAAAAAGGTCATAGGACAAAATACTGTCCTCCTTTTCCCCCAGCGCGCTTGCAGCCATGGCGGCAAGCATTCCCTTCGCGGACCGCTCCCGCCCTGCCACAGTGAGCAGGGGCAGCATGTCGTTCTGCGCGCTGAGCGCCGTGCCGTTGTTCGCGTCGCGGTTCATGTGGATCGCAAGGCTCGGTATCACACAGAGATTCTCTTTCAGACGGACCGTTTTCGTCTCTATCCCGCGCTCACTCTCCACGCAGACCCTTCCCGCGATCGTGAGCGGTCTGTCCAGCCATGTAGACAGGATCATGCCGCCGTATTTTTCCGTATTCACGCTGACGTACACGCCTTCCTTCTCGATCTCCGGGTTCTCCTTGACTTTGAACGCGGGGGAGTCCGAGTGGGCGGCATACACGTGATACCCGCGGATCCTGCCGGCGTCGCAGTCCGGCACACGGAATGCGATCACGGACGACCCGTTCCGGACCACAAAATAGTCCCCGCCCTTCTCCAAAGCCCATACTTCCCTCTCCGAGAGCTCCACAAAGTTCGCCTGCAAAAGCTCTTTTCTGATATTTTCTACCGCGTGATAGCTTGTCAGACTGCTGTCCAGAAACGCCATCAGCTGATCTATATTCCCCATGTCAATCCTCCTGATTCTTTATCTGTATTTTATAGTAACAGTTCAGCCTTCGGCTTCCTGTTACATTTTATATCACATCGATCGCCTCGCCGATGCCGCCGACGCCAATGATCCTGATACCTTCTATCTTATCCATCCCCTCGAGATTTACTCTCGGCATGATCACCGTCTCATATCCGAGCTTTTTTGCCTCCTGCACCCGCTGCTGTGCCATGCTCACGGCGCGCACCTCGCCGCTCAGCCCCACCTCGCCGAACACGATCGTCCGCTCGTCGACCGCACGGTTTTTGAAACTGGAGACGATCGCCATGATCAGCCCCAGATCGATCGCCGGCTCGCTGATCTTCATGCCGCCCGCTATGTTCACGTAGGCATCGCAGTCTCCTATCTGCAGCCCCAGACGCTTCTCGAGCACCGCCATCAGCAGATTGACTCTGTTGAAATCCGTGCCCGTCGTCTGCCGCCTCGGTATCCCGAAGTTCGTCCTGCTCACGAGCGCCTGTATCTCGATCAGAATGGGTCTCGTGCCCTCCACGGAGCAGACCACGACAGAACCGCTTGCACCCACAGGCTTTCCGCTCAGCATGTACTCCGACGGATTCTCCACCTCCATGAGCCCTTCCCTGCGCATCTCAAAGACGCCGATCTCATTGGTGGAACCAAAACGGTTCTTGACGCCCCGGAGGATCCTGTAGGAAGCGTACCTGTCGCCCTCGAAATACAGCACGGTGTCAACCATATGCTCCAGCACGCGCGGCCCCGCGACCGTCCCCTCCTTCGTCACATGTCCCACGATGAAGATCGATGTCCCCATGCCCTTTGCGAGCTGCAGAAAGACATTTGTCGCCTCCCGCACCTGGGACACGCTCCCCGGCGCCGAAGTGACAGACTCCTGGTACATCGTCTGTATCGAGTCAATGACAACGATCTCCGGTTCGGTGTGACGGATCGTCTCCTCCACGATGGCGAGGTTCGTCTCGCACAAGAGCATCATCGTGTCCTGGAAATCGCCGATCCGAACCGCCCTGAGCTTGATCTGTTTCAAGGATTCCTCCCCGGATATGTACAGAACTTTTCTTCCCGCGTTCGCGAGCAGCCTGCACATCTGCAGCAGAAGCGTGGACTTTCCGATGCCGGGATCGCCCCCCACCAGCGTCAGGGAACCCTGCATGATCCCCCCGCCGAGCACGCGGTCAAGCTCCGCGATGCCGGTGTGCGTGCGCGCCTCCTCCCCCATGGAGATAGAACCGATCCTGACAGGCTTTGCCGCCTCCCGAAACGGCGTGATCTTAGCGTTCGACACACTCACTTTTTCCTCAACGAACGTGTTCCACTTCCTGCATGCGGGGCACTGACCCATCCATTTGGAGGACTCGTGTCCGCACTCCTGACAATAAAAAACAGTCGTACTTTTTTTTGCCATTAGAACCTCCCAGATAAAACTATTTTCTTCTTATTTTCAAATTTTTTCTTATAAAGAAACCTCCTCATAGGAGGAGGTTTCATCATATCGCTATCTATTTTTTAATGATCTTCACTTCTACCTCGCCTGAACCCTCCAGCTCCACGCTGATGCTGAGCTTTCCGGAAAGATTCGTCTTCATGACGCCAGCGCTCTCCCCTGCCACGACCACCTCATACTCAGAGTCAACCGCCGCGCCTACTGTGATCTGTGCATCCTGGCTTCCCTCAACCGTAAAAGATATGCCGCTCTCGCTCTCACAGAAATTGTGAACAGAAGTACCCGGGACCGATTCATATAAAAACAGACCGTTTTTCTCCAGCTTGGTGATCTCCTGGAAGGTCTTTACCTTGTACATATCCCCGGAATGCTCATAATCCTCAAGCTTCGCCTTTGCCGCCAGCTCGTGATTCCCAAAGCTGATACTTCCATTACTCTCGGAACGTAGTAATTCATCAATTACTGCCATTTCATTTGTCCTCCTAAAAGTTTATTAGAATTAGTTTCTCTTACACTATAATCATATACTATCTTTTTGTCTTTTTCCACAGAATTTTTTCTTATTTTCAAGTCAGGCGCCCGTTTTTTTGTCTATATTGTCTATTTTACCGTAAAAGTCACCTTGTCGCCGCGCACCCCGGCCGTCACCGTGTCGCCTCTCTGCACCCTGCCCTCTAAAACTGCTGTGGCGAGCTCATTCTCCACGACATTCTGGATCGCACGCTTTAGCGGTCTTGCGCCCATCTTGAGATCCGAGTATTTCTTCACCAGATACTCTCTCAGCGTGTTTGTGAAGGACAGGTCTATATCCATCTGTGTCCTGCACCGCTCGCAGAGATTCCTCGACAGCAGCGAGACGATCTGTTTCATATCCTGCTCCGTCAGCGGATGGAAGACCATGATCTCATCGATGCGGTTGATGAACTCCGGCTTGAACAGGCGCTTCACCTCTTCCATAACACCTGATCTCATTTTATTGTAATCTGCCTGCGCGTCTCTCTTGGCGGCAAATCCGAGATTTTTCGGGTCGACGATCCGCTGTGCACCCGCGTTGGAGGTCATGATCAGGATCGTGTTCTTAAAGCTCACTTTCCTGCCCTTGGAGTCGGTGATATGACCGTCGTCGAGCACCTGCAGGAGGATATTGAACACGTCCGGATGCGCTTTCTCGATCTCGTCAAACAGCACGACGGAATACGGCGATCTGCGCACCTTCTCGCTGAGCTGTCCCCCCTCCTCAAAGCCTACATATCCCGGCGGGGATCCCACCATCTTGGAGACCGAGTGGGACTCCATATACTCTGACATATCCACCCGTATCAGGGCGTTTTCCGAGCCGAACATCGCCTCTGCAAGCGCCTTGGACAGCTCCGTCTTTCCCACGCCGGTAGGTCCCAAAAACAGGAAGGAACCGATCGGTCTGTTGGGATCCTGCAGCCCCACACGGCCGCGCTTCATCGTCTGTGCCACCGCGGTGACAGCTTCCTCCTGGCCGACGACACGCTTGTGGAGGATGGACTCGAGCTTCAGCAGCCGCTCGCTCTCCTTCTGCGTCAGCTTCCTGACCGGGATCTTTGTCCAGTTCGCCACGACCTCCGCGATATCATTCTCTGTCACGACGAGATTGCGCTCCTCCTGGTTCTTCTCATATTTTGCCACAGCCTTATCGTATTTCTTGATCAGATCCTCCTGGGCTTTGCGGAGCTCGGCTGCCTGCGTGTAAGCCTCCATCCGGATGGAACGCTCTATCTGAAGATCGTATTTCTTGATCTGCTCTGTCATCTCCTTGAAGCTGTCGGGCACATTCATGTTCTTGAGCCGGATCGCCGCAGACGCCTCATCGATCAGATCGATCGCCTTGTCCGGAAGGTTTCTGTCATTGATATACCGGTCTGACAGCTTCACCGCCGCCTCGATCGCATCCTGCGTGATCGTCACCTTGTGATGTTCCTCGTACTTGTACGCCACGCCGCTCAATATCTCGACAGCCTCGCTCTCGTTCGGCTCCTCCACCATCACCGGCTGGAAGCGCCGCTCGAGCGCCGCGTCCTTCTCGATATACTTGCGGTACTCCGCGATCGTCGTGGCACCGATCAGCTGTATCTCCCCTCTCGACAGGGACGGCTTGAGGATATTGGACGCGTCGATCGCCCCCTCGGCGCCGCCGGCGCCGATCAGCGTATGGATCTCGTCGAGGAACAGATAGATGTTCCCCGCGTCGATCACTTCCCGGATCACTCGCTTGATGCGCTCCTCAAACTCCCCGCGGTATTTTGAACCTGCCACCATCCCCGCGAGGTCGAGCGTCACGACGCGCTTGTTCCTGACCGTGTCGGGCACATCGCCGTTCACGATCCGAAGCGCGAGCCCCTCCGCGATCGCGGTCTTGCCCACGCCCGGCTCACCGATCAGGCAGGGATTATTCTTGGTGCGCCGCGACAGGATCTGCACAACGCGCATGATCTCCGTCTCCCTGCCCACGACAGGATCCAGCTTTCCCTCTTTTGCCAGATTTGTCAGATCCCTGCTGTATTGATTCAGGGTCTGCGTCGTACCGTTTTGTTTCTTTTTGTTCCTGTTTCTGCTCAGATCATCCTTGTGCTGGTTGATATCCTCCCCCATGGCGATCAGCGTATCCATGTACAGCTTCTGCACATTGATCCCGATCGTATTCAGGAGCCTGAGTCCCACATTCTCGCCCTCGCGCAATATGGCGAGCAGAATGTGCTCCGTCCCTGTCAGCTGGCTCTTGAACTTCTCCGCCAGCCTGTGGCTGTCCTCGAGGACTTTCGTCGCCCTCGGGGAGTAGCCGTCCCGCTCCAACAGCGCGACATTCCCTTCCGGTGCGATCAGCTCCTTGATCATACTGATGAGCTGCACCTCATCCACGCCATTCTCGGCGAGAACTCTCGCCGCGACGCCGGTCTTCTCTTTCACCAGCCCCACAAGGATATGTTCACTCCCAATATAGCTCTGGTGCAGATCCCTCGCAGCCCTGGCAGCTTTCTGCAGTGCCGCCTTTGCCTTATCTGTAAACTGCTGCATTTCTCCATGCCTCCATGTTATTTATATACTCGCTGTATGCCCGCCGCGCTATTCCTCATAGCCCTCATAGATCTCGTCGATCAGTGCATGTACTTCCTCCCTCGATATCCGCTTGCAGCTGCTCTTTGCCAGCAGCACCTGCATATCGCGCTTTAGATCCTCCTTCGCCTGCATCTTGTCGATGTCGATCGCGATCACCGCACCTTTTCTTCGGTCAACCTTCACAAAGCCTTCCTGCTTTAGCACGGAGTACGCCTTGTTGACCGTGTGCATATTGATACCGATCGTATCTGCGAGCTGTCTCACGGACGGAAGCGTGTCTCCCTCCTGAAACTGAGACGTGGCGATCCCGATGATGATCTGGTTGCGCAGCTGCAGATAAAGGGCTTCATCACTGTTAAAATCAATCTCTATATACATTGGCTCCCACGCTCCTTCCGTCGATTGGCTGTTATATAGATTGTAGCACACTAGCAATGTGCACACAAGGGGATTATAGATTTTTAAGAAAACGACGGTCCGAAGACGAAAAAACCTGTCTGATTTTTTCGTTCAGACAAGTTCTTTCGTATTTTTATTCAATATCCATAAAATCCATGTCCTCGTCATCCAGGAGATTCTTTGCCTTGTACCCCCGGGCTTGTCCCTTCTCGCCCGGAACCCTGTCATTCTGTGGCTGCGGACGCCTCGGCGGCTGACCGTTCGCGCCTCCCTGCGGACGTCTTGCCGGCTGACCGCCCTGTGGTCTCGCACCGCTGCCGGGAGCATTTCCTCCCTGTGAGCGCCTTGGCGGCTGTCCGCCTGCATTTGCCTGCGGCGCGCTGTTGGAGAGCGCTCCCTGCGGGCGCCTCGGCGGCTGCTGGCTCTGCGGATGTCTCGGCGGCTGCTGTCCCTGCGGACGTCTCGGCGGCTGTCCCTGCGGCGCGCTGCCGGAAGGCGCTCCCTGCGGGCGTCTCACCGCCTGCTGTCCCTGCGGACGTCTTGCCGGAAGCGGCTCATCGTCATCGTCGTCCTCCATGTCCTCCAGATCCTCTATATCGTCATCCTGGTCATCGTCGTCATCGTCGTCGTAACTCTTGTATCGCTTATAACCGGTGCCCTGCCCTTTCAGCCGGATCAACAGCAGCCCTACCACCGACACAAGGATCACGATGATGACCACGAGGATGATCACGGGGATCAGCCCCAGCGCACCGAATCCGTCATCCGGCGGCGTAATGCCGTCTGTCGTGTAGACATATCTCTGATAGATATGATTTTCCGAATCAAAGAGATACCACCCCTGTTCCCCGTTCGCCTTCTGTCCGTAGAAGATCAGGAATGCGCCGTTCTTGTAGGCATTGTAGCCCTGTCCGTCCGCACTGAGCGTGATCAGCTCAAATCCCGGCATGATGTATGGAACCTCGTCCACATTCATGGGAATGACGCTGTTATTCTCAGGCTGCGGTGTCTCCACAGGCGGCTCTGCTGCCGGCGGCTCCTCCGCGGGCGGTGTCTCCGCAGGCGGCTGTTCCTCCCCCGGAACCTCCCCTGTGATCTGCGATGTCGCGGGATCGTTCGGAACATTGTCCGTCGTCACCAGATCGGAACGGACATAACCGCTCTTCTCCTCGTTATTGTAGGTGAACGTCACCTGATACCACTTCTTGCCGTCCGATCCGTCCGCCTCGCCGACCACGGTCAATATCATCCCGCGGTTCGCCTTCGCCTTCGACGCGGAGTTCGTGGAGGCGCTCTCCCTGATGTTCGTGTTGTTGCTCAGGACGCTGACCTGCTTCGCATCCACAGGCGTCGCCGTGGTCGGCGTCGTGTCGGCAGACGGCGTTGTGGCTGCACCGCCCTGTGTGTTCGGTATATCCGCCCCGTCGGGCACTTTGATCAGATCACTTCTGATAAAGCCCTTCGTGTCGGAATTCACATAGACCTGATACCAGGTATTGTTGTCTGTCCCCGATGTCTTGCTGATGATATCGATCACCTTTCCCGACGGCACGCTTGCAAGCTTCGCGCTGTTGGGATCTGCCGACGCCCTGATCACCGCACTCTTCGCGATCACCGTTCCCTTCACATCGGCAAGGCTCACCGTCCCGACACTCAATACCATGAAGAAAAGCATCAGCGCCATCAGGTGCTTTATTCCGTTTCTTTTGTTTTTTTCCATAATCCTACTCCTGTCACGCCTCGTCTATCGCTTTCCCGATATCATGGCGCATATATTTATTGTCAAAGTCAATCCACTCCGTTGCGGCATATGCGTTCGCCCTGGCTTCCCTGAGGTCTGCCCCCTTTGCCGTCACACCCAGCACACGCCCTCCGTTCGTGACAAACTTTCCGTTCTCATCCAGCTTTGTCCCCGCATGGAAACAATAGTAACCGTCCCTGCCGTCAAACCGCTCCAGACCTCTGATCTCGAGCCCCTTGTCGTATCTGACCGGATAGCCGTCGCTTGCGAGCACGACACAGACTGCCGCATTGTCCTCAAACTGAAGGTCTATCTCGTCAAGTGTCCCGTCGATGCACGCATCCACCACGTCGATGATGTCATTTTTCATGCGCGGGAGCACGACCTGCGCCTCCGGATCGCCAAACCTTGCGTTGTACTCCAACACTCTTGGTCCCTCGGGCGTCAGCATCAATCCAAAGAAAATGATCCCCTTGAATTCCCTTCCCTCCGCCGCCATGGCGTCGACCGTCGCCTGGTAGATGTGCTCTCTGCAGAATGCATCCACCTCGGCTGTGTAGAACGGACTTGGAGAAAATGTCCCCATACCGCCGGTGTTTAGTCCCTGATCCCCATCCTGCGCGCGCTTGTGATCCTGCGCGCTCGTCATCGTCCTGATCGTCCTGCCGTCCACGTAGGACAGCACCGACACCTCGCGTCCCGTCATAAACTCCTCGATCACCATACGATTTCCGGCTGTGCCAAACTGCCTGTCGAGCATGATCGAGCGGACACCCGCCCTCGCCTCGTCCAATGTATTGCAGATCAACACACCTTTGCCGAGCGCCAGACCGTCCGCTTTCAGCACGATCGGAAAACGCGCCGTCTCCAGATACGCCAGCGCCTTATCCGCATCGTCAAAGTTCTCATACGCCGCTGTCGGTATGTTGTATTTCTTCATCAGATCCTTGGAAAACGCCTTGGAGCCCTCGAGAACCGCCGCATTCTTCCTCGGTCCGAATACCCTGAGCCCTTCCGCCTCGAACACATCGACCACGCCGCCCACCAGCGGGTCATCCATGCCGATGATCGTGAGGTCGACCTGCTTTTCCTTCGCAAAGGCTGCAAGCCTGTCAAACTCCATCGCACCGATCGCCACACACTCCGCGATCTGTCCGATCCCTGCGTTCCCGGGAGCGCAGTAGATCTTGTCAACTTTCGGGCTCTTTGCCACGCTGACAGCGATCGCATGTTCGCGTCCGCCGCTTCCTACGATTAAAACTTTCATGCCGCTCTCTATATCCTTTCCTCATCTCAATATCTCACTATCCCAATATACATGAACCCACTATCTCGTACTTCGATATCTCAACGCATTCTTCTCTCAATCCACGATTTCGGCTGCCGGTTCAGAGCAGCCCGTTTGCGATCATGTTGACCGCCTGCGGCAGGATCACCCACTCCGCCTGCTCCATGACACGCCGCTGCAGCACCTCGGGCGTGTCATCCGGCAGCACCTCCACGGCTTTCTGCAGGATGATCGGTCCCGTGTCCGTCCCCTCGTCCACGAAATGAACCGTGGCTCCGGTGATCTTCACACCGCGCGCCAAGACCGCCTCGTGCACTTTCAGCCCGTAATAGCCCTTCCCGCAGAACGAGGGGATCAGCGCCGGATGGATGTTGATGATCCGCCCCTCGTACTTCCTGATCATCATCGGCGGAAGCACGACCAGGAAACCTGCCAGCACGATCAGATCCGGCTCTGCATCGTCCACGCACCTCAAAAATGCCTCGTTAAACTGTTCCCTGTCCCCGTAATCCTTCGGCGACACAGACACAGCATCGATCCCTTTGCCTCTTGCGCGCTCCAACGCGAACGCCCCTTTATTGTTGCTGATCACCCGCACGATCTGTGCATTGGTGATCGTCCCTGCATCGACGGCGTCCATGACCGCCTGGAGATTCGTCCCGCCGCCGGAGACACACACGCAAACTCTCAGCATATCGTTACTCCCTTTTCTCCATCCCGGATCTCACCGATCACATAGCAAGTCTCGCCCGCTGCCCTGACCGCCTCCATCGTCCTGTCCACATCGCCGGGAGCGACTGCTGCGATCATGCCGATCCCCATATTGTATGTATTGTACATCATGTGTTCTTCGATACCGCCCTTGTCCTGCAGCAGCCTGAATATCGCGGGAACCTCATAGCTGTCCTTCCTGATCACTGCGTGCACGCCGTCGTGGAGCATGCGCGGCACATTCTCATAAAATCCGCCCCCTGTGATGTGGCTGCACGCCTTGATCACAACACCGCTCTCCCGGATGCTCCTCAGCGCTTTCACATAGATGATCGTAGGCTCGATCAGAGCCTCACCGAGCGTCTTTCCCAGCTCATCGTAGTGCGTATCGAGGCTCTCCTTTGTCATCTCAAACACTTTTCTGATCAGGGAAAAGCCGTTGCTGTGCACGCCGCTCGACGCGATGCCGATCAGCACATCGCCCGCCTCGAGATCCGCGCCCGTGATCAGATCCTTCTCGTCGACCACGCCCACCGCAAACCCTGCAAGGTCGTACTCATCCTCCGGCATCAGCCCCGGATGCTCCGCGGTCTCGCCGCCGATCAGCGCCGCGCCGCACTGCCTGCAGCCCTCCGCCACGCCCTTTACGATCGTCGCGATCTTCTCGGGCTCATTCTTTCCGCAGGCAATATAGTCGAGGAAAAACAACGGTTCACCGCCCGCACATGCGATATCGTTGACACACATCGCCACACAGTCTATGCCGA
>ERZ808054.1488-NODE-1488-length-13006-cov-3.001315_pt1 | contig 13006 bp, 12 predicted proteins | sample MGYA00380201_ERZ808054 | MGnify/ENA primary metagenome ERZ808054 (study PRJEB31490, sample SAMN06133419) | mouse gut metagenome | isolation source: Z5_2 | host: mice | place: China: Chengdu | collected 2015-05 ... | reverse complement strand
CGGCAGCATATCTTATTCTTAAGGGAAAATATGGTTATATGGTAGGTTTCAAAGGAAATGAGATCGTTCCTGTGCCCTTGAGTGAGGTGGCGGGGAAATTGAAAATGGTAGATCCAGATTCATCGATCATTCAAGAAGCAAAAAATCTTGGTATCTGTTTTGGTGATTAAACAGACTGGAATAATGTTAGGAGGAGACAAGGCATGTCTTATCAGGCGCTGTACCGTAAATTCAGACCGGACAATTTCGAGGAGGTAAGGGGACAGGATCATATCGTGACCACTCTAAAGAACCAGATCCGATCCGACCATGTCGGACATGCCTATCTGTTCTGTGGAACCCGGGGAACCGGAAAGACAACGGTGGCAAAGATATTTGCCAGGGCAGTCAACTGTGAAAAACCTGGAGAAAAGGGTCCCTGTGGCGAGTGCGAGATGTGTCAGGCGATCGCGGCGGGAAATTCCATGAATGTGGTGGAGATGGATGCGGCATCCAACAATAAAGTAGACGATATCCGCCAGGTGATCGAAGAGGTTCAGTATTCTCCGGCGCAGGGCAGGTATAAAGTATATATTATCGACGAAGTGCATATGCTTACCACAAGTGCATTTAATGCACTCTTAAAGACATTGGAGGAGCCGCCTTCTTATCTGATCTTTATACTGGCAACGACGGAAGTCCATAAAATTCCCTTGACTATTTTGTCTCGGTGTCAGAGATATGATTTTAAGAGGATTTCAGTGGAGACCATCGCCGCGAGACTGAGAGAGCTGTTGGATCAGGAGGGGATCGCAGCGGAGGAACGGGCTCTGACGTATATCGCCAAACTTGCTGACGGCGCCCTGCGAGATGGTCTGAGCCTTCTGGAACAGTGCATCTCCTTTTATTTTGGTGAGGAACTGACTTATGAGAAAGTCCTCAAAGTGTTGGGGGCTGTGGACAATGAGGTATATGCCTCCTTTACGAAAGCGTTGGCGGCGGGAAACGTGGCTGAGATGATGCAGATCATCGACGAGATCATATCCGCGGGAAAGGATCTGGCACGGTTTTGTGACGAGCTGATCTGGTATATGAGAAATCTGATGATAGTAAAGAGTACAGAGCATCCGGAGGATATTATAGATATGTCTCAGGAGAATTTAGACACCCTGATCGGGACGGCGAAGGAGCTGGAACTGGATATGATCTTCCGCTATATCCGGGTACTGTCTGAAGTGGAAAATCAGATGAAATACTCCGATCAGAAAAGAGTACTGTTTGAGGTGGCGCTGATTCGGATGAGTCGGCCAGAGATGGAGAAGGATTATGAATCCATCGTGAATCGGATTCATAATATAGAAGAGAAGCTAGAGAATGGGCTTGAGGCGACACAGACGGTACAGAACTTACAACCAACATCTGACAAAGACGTGGTTGAAGTCCCTTCGAAGCAGATTCTGGAGAGTGCGGTTCCTGGCGAGGTAAAATCTCTGGCGGGAAACTGGCATCAGGTGCTGAATCAACTAGATCCGGTCAGCAAGAATATGCTGAATCATGTGACTTTGACAGTGGATGAGGCCGGCGCGTTGGTAATTGCCTTTTCTGAAGATACAGCATATGCGTATTTCTCAGGAGAAGGGGACCAAAAAGAGAAGCTGTGTCATGTGGCAGAGGAACTTATTGGAAAGAAGATAAACATTGAATTTCGTCTAGTAGCAGATCAGAGAGAATATGACGCGCTTCCTGAATTAAGGGGGCTGTTTGCGAACAGTGATATTGAGATCGAGTCTATGGACTAAAAAATAATAGATATAAAATTGAAAGGAAGACAACAATGGCAAGACGTGGTGGATTCCAGGGGGGAATGCCTGGAAATATGAACAATCTTATGAAACAGGCGCAGAAAATGCAGCGCCAGATGGAAGAGCAGCAGAAAGAAATGGAAGATAAAGAATTTGAGGCAACTGCTGGCGGTGGCGCTGTGACTGTAAAAGTCTCCGGAAAAAAGGAGGTTCTTTCTGTGAAACTCTCGGAGGAGGTTGTGGATCCAGATGATATTGAGATGTTAGAAGATTTGATCGTGGCAGCCACCAATGAGGCTCTGCGTAAGATGGAAGCAGATAATGCCAAGGCGATGGAAGCACTGACTGGCGGTCTGAATCTGGGCGGAGGATTTCCATTCTGATGAATTACTACTCGGAGTCAATCAATCAGTTGATTGAAGAATTGGCGCAGTTGCCAAGTATAGGTGCCAAATCGGCGCAGCGCCTCGCTTTTCATATCATAAACATGCCGGAGGAACGGGCCGAGAGGCTATCTTCTGTTATTCTCTCAGCGAAAAAAAATGTACGGTATTGTAAAGAGTGTTTTACCCTGACTGACAGTGAAATCTGTCCTATATGTGCAAATCCGAAGCGGGATAAGAAGACCATTATGGTAGTAGAGGATACCAGAGATCTTATCGCTTATGAGAAGACTGGGCAATATGAGGGGGTATATCATGTGCTTCATGGAGCCATCAATCCGACGCTAGGGGTGACACCGGCAGATATCCGCCTAAAGGAACTGATGCAGCGCCTTCAGACGGATGTGGATGAAGTTATCATCGCCACCAATTCATCTTTGGAGGGTGAGGCTACGGCGATGTATATCAGTAAGCTTTTGAAACCGGCTGGTATCAAGGTCACCCGAATCGCCAGCGGAGTGCCAGTGGGCGGTGATTTGGAATATATTGATGAAGTGACATTATTCCGCGCGCTGCAGGGCAGGACTGAGCTTTGAATGGCTTGAAGAGGACGAGGCGTATTCTCGAATCAGGCTGCGGTTCAGTCCGCGGTAGATAAAATCTGCCAGGCGCATGACTAGATTCAGCCTGGTGGTCTGCAGAAGCATCTGTCCGCCAAACCCCGATAGGTTGACGATGCCGGTGATAAACAGATCTCCCACGGAGGGAAGTTCTTTGGAGACTCCCACACCAGGGGCGAGAGATCCCTCCCCCACGGTGATGTAACCGACGTGCTCCGCGATGCCAAGAGAGGCATCAACGGCGATGATTACGGGATTTCTGTGATTTTTTCTTATAAATTCAAGAGCATCTTCCAGATTTTTGGCATGAACTGGATTTTCCAGAGTGCCATAAAGATGGAAGTTTTTTTGGTGCATAGCAAGAAAATGTCCGACGATAGGTCCCAGCGAATCTCCGGTTGCCCGGTCGGAGCCGATACATACAATTACAGTTTCTCTATTTGAAATATCATGTTTTCTCATTAAAATAGATAAAGTTCTTGAAAATTCACTTAATGCGTGCCGGTCGGCAGGATTAAAATAATAAATCATTTGCGTACTTCCTTTCTAAATGGACATGCCGCTACGACGGCACTACCATGATAACTGCTTATCTAAGAAAAGTATTGGCAGATAAACGAAAAATACTCATGAAAAATAAAAAATCTGATTTTCTTTTCAGAATGCGACAAAAATTTTATTTTCCTTGTTTTATAATGAGAGCAAAACGAATAAAACGGAGGGAAATCATGGACTGGAAAGCACCAAAAAGCGTACGTCAGATAGGTGATACAAAAGGGAAGACGAAGATATATGTAGAGGACTATGTGATGTCTTTTGCCAGAAGGATGTCTAAGGAGAGAAAAGGCACAGAGTTGGGCGGTGTGCTTCTGGGACATCGTTTTTATCATGCCAGAGAAAAGGTATTTCTGATATCGGGAATGGTCTCCATCAAGGACTTTCATAAGCGGGATAGTGATACGTTCTCACAGGAAATGTGGACAGGCATCTATACGGATATCAAAGAAAATTTCACAGATCTGGACATAGTGGGCTGGTACTATTCCGGAAAAGGACAGAGCAGGGATGGGATGGACAGACTTCTGGAGATACACCGGCGGAATTTTTCGGAGGGAGATAAGCTACTATATATATATGAAGAAAATGGTTCAGGGGATGATTTTTACCTCTATGAAAATAGCAGTTTTTGCCGCCAGGAGGGATACTACATATATTATGAAAAAAATCCTGAGATGCGCAGTTATATGATGGAGGAAGCAAACCGGTTTGTGCATATCGTGGAGCAGGAGGATGACCGGGTGCTTCGAAACATCCGGGGAGTTCTCCGGGAAAATGAGGAGAAGAAAAAACAAGAAGAGGGAAAATGGACCTATGGGCTGGCAGCGATGGTGGTTGTGCTGGGACTGGCTCTTGGCGTTGTGGCATGGGGAAATAAAAACGGTCTGACCGAATTAAAAAATCAGATCACAGGGCTTCAAACCGCTGTGCTGGGGGGCAAAGATAAGGATAAAAAGACGACAGTAGAGACCATAGGCAGTGGTGTAGTTAGTGGCAATGCGGTAGCGGGGACGAGCAGTGCTGCGGTTTCTGGAGCAGCAGCTGTTCCGGAGGTGCCAGCCGCCGCAGTCTCTCAGGGTGGCATAGGAGGCCAGCCGCCACAATAAACGTGTCTAGAAGAATGCAATTGAAAAAAAAGATTTCATATGGTATACTGTCTAATAGATGATGTTTTGGATTTCGGGAACGGGGTGAAGCTGGCAGATGTATGATTTTTCGGAGAAGGATTTTGATGATGAGAGAAAGAAAAAAAAGAGACGCCGTTTCCGGTTGCTGGTTATTTCCATAGGGGCGGCGCTGATTATAGGAATTGCTGCGATCGTTACCGTATCCCATTATTACATGAACCGATCTTTTTCTGGGTATGATGTGGTGAGCGAGGTTACCAGGGCAGACAGCAACAATGTGACCTATCGTTCCTTTCAAAATAAACTTTTGAAGTATAGCCGTGATGGGATCTCCCTTCTCGACGGAAGTGGAAAGACATTGTGGAACGGCGGATATGAGATGGAAAATCCCATGGTAGATGTATGTGGGGAATATGTGGCTGTGGCAGATGTCGGCGCCAAGAAATTTTATGTGTACAATGGTAAGGACCCGGGGGTGGATATGGAGATGGCTTTTCCCATTGGGCGTCTGAAGGTGGCTGCCAACGGAAAGGTGGCGGTACTGCTTCACGACGAGGATTCGGATGTGATCAATATATACGATCCCTACAATACGGTAGAACCATTGATGGTAGAGGTGCCCACCAATGTGACAGACAATGGTTATCCGCTGGATTTTGACATTTCTCCAGATGGTGACAGCTTGGTGGCTGCTTATATGCTTGCTGACGGAGGCATGGAAAATAAAGTCTGTTTTTATAATTTTACTGAAGTCGGTCAGGACCAGAATACTCTTGTAGGTGGTAAATCTTTTGAAAAAAATATGATATCCGGTATCAAATTTATCACCGAGGATGAGGTAGCTATCTTTTATGAAAATGGTTTTTCCTTATTTGAAAATATGAAAAAGCCGGAGATGGTATTTGAAAAAAACTTTGATAAAGACATCAAAAGCCTGACATACGATGAAGATCATATTTTGGTGCTTACGGGAAATGCCGGAAGCACAGAAGACCAGTATGCACATCTGTTTTCTTTTCGGGGGAAGGAAGAGATGTTAGAAAAGATTGGCTATAAATATACGAATATTATAATGACAGATCAGGAAATTATTTTCACAGATGATCAGAGTTGTCATATATTAAGGAAAAACGGAAAAGAAAAATTTTCCTTTGATTTTGGAAAAAAATATGAATACTTTTTTCCAGCGCAGAGAGACAATCAGTACTTTCTTCTGGATGGGACAACGATCAAGAAGATAAAAATCGGTTGATCGCTGCGGGGAAATGAAAGGAGAAAGGGCATATGTCAGGAGAATTACTAGGACAGGTACTAGAAATATGTTTATTGGTGGTCATACTTTGCTGTATTTTGATCGGAGCTAAACATGGATTGCTTCTCAGCCTGTACCATGTGATTAAAAATCTGCTCATTATCGCCGCGACTATTGGTATAGCGCCGGTTGTTGCGAAGCGGCTTCCCGACACGCTTACAGCGAGGGAAGGGATTGGATATATCATAGCGCTTTTGGTGGCCATTATCGTATTCAATATCGTTGGCCATTTGCTACAGATTATTGGTGATACACCCATTCTTGGAGGGCTGAACAGGTTGGGGGGAGCGATCTTTGGTATTATCACAGGGTTTTTTGTCGTTTGGAGTATACTGGCGATCCTGGGAGTGTTACAGGAATATGAATGGGCTGGAGAGATTGTCAAGGCAGCCAGAGGCAGCGAAAGGGTGATGTGGTTTCAGAACTGCAACCCGATTCCAAATTTTTTGAAACAGTTTGATTTCCCGATGATATAATGGAAATTTCATCATAAATCTAAAAAACACCCTTGACAAACGCGTGCAAGGGTGTTATCTTTATTTTAGTCAATGATTAGCACTCGATATTGCTGAGTGCTAACAAAGGAAGTGATTACATGGTATTGGATGAGCGGAAGCAGAAGATTCTGGAAGCGATCATCCATAATTACATGGAGAGCGGGGAGCCGGTTGGTTCACGTACTGTTTCCAAGTATACAGATCTGAATCTGAGTTCCGCGACGATCCGAAATGAGATGGCAGATCTGGAGGAAATGGGATATATTCTCCAGCCCCATACTTCAGCGGGAAGGATTCCCTCGGATAAAGCATATCGTCTGTATGTAGACACAGTTTTGAAAAATAAAGAAAAAGAAGTAGACGATATGAAGGGAGTGCTGATTGAGAAGGCGGATAAGATTGATCTGCTTTTGAAACAGGTGGCGAAGCTGCTTGCTGAGAATACGAATTATACCACCATGGTTTCCAAACCGAGATATGAACATAAGAAGATTAAGTTTATTCAGCTGAATCAGATATCTGATGTACAGCTTCTTGTCATTGTTGTTCTGGATAATAACCATGTAAATAACAAGTTTATTGATCTGGCATACCCGATTGACGATAATATTGTCTCACAGTTGAATTTTCTCATAAATGCAGCCTTAAACGGTCTGGATGTGACGGAGATCAATCTGGCGATCATGCAGGACATCAAAGAGAAGGCCGGTGAATACGGGGATCTTGCTTCTAGTATTCTCGACTGCATCGGAGAGGCGCTGAAGGATGAGGAAACATCAGAGATTTATACCTCCGGTGCTACTAATATTTTAAAATATCCAGAACTCAGTGATAAAGAGAAGATGGTAGAATTATTATCTACCTTTGAGGAAAAACAGAGACTGGAAGCGTGGGTCAACGATGAGGCAGATCCAGAAGAACATGGGATTCAGGTGTACATTGGCGACGAATCGCCGGTGGAAGCTATGAAGAACTGTTCTGTGGTGACCGCTACTTATAAGATCAAAGAAGGCGTTTATGGAAAGATCGGAATCGTTGGACCGAAACGTATGGATTATGAGAAGGTGGTCGGGACTCTGGAGAACTGTATGCAGCAGTTGGATGATATTTTTAAATCCAAGGAATGATAGATGGAAAGGCGGTAGAGAACGTGGAAGAAGAAAAGCTAAACGAGCAGATAGACAACGAGAACGATGCAGAGGAGATCGCTGCGGAAGAAAAGGCAGAGGATATCCAGGAGGAAGAGAATATGGCTTCGAATGAAGAAGCGGTGCAGGAATCGGAGAAAAAAGAAGGTTCCAAGGCGACTACAAAAGAAAAAAAGAAAAAGAGAAAAGATAAAAAAGATGAAAAAATCGAAGAATTAAATGACCGGCTTCTGCGTAATATGGCAGAATTTGAGAATTTTAGAAACCGCTCTGAAAAGGAAAAGGCATTGATGTTTGAGATCGGCGCCAAGTCCGTGGTTGAAAAGATTCTTCAAGTGGTGGATAATTTTGAACGAGGCCTGGGGGCAGTTACGGAAGAGGAAAAAGAAAATGCCTTTGTCAAAGGCATGGAGGCGGTATATAAGCAGTTTTCTACGGTGCTCGAAGAGATTGGGGTTGTTCCCATCGAAGCAGTGGGAAAAGAATTTGATCCTAATTTACACAATGCAGTGATGCATGATGAGGATGACTCCATGGAAGCCAACATTATTTCTGAAGAATTCCAGAAGGGATATATGTACAAGGATAGTGTGGTAAGACATTCCATGGTTAAGGTGGTTAATTAGGCCACAGTGAAAGTGTTATTTTATATCATTCATATAAATTTAAAGAAATAAAAGGAGAGATTATCATGAGTAAGATTATCGGTATTGACTTAGGTACAACCAACAGCTGTGTTGCAGTGATGGAAGGTGGTAAACCTGTAGTAATCGCCAATGCAGAGGGCGCCAGGACCACACCATCTGTTGTGGCATTTACAAAGAATGGAGAGCGTCTGATCGGTGAGCCGGCAAAACGTCAGGCAGTTACCAATGCAGACAATACCATTTCTTCTATTAAAAGACATATGGGTACGGATTACCGTGCAGCAGTTGACGATAAAAAATATTCTCCGCAGGAAATATCTGCTATGATTCTTCAGAAGTTAAAATCTGATGCTGAGAATTATCTGGGAGGAGAAAAGGTAACAGAGGCAGTGATCACGGTTCCGGCATATTTTAATGATGCACAGCGTCAGGCGACAAAGGATGCGGGAAAGATTGCTGGTCTTGATGTAAAACGTATCATCAATGAGCCGACAGCAGCAGCCCTTGCCTATGGACTTGACAACGAGGGCGAGCAGAAGATCATGGTATACGACCTGGGTGGAGGTACCTTTGACGTATCCATTATCGAGATCGGTGACGGAGTGATCGAAGTATTGTCTACATCCGGTGATAACCGTCTTGGTGGTGATGATTTTGATAATAAGCTCTGCGATTATATGGTAAATGAGTTTAAGAATACAGAAGGAATTGATCTCTCTGGTGATAAGATGGCGATGCAGCGTCTGAAAGAGGCAGCAGAAAAGGCGAAAAAAGAACTTTCTGCGGCGACTACCACCAACATCAATCTTCCGTTTATTACCGCTACAGCTGAGGGACCGAAGCACTTTGATATGAACCTCACTCGTGCCAAATTTGACGAGCTGACCGCAGATCTTGTGGAGAGAACAGCAACGCCGGTAACCAATGCGTTGAAGGATGCAGGAATTAGCGCTTCTGAGCTTGGCAAAGTGCTCCTGGTAGGTGGTTCTACTCGTATCCCAGCAGTACAGGATAAAGTGAAACAGCTCACTGGCCATGAGCCGAATAAATCCTTGAACCCAGATGAGTGTGTGGCATTGGGTGCTTCCATTCAGGGAGGTAAATTGGCCGGAGATACTGGTGCCGGAGATATCCTTCTTCTGGACGTAACACCACTTTCACTGGCGATTGAGACCATGGGTGGAGTTGCTACAAAGCTGATCGAGAGAAATACAACAATTCCTACAAAGAAAAGTCAGATTTTCTCCACTGCGGCAGATAATCAGACAGCAGTGGATATTAATGTGGTACAGGGAGAGAGACAGTTTGCCAGAGACAACAAATCGCTGGGACAGTTTAGATTGGATGGAATTCCACCGGCTATGCGTGGAGTACCTCAGATCGAGGTTACTTTTGATATCGATGCCAATGGTATCGTAAACGTATCCGCAAAGGACTTGGGAACAGGAAAAGAACAGCACATCACCATTACAGCGGGTTCCAACTTATCGGATGATGAGATTGATAAGGCAGTGAAAGAAGCTGCGGAGTTTGAAGCTCAGGATAAGAAGCGCAAAGAAGGTATTGATGTGCGCAATGAGGCGGATAGTATGGTATTCCAGACCGAGAAGGCATTGAATGATGTTGGAGAAGGTGTGGATGCCGCAGAAAAGGAAAAGGTTCAGGCAGAGATTGAGAAGGTGAAGGCGATCCTTGAGAGGACGCAGGCAGAATCCATGTCGGATGCGGAAATCGATGAGCTGAAGGCAGCTAAGGAATCACTGATGAACAGCGCACAGCAAGTGTTTGCAAAGGTTTATGAGCAGGCACAGCAGGCAGCAGGCGGAGCTCAGGGTGCAGGACCTGATATGGGAGCAGCTGCCGGAGCAGGTCAGCCGGACAACGGCGGAGACGACGTTGTGGATGGCGATTTCAGAGAACTGTAAAATTGGGCTGATAATATTGAACTGGGGCTCGTGCTGTTGTATTGGCACGAGTCAAAGTTCTTTGTTTTGGAGGAGAGAAAATGGCTGAGAAACGTGATTACTATGAAGTGCTGGGCGTCGACCGGAATGCTGGCGACGGCGAATTAAAAAGTGCTTATCGTAAGCTAGCGAAAAAATATCATCCTGATACAAATCCAGGGAATGCCGAGGCAGAGGCAAAGTTCAAGGAGGCTTCGGAAGCATATGCGGTACTGAGTGATTCGGAAAAGAGAAGGCAGTATGATCAGTTTGGACACGCGGCATTTGAAAATGGCGGCGGAGCTGGCGGTTTTGACTTTTCTGGTATGGATATGGGAGATATCTTTGGGGATATCTTTGGAGATTTTTTTGGCGGTGGAAGGCGTCGTGATCCCAATGCACCTACCAGGGGAGCCAATCTTAGGGCTCAGGTCAGGATTACTCTGGAGGAAGCCTGTTTTGGTGTGGATAAGGAACTAGAGCTGAATTTAAAGGATGAGTGTAACACTTGTCATGGAACAGGGGCTAAACCAGGGACTACGCCGGAGACATGTGCTACCTGCGGTGGTAAGGGACAGGTGGTTACAACGCAGAAATCCTTGTTTGGAATGGTACAAAATGTGACGACATGTCCTCATTGTCATGGTTCCGGAAAGGTGATCAAAGATAAATGTGGAGAATGCCATGGTACCGGTTATACATCAAGCCGCAAAAAAATTCAGGTATCCATACCGGCAGGAATTGATCATGGCCAGAGCGTCCGTATCCGCGGGAAGGGAGAACCTGGAACCAATGGTGGTGCAAGAGGAGATTTGCTGGTAGAGGTATTTGTGGAGCGTAATCCGGACTTTGAGAGACGTGATTATGATATTTTCTCTACTGTTAAGATATCTTATCCTAAGGCGGTGCTGGGAGGAGAGATCGTAGTAAAAACCATCGATGGTGAAGTGGCTTATACTGTGAAAGCAGGAACCCAGAACGGAACGAGAGTAAGGCTGAGAGGCAAGGGAGTTCCTTCTCTCAGAAACAAAAAGCTTCGAGGAAATCACTATGTAGATATTGTGGTTGATGTTCCCACGACGGTCAATAAAGAGCAGAAGAAGCGTTTACAGCAGCTAGAAGATAGTTTCAACGAAAAGGAAGGGAAAAAGCATAAGAAACGTTGAATACGTCGATGAGATAAATATGTTGTAGAGGAATACTTGTATCGCTGGCACCGTTGAGTCAGTGAATGAACCGTGTATTTGTTGTAAAAGCAAATACGCGGTTTTTTATATGAAGAAGGGAAAAACTACCAGCGCCACGCTGCGCAGAGTGCTTGGGGTCAAATAGTCAACCGGCCCTCTCTTTTGTTTTAAAAAAAACAGACACCTTCCAAAGAAGATGTCTGTTAAAAACTCAATCATAAACAAATTATGCTACAGTGAATTTCGCTTTCAATACTGTAATTTCATCACCTGTCTGATATGGACAATTGTCTTTCAGGTTCGGGATGTAGAACATGATTGGGTAGTTGATGTTGGTATCAGGATCCTTGTCTCCGTTCATAGCGTTCTTAGGAATGGTGTAGCTAAAGTTGTATGTATAGGTCTTACCCTTCTTAATCTTACCTTCTTTAACTACAGCACCTTTATGCTCCTTGTTCTTCTTTACAGAAGCGAGGCTCCATTTCTGATTGGATTTCTTTGCAATCTGAGCACGAAGCTTAGAATCGATTACATGATAAGCAAATGGATAAGAAGCAGCTCCTCCAGATGTGTAGTTGAAGCAGAATCCAAGCTCAGCAAGGTCATTCTTACCAGAGTTCTTAACTGTCACAGAGATTTTAATCTTCTTTCCTCTAAAGTCTTTTCCTCCATTTGCCGGATCATAGAATACAGCGCGGCAGAGCCACATGCTGAAGCTGTCATACTTAAATGTGCTGTAAGGACATTTTACTGGTGCTGCAAAAGATTCACCGGTCTCAGAATTGGATCCAGTTTCCTTTGCAAGATCATAAATAACAGTACCAGATTTAGCTGCTTTAACGGTTACTTTACAATTAAGTTTTTTACTTCCCACTTTAGCTGTGATTGTACAACTACCTGCTCCTGTTGCTGTTACAGTAGCAGATTTCCCTTTTCCTTTAACACTAGCTACCTGCTTATTGCTGGTTGACCATTTTGCTTTAGCGCCTGCTGTAAGTTTAGCATCTTTTCCACCTACTGTAAGAGTAAGTTTCTTCTTGTTCAACTTAGGAGCTGCGGAAGCTTCTGGTGCAGAAACGCTTGCGCAGGATACAGCCACTGCCATAATTAATGTTCCTGCTACGATTTTCTTTGAAACTTTTGAGAACATAAACATTCTTCCTCCTTTTTATTTTGCTTCCATATTGTGAAAAATCACTAATAGGCAAAGCGATATTGTGAAGACATTATAACATTTTCATAAAGGGAATGCAAGTACTAATGAAAAATTAATATGGGAATTTTTACTTCTTCTTATGAAATATGTGCTTCTTTTTTCCCTTATTTTTTTCGTTCACTTTAGCTACGGCAGCTTCTTGTCTCGCCTTCTGAAAATTTCGAATGGTCTCATCCAGCTGTTTGAACCGGGCCTCTTCTGATTCTTCACGCTGTCTGACTAGATAGTCAATTTCCTTACGCACATCCTCAGAAACCCTTGAGCTGATATGATCGCTAAGCTCTCTTGAATTTTCACTCATGGCATCTTTTATGATATTAGTAAGTATAGACTTAAATTGTGTCATTTTGTCGCCATGTTGTGCATTTTCATTTGTTTTTATTCCGCTTTGTCCGGAGGGACTGACTGCTGTGTCAGAGGCTTGTCCCGAAGATGGAATTTGGCTTTTGATATCTTTGAGAGAGATATGATTTGCCTTGAGATTTTGTATGGATTTAAAGATCTTCAGGTCGTCGTCTGTATATATGCGGTGTCCCATGGAGTTGCGGGGAATGTTAAGGCAAAGCTCGTCCTCCCAGTAGCGTAGT
>ERZ808054.1487-NODE-1487-length-13014-cov-5.005952_pt1 | contig 13014 bp, 14 predicted proteins | sample MGYA00380201_ERZ808054 | MGnify/ENA primary metagenome ERZ808054 (study PRJEB31490, sample SAMN06133419) | mouse gut metagenome | isolation source: Z5_2 | host: mice | place: China: Chengdu | collected 2015-05 ... | reverse complement strand
ATGACACAAAAAGAAACCCCTAATTCCCCCATGAATGGGGGCTAGGGGGTTGAAGTGTCGAAGACACTTTTTTATATTAGGGCATTCCCAAAGGAGTGCGGCATTAACGATGATACCAGAAGAAATGCGAATCGCATTTATGATTTTAAGACAGGCTGCGTAAAGACAGAATGTTTACATGAAGGTTGGTAGACCAGCGGAAGCCGAAGAACAGAATTATAACCAGATAGATAATGTTCTGAATAATGGCTTTGAACAGAAAAAAGAAGAAAAAGAGAAAGAAGCTAGAGGAGAAAAGGGCAATAAGTGTCCGTCCTTAAAGAGGCGTCTTGAAGAAAAGAAAGAATTGGTCGTCAGCGAGCAGCATTTTTGTATGTTGGATGTATAAAGGTTTTTAATTTTTTTGTTTGGAAATAATATATTTGACGAGAAATACTTACGACTATATAATTTAATCGTAAGATAAATCGTAAGCGAAATCGTAAGTTGTTGTGGAGGTAGATTATGGCGATTCCAATTACTATAGAAAAACTTTTAACAGAAAATGTTGTAGAATGGGCGAGAATTGAATTCAAGGAGGGCTGGAATCCGGAAACAACCTTAAAGACCATTAGTGCATTTGCTAACGATATTGATAATTGGGGCGGCGGATATATAGTTATAGGGGCAGAAGAAAAAGATGGGAAAGTAGTTAGACCGGTAAAGGGAATAGATCCAAATTCTGCTGATAAGATCCAAAAAGAACTGCTTAGATGTTGTAAATACCTGAAGCCAGTATATATTCCACAGACTGAACCTGTATTTTTTGATGGGAAACTGCTTCTATTGGTGTGGTGTCCTGGTGGATATGAAAGACCTTATGCATGTCCGAAGACACCTGATTCGAAGAACAGTGAAAAGATTTATTATATACGAAAATTGTCCAGTACGATTGAAGCTACTGATATGGATGTAAAAGAATTGATGTCATTATCACATAATATTCCATTTGACGATAGGATAAATCCAAAGGCTGAGATGAAGGATCTAAAGTATCCGATTATAAAGAATTATCTGCAGAATGTGAATAGTAGCTTACTTGATGATATTGATAATTTGGATACAGAACAATTGGCAAGAAATTTAAGGATAGGAGATGGTCCATCGGAATATTATAAACCATTAAATGTTGGAATTTTGTTTTTTAATGATCATCCTGAAATGTTTTTTCCTTATAGCCAGATAGAGGTTGTTAATATTCCGGATCCAACAGGGCAGGGAATGGAAGAACGCATTTTCGCTGGACCTATAGATGAACAATTACGAAATGCTCTGAATTATATAAAGAATAATGTAATAGCAGAGAAGATTTTTAAGGTTACCGGACAAGCAGAAGCTATAAGAGTTAAGAACTATAGTTATGAAGCTATTGAAGAATTTCTTTCAAATGCAATTTATCACAAATCTTATCAGATACATGAACCTGTTACGGTGCGAATTGAAACTGATAAGATAGAAATTACTAGCACACCAGGACCGGATAGATCGATCTCGGATGAGGATATAAGTAGGTACCAGATGAGAACCAGAAGATATAGGAATCGAAGAATAGGAGATTTCCTAAAAGAGCTTCATCTTGTAGAAGGAAGAAACACTGGAATTCCAACGGCAATCAAAGCGATTAAAGAAAATGGTTCTCCGTTACCATTACTACTTACAGATGAAAAACGTTCGTTTTTTTCTGTTATCATTCCGATACATGAAGCATTTTTGGGTAATGGAAAAATTGGTGATGAAGTAAAATCCAGTGACGTTGTAGCTATACCAAAACGTAGAACAAAAGAACAGATAAAAACACTCATATTAGGCGAATTGACTAGTGAAAGTATTTCAGCGAATGAGCTATATAAAAGATTGGGGTATTCGGGCAATGCTTCAAAAACTTTCAGAAATTGCATAGAAGATTTAATAGCAGAAGGAAAAATACATTATGCTTCAGCGAATATGCAGGATGCAAATAATGTGTTGGTAAAGGATTGAGAGTATTGCACATTGTAAAAATTAATGAAAGGAGTCGTAATGTCAAAAAAAATCCAGGAGTAATCTTTGATGCCTCCAATAGTTGGAATGGGTATAATCATCAAGGAAAGTTGGCAATATTATTTGCCATAAAACAAATATTAGAAGTATATGATAAATCTCTTTCAGTCGATGAAAATAAACATATATTGAAAGAGTGTTTTGTGGAAATAGAATATTTGGAAGATTTTTCAATAGGGAAACAAGTCATTAGTGGTCAGGAAGAGTATTTTTATGTCCATCAGGTAAAAAATCATGCCACAGATGTTGTTTCAGATTATGATAGTGCATTATTAGGATTGGCTTATCATGTTGAAAAAATGCCAACTCTTAAAAAAGCATATTTGCATGCTACGGTAGATATTGATTTTAAAGGAGAAAGTGTTCACTAATATATTAGGAAATTGATTTCTTTGCCAGTAGAGTTAAACAAACTTTTAACTAGGATAGAAGAAGTACGTAACAAGACAAGTATATTTGATGCTATAGAATTATTGATTACTAGTAAAATTAGCAGGGTAAAAGAGTGCGAATCAATTGATGGAAAGACAGGATATCAGACTGTATTTTTTGCGCAGAATAGTGAAAAAGATGTAATTTTAAAAGCTGAGTTTGAAGATGAGGACACTGATAGATATTTTGTTTTAGGAGCAAGAGTGAAATCTGCAAATGTGAAGGGAAAACTATATTAAGAGTAAAGAGGAAATAGATCAGATTGGTTATATATCAGAGGCATTGATCGAGCAATCTTTGCCAATTGTTCCCGATTCACATATTACGTTAATAAGGACAAAAGATAATATTTCATCAAGATCCGATTCATCCGGATTTTTTGAAGAAAAATGAATCACAAAATGAGCCCCAAAATAAAATTAATGAAAAGATTATTGAACTGGTAAAAGAAAATAATCTCATCAGCCGAAAAGAAATGGCGGAGAAGATGGGGTGTTCTTTAAGCACAATAAAGAGAGCACTTGCAAATTTAAAGGAAGAAGAGCGGCTTGTATATGAAGGTTCAAGCAGGAAAGGGCATTGGATTATTAAATAAATCTTTTGTGCAAATAGGTATCTTTATGCCTAACAATCTTATCTCGTATTCTGTATGCTATATATAAGTTTTAAGATGTGAATTTATAATCTAAAGGGTAAAAGCCTATATGTACGCAAGGGTATCAACTTCCATGCAGGTAGACGGATATTCCTTTGATGCACATCTGATCAGGATGATATTGGACAATCTGGTGTAGAAGATATTTATATACATATTCGAATTGCGTTAAGTTTTATGTTGAAGCATATCGGGAAATGTGGGAAGATGAAGAAAAAGAATTGGAAAACAATTCTTAAATGGAATAGAGCTTAAGTTTATGATGTGATAGAAGGAGAACGTGTATGGCAAAAGTAATTAAAGAGATTATTCATGCTAAAGGTATTGATATTGGTATCTATACAACAAATTTTGAAAATGAATTTATCTCATTAACGGATATTGCAAAGTATCGAAATGAGGATGACCCAAGATTTGTGATTCAAAACTGGATGCGTAATCGTAATACGATAGAATTTTTGGGCATTTGGGAAGAATTGCATAATCCAGATTTTAACCGTGTGCAATTCGAGGCGGTTAAAAACGAGGCAGGTCTGAATCGTTTTGTTATGACACCGACAAAATGGATTACACAGATGAATGCTATTGGTATTGTTTCAAAAGCAGGGCGTTACGGAGGAACATATGCCCATAGTGATATTGCCATGTCTTTCGCAACTTGGATTTCTCCTGAGTTTCAACTATATATTATGAAAGACTATAGGCGTTTAAAGACAGACGAAAATAGTCGGTTATCTTTGAATTGGAACTTGAATAGAGAAATTTCTAAGTTGAATTACAGGATACATACAGATGCAATTAAAGAAAATCTGATTCCGCCAGAATTAACGCCCGCACAGGTGGCGTATACCTATGCTAATGAAGCAGATATGTTGAATGTTGTTTTGTTTGGAAAGACAGCGAAACAGTGGAAGGATGAAAATCCAATGGAAAAAGGTAATATGCGGGATGCAGCAACGTTAAACCAGTTATTGGTACTGGCAAATTTGGAGAGCTATAATGCTGTTTTAATTAATCAGGGTAAGAATCAGAAAGAACGGATGGAATTGCTTCGGCAGCTAGCGGTACAGCAGTTGCAGACGTTGGAAACAGTAAGCTTAAATAATTTGCCAAAATTAGAAGTGAAAATGTAGGGGATTTAGTCGATAGCAGAGAATTTATATGATATTGTGTTTTGATTGAGGCAGACTAAATTGTATAAATTAGCCGGTTCTAAGATAAAACCCAATACTCAATAAATTTTCATCGTGTACGGCAAATACTTCTCCCTGCATTTTTTCAACAAGGAGTTTTACAATGGACAATCCCAGACCGGTGGACTGGTTTCGTTCTTTTCTTCCTACATAAAACCGCTGAAATATTTTGGAAGGATCCAGTTCTGAATCTGCGGCAACCGGATTTTGGACGCAGATACGGATTCTGTCTTTTGGTGCATGGCTTTGCGAGGCAGCCATTTGTATGCCCGCATCTTTGGTAATGGAAACCACTACTTTTCCACCGGAATACTGCAGGCAGTTTTTCAGAAGATTCTGCATCACTCGTCTAAGCAGTTCCTCATCAGCCAGTCCTTTGCAGATGGCATCCTGGTCTAATTGCATCGTGAGGCTTTTTTCTTCAAATACCGGTACAAAATCCGTCATGGTATCGGCAATTATGTTGGTCACATTAATGATTTTCAATTGCAGATCCTGATCCTGACCTTTCAGGACAGTCAGCGGAGTCCGCAGGTCGTGGGAAATGTTGGTTATCAATTTTTGTTCCGCTATGTAATTATAGCGTTTGAAGGAACCTGAGTCAATAGATGAGACTGGCAGATAGCCAGCTCATCCTTCAGGAATCTTAAGTACCTGCCCGATATTCAGCATATCGCTGGTCAGTCCATTCAGTCGTTTGATGGCATCCACCGTAGTCCCGAACCTTCTGGCGAGAAGCCACAGGGTATCCCCGGATCTTACAGTATATTGGAAAAATCCTGTTTCCGGTTTGGGGGAAGGAGCATTTTGATTGATCCCCTGATAGGCATCATACAGTGCATCCCATGTAAGTGGTCCGACGATGCCGTCAGGCGTAAGTCCCATTGCCTGTTGGAAAGCGATCACCGACCTTCTGGTCCCGCTGCCGAAGATCCCATCCTGTGAAAGGTCAGGAACACTGGGATAATACTCGGAAATAACATTTAAAAGATATTGGAGAGTGATCACATCCTGACCTGTTGATCCCTGGCGCAATATACTGTTTGGGGGAACGGTTCCGATGCCCAGGGTGGTCCCTTCGCTGTCTAATTCTGCCAGCCTGGTCACAGCAGTATAAATGCTTGAAAGCTTATACCAGGTAGCTTTTCCGACAATTCCGTCCGGCGCTAAACCGAAAATACTCTGGAATTTGGTGACGGCATCTCTGGTGCTGTTCTGGAAGGAACCGGATTCATCGGTAATGGCAGGTATGGCAGGATAATTTCTTCTGATCCGGTTTAAATAGGTTTGGATGGTCTGCACGTCCAGACCTGTGCTGCCTGCCTTTAAGACGGTTCCGGGATAGGAAGAGAGCATATTTGTGACAATATTTGTTTCTGCAATTTCTATATCATTGGGATAGTAGGAACGTAAAATCTGGATAGGGGACAGCCCCTGATTTGCCAGAGTGACAGTTCCCCATTGGGACAGTCCCTGGCAGGTGGCGGTAGTTCCGTTACAAAAGGAAGTAAAGTAGGGGGCGTTTTGTCCTTGCCGTTTTACATATTGGTTAAAAATCTGATCTACGACCCTGCTGATAGAATCATAAACAGGGCGCCCATACACGAAAGCCTGATCATAGGCGGTGCTGTTAGTGATGTCAAAGCTGTATCCGCGATTTCTATACCATTCTGTATAAATTCTGTTTAATGCAAACGTAATGATGGCATAAATGTTTGCCCTCAGGGAAGCGTCCGGCCAGGTGGGATAGATTTCACTGCTGGCAACGTTTTTCACATAATCGGGGAAGGATACCTGTACATTTGCGGCAGACGAGCCCGGAGCGCCTAAATGTACGGTGATCGGGTTGGGGATCGCTACCTGCCGAAGGACCCGGGGAGAGGTAACGGTGCCTTCCTGTCGGCGCGGCGCAGAGGAAGCAACGGCAGGTTTTCCAACGGTAATTTCTCCTAAAGAAGGACTTCGCTGTATTTCCAGCATGGGTATGAGAGAAATAGGCAAAGTAGCTGTTTCCCCATCAAAAATAGGTATATCCGAGACATAAAGTGAGTTAAATCCGGCAGCCTGTGCAAGCACATTGTAGCTGGTATAGGGTATGCCGGAAAAATATTGATTTTGAGAGAAGCTTTTGTCCAGTGTTTCCAGAGGAATTGCCTGGGTCTCCCCGCTTTCGTCAGTAGTCAGTTCGTAAATACTGTTTCCCTGACTGTTCATGATCCTGACCTGTACGCCGCTTACCGGCAGGGCTTCATGGGCAGTCCTTGCCTGTATGATTAAGTATCCAATAGCCATAAGTTCAGATTTCTCCTTTTTTTATATGCTATATGCTATAGGCTATGAAGAAAACAGGCGAACAGTGACAAAAATGTAGTGCAGAACGTTTATGTCGTATGGTATAATGAATGCACTTGCAAAAACATATATCAAGGGAAAGGGAAAATTAATGAACAAAATCGAAACAATCAAAAATCTCTGTGAAGAGAAGCAGATCCGTATGATCGATTTTAAGATGACGGATATTGACGGGCGCTGGCGGCATATCACGATTCCCGTAGAGCGGTTCAGTGAAGATACATTTACGTATGGTATTGGTTTTGATGGGTCAAACTATGGGTATGCGCCTGTCGAAAAGAGCGATATGGTATTTTTGCCGGATCCGGACACCGCTTATGTGGATCCGTTTGCAGCTGTGCCAACGCTGACCATGTGCGGAAATGTATGTACCATTGGAAAAGGGGAGAACAAGCCTTTTGATCAGTATCCGAAAAATGTAAGCCTGCGGGCTGTGGAATACATGAAGGAAAGCGGAATTGCTGATCGTATGGTGATCGGACCGGAATTTGAATTTTATCTGTTTGACAGCGCCAGATTTGAAGTGTCACCCCGGCAGTGTGGTTATCGGATCGATACCAGACAGGCGGATTGGAACTGCAGTCTGGATACGCCCGGAAATAACGGTTATGAGGTTCCCTATAAAGGAGGTTACCATGTATCAGCGCCTCAGGATGTGGGATACGACCTGCGCAGCCGTATGTGCATGATGATGGAGGACTGGGGCATTAAAGTGAAATATCATCATCATGAGGTAGGCGGTCCGGGCCAGATGGAAATCGAGGTAGAGCTTGCGGACATGCCCGATATGGCTGACAATACGATGATCATCAAATATATTATCAAAAATATGGCAGCAAAAGAAGGAAAGACAGCAACCTTCCTGCCCAAGCCTGTTTATCAGGAAGCTGGCAGCGGCATGCATGTCCATATGCTGCTTTTCAAGGATGGGAAGCCTTTATTCTATGATGAAAACGGTTATTCCGGCTTAAGCCGCATGGCACACTATTTTATGGGCGGGCTGTTAAAGCATATTGCATCTTTGTGCGCATTTACCAATCCCTCCACCAATTCCTTTAAGCGTCTGGTTCCGGGGTATGAGGCGCCGGTTACGATCGGTTATGCAACCTCCAACCGCAGTGCGGTGATCAGAATTCCTGCCTATGCCAAGTCTCCGGAAACGAAGAGATTTGAGCTGCGCAATCCAGATGCTACGGCAAATCCATATTATGCTTATGCGGCAATCCTGATGGCAGGACTGGATGGTATTGAGAATCAGATTGACCCACAGGCGAATGGCTGGGGACCTTATGATTTTAATCTTTATACATTATCTGAGGAAGAGCAGAAGAAGATTAAAGGTCTGCCTAAATCCTTAGGCGAGGCATTGGACGCACTGGAAGCAGATCACGATTACCTGACAAAAGGCGGTGTTTTCCCACAAAGTCTGATCGATGTGTGGGTGGCACGTAAGCGCGGAGAATTAAAGAAGCTGGAGCAGATTCCCAATCCGGCGGAATTTAAAATGTATTACGACTTATGAGAAAGCCCAAACGTTACGGAGGCTTAGATACTCTCCGGGGAATTACTTTGATCAGCATGGTCGTTTATCATGTCTGCTGGGATTTGGTATATATTTTCAGGAAAGACTGGGACTGGTATCAGGGAACAGGAGCTTATGTCTGGCAGCAGAGTATCTGCTGGAGCTTTATTCTGTTGTCAGGCTTTTGCTGGTCTCTGGGGAAAAGACCTTTAAAAAGGGGACTGGTTGTTTTCGGTGCGGGAGCAGTGGTGAGCCTTGTCACGCTTTTATTTATGCCGGAAGACCGGGTGGTGTTTGGGGTCTTGACTTTGACCGGAAGCAGTATGATCTGTATGGCATGGCTTGATAAGCTGTGCCAGAGGATTCCTCCTTTGGCAGGTCTGGCAGGCGCAGGGCTGTTATTTGTGATTACCAGAAGTGTAAACAGTGGATATCTGGGTTTTGAAGGCTGGAATTTTTTCAGACTGCCCGAAGGGCTTTATCGGGGTTATGTTATGACTTTTTTGGGGTTTGCAGAACCAGGCTTTTTCTCTACAGATTATTTTTCCATGGTTCCGTGGTTTTTTTTGTTCTTGTCAGGATACTTTATTTATCGTATGATAAAAGACCGTAGGGATTTTATGGAAAAGCATCTTACCGGAGAATGGAAGCCTTTTTCTTTTTTGGGAAGGCATTCCCTGATCATTTATATGCTTCATCAGCCGGCTGCTTTTGGGATGCTTACCTTGTTGGACAAAATGGGACTGCTTTTTTGACAGTCAGGTGAGAGGAGAATCGGAATGTTTTTTGACGCTATAACAGACGCGCTGATAGATGGGATCAAGCTGCTTCCTTTTCTGTTTGTTACTTATCTGATGATGGAATATATAGAACATAAGACCAGCCAGAGGACAGAACAGATTTTGCAGAAATCGGGGAAATGGGGGGCTGTTCTGGGTGGCATTTTAGGTGTTGTGCCGCAATGTGGTTTTTCCGCAGCGGCATCTAATTTGTATGCCGGACGGATCATTACGCTGGGGACGCTGTTTTCCGTGTTTTTGTCCACATCGGATGAAATGCTTCCTATTTTGATATCCGAACAGGTTCATCTGATGACAATCATAAAGATTCTTGGAATGAAAGCAATCATCGGTATCGTGACAGGGTTGGTTATAGATTTGTGGATTCAGAGAAAAAAGGATAAGGCAAAGCAAGAGCTCCGGATCGATCGTATTTGCGACCACCATCATTGTCATTGCGGGGAAGGAAAAATTATCAGATCGGCACTCAGCCATACGCTCCAGATATTTTTCTTTATTTTGCTGATATCAGTGTTACTGAATCTGCTGATCGGCATGATCGGTGAGGAAAAGATTGGTGCATTTCTTTCTGCAAGACCGGTTTTAGGTCCTCTTCTTGCAGGAATCGTGGGCCTGATTCCCAACTGTGCCTCTTCTGTTGCGCTGACCCAGCTTTATCTGGAAGGAATGCTGGGTGCAGGTTCCATGCTTGCAGGGCTGCTTTCAGGAACAGGGGTTGGACTTTTGGTGCTCTTTAAGGTAAATGATAATCTGAAAGAAAACATTCAGATTACATGCGCCCTGTATGGGATCGGGGCAGCCGTTGGGATACTGATAGAATTTATTACAATAAGCTATAATATTTTTTAACTACATCCTGGGCAGGCTTTGCGTAGATATTGTAGCCGAAGTGGCTCTTTGCCTTGTGCAGGGGGTACTGTTTCCATGGCCAGTCCCAAAGGCAAAAGCCTTCTACCCAGCTGCGTTTCATGCAGGCTTCAAACATATCGGTATACCAGTCTGCCTGTTCGTTCAGATTGACCGTACCCCGGATACTCCAGCTATTAGGCGCTTTGGAGGAGCCGGTGACAGACATACAGCCGCATTCTGCGAAGAAAAAGGGCTTGTGAAATTTTCTGACTACCTGCTCGATTCGGTCTAATTCTTTTTCCCAGGTTCCCATTGGATAATATCCGCTGGAACAAATATAGTCAACGCAGTCCCACCAGGTTACATGGTCTTCCTGATATTTATCGGTATTATAGGTGACAGGACCATCATAAACAGTACGGATATCCGCGATCAGCTTTCGCCATTCATCGCTTCTGCGCTCTGACATGACCATTTCACATCCGGCAATGACCATTTCACAGCCTGTCTGCTGGGCAATTTTTGCATAATGAAGCTGGAATTCTGTATAAGAGGCAAACCAATTGCTCCACTTGGGTTCGCAATGTACATCAATGTCAAAAAAATTGATGTGGGCGCGCCAGGTTCCATTTTTGCAGTTAACGGTGGGTTTTAAGGCAACCATCAGACCGGTCTTGTGGATATAGTCGATCATTTGAATCAGTTCGGCATCCGATAAGGTAGCGTCAGATGTATAAGAAATTTTTTCAGACTGGGGTGTTTCCTGCAGACCGTTGGGAACCAGTACAATAAAATTGGCTCCGGTACCCTTCGCCAGATTGTTAAAGCTTTCATAAGCCTTTTTGTTTTGGAAACTTCCTTTTGGACAAAAAGGTGCAAATGTGACTCCCTTCAAAAACTGCATAAATATCCTCCTATCGCATCCAATATTTTCATTAAAAAAATCATAGCATATATTAAAGTTATCCGCTATAATGTAGCCATGTCAAAATTGTAAAAATCTATTCGGAAGGGAACAGCCATGCAGTATTTGTTTGAATATTGTGATACCCTTGATTGCCCCTATGAGGCATTTTTATATGATACGGCTACCATGACATTTCCCATAAGACCTCACTGGCATTATTTTATGGAAATAATTTACATGCTTGAGGGAACCGGATTGGTGGAATGTAATGGAAAAAACTATGTAGTGGAACCGGGGGATATGATCCTTTTCCACCCGGAGGCTGTCCATGCTATTTATGCGACTACCAACCTGCCCCTTAAATATGAGGGATTGAAATTTGACATTAACAGATTGTATACGGAAAAAAACTATGCGCCGAAGCTCCGTGTCATTTTGGAGAGTGCCAGCAAAAGCGATAAGGCGGATATTTTTTTTAAGGAAAAGCAGCTTCATGACCTGTCGGCAAGAGATATTTTTGAGGAATGCAGGATGGAGATTGAAAATAAAAATTATGGATATGACATTATCGTTCATAATAAAATCTGCTATTTGCTGGTACATCTGATTCGTATGTGGCGGGAGCAGGGATTTAATACAGATAAGGCGGTATCCCATTCTTTGGAGACCAATTCCATCCGCGCCATTACGGCCTATATTGACAGCCATGCAGGGGAACAGCTTAAGGTGGAAGATCTGGCGGATATGTGCAATATGAGTTATTCCTACTTTGCCAAGAGCTTTAAGCAGTATTATGGGCGTTCCTGCAAAGAATACATAGAATTTATCCGGGTAAGCAAGGCGGCGGATTTGCTTTTGTTTACCGATTTTGACCTGAGCTATATCAGTCAGGAAACAGGTTTTTCCGACAGCAGCCATTTGATCAAGACCTTCAGGAAGTGGAAAGGGATCACGCCGAAGCAGTTTAAGAAGCAGTATATAGACTGATGCTATGCATAAAAAAAGCACCATCCCCAAGGCTCGTACGTCCTCAAAAATGGTACTCCGATGCGTCTTCAGGGGCTCGAACCCTGGACACCCTGATTAAGAGTTTTGACGGAGTATGGTTTATGGATAAATGTGATTTTAATTGTTTTGAATGTGAGTTTCCTGATTGTATTTTTGATACGGATAGTTCTAATGCCTATTTAGATGCAATTATTTCTGATGAAATTGATTCCATTTTGTTTCCTGTTGATTCTAGTGTTCCGCCTGCCGTTCCTGATTATCGCTTATATGATTTTATTTCTTCCGAAGATATCCCATATAATCCTAAGTGGAAAAGTCAGGCTAAATGGCGTGAATATTACCGCAGTAGGGCAAGAGGAAATCGAAAAGATTATATTAATTGGTATTATAACAACCATAAAGATGAAATTAGTTTTTATGGAAGGAAATATTATCAAAAGCATAGGGAAAAGGTGTTAGATTATCAAAAAAAGTATTATCAAGAGCATAAGGAAGAGTTTAATGCTAATCGCAGGAAATATTACAAAAAAAATAAGGAACTGTTGCATTTAAAAGCAAATTATCGGAAATGGGCATTTGATGTATTAAGGGAATTTTATGATGCATTATGGAAAATATTGTAATATATGCTTAAGGGAGGTTTTTTATGGGTCGTATGGGTCGTGGAATATATAGTAATATGAATTCTGTGGAGATATGGGAGTTTCGTCAACGTATTTTTGATGAAATGATTGAGTACTGTGAAGCCAATAATGTTTATTCTTTTTGTGATTTGGCTGATTATGCTCGTGAAAATCGCTTTGACGATTGGTTTAAAGTGCTATGCTCTAATGGGGGTACAAAATACATGACTAAATATTTTTTACGAAAAAATGATTTTAAGTATTTTTAGTAATTAGTATGTGTGTCGTTAAAAATAGCGGTGCGACGGTCTTGCTTTTTAGTCGCCCGCAACGAACGAAGTGAGTTGTTGGTGTTTCTTGCTTTTTGCTCTGTCTTTCTTTTTATATTGAATGGGATTCGCGGAGACAATGATACAAGTGTTAAAATCGTGGTCTTGTTGTAATGAAACTTTGTGGTTTTCTTAATTTTTTGTCATATGCAATCGTTACCTCTCCCGATGTATACTAGATGTAGTGGCTTGATTATACCCTTTTTTTCTAAACCCTAGAGGGGCTAGGGTTTAGAAAAAAAGCCGACGCGATAGTTTAAAATCC
>ERZ808054.1485-NODE-1485-length-13025-cov-12.637782_pt1 | contig 13025 bp, 12 predicted proteins | sample MGYA00380201_ERZ808054 | MGnify/ENA primary metagenome ERZ808054 (study PRJEB31490, sample SAMN06133419) | mouse gut metagenome | isolation source: Z5_2 | host: mice | place: China: Chengdu | collected 2015-05 ... | reverse complement strand
GCTCTGAAGGTGGAAAATATCCATTCCGGATGGCTCTCAAGCGGGAAACTGGTGGCTCCCAAGGAGGATAATATTCACAAGGCGAAGCTTGATAAGCTAAACGACACTAAACGGAAAGACAGCGTGATAAATTTTGAGGAACTGGGCATAGACAGGCTCTTTATAGATGAGAGCCATTTTTATAAGAACCTTTACCTTTACACCAAGATGCGGAACGTGGGCGGCATCGCCCAGACCGAAGCCCAGAAAAGCTCTGACCTCTTTATGAAATGCCGCTATCTGGACGAAATCACAGGCAGCCGTGGCGTAATATTTGCAACAGGAACGCCAATCTCAAACTCGATGGTCGAGATGTATTCCGTGCAGAGGTACTTGCAGTATGACACGCTTGCGAGGAACGGATTGCAGCATTTTGACAGTTGGGCGTCCACGTTTGGCGAAACGGTCACGGCTCTGGAACTTTCCCCAGAGGGTACGAATTACCGAGCCAAGACAAGGTTTGCGAAATTTTATAATCTGCCAGAATTGATGCAGATGTTCCGTGAGGTTGCGGACATCCAGACCGCCGATATGTTAAAGCTGCCCGTGCCAAAGGTCAATTACCACAATATCAAGACAAAGCCGAGCGAAATCCAGACGGAAATGGTGGCGGGGCTTGCAAAGAGGGCAGAGAAAATCCGAGCAAGACTGGTAAAACCACAAACAGATAATATGCTCAAGGTGACAAACGATGGGCGGCAGCTTGCCCTTGACCAGAGGCTGATTGACCCGATGCTGCCAGACGACCCGAACAGCAAAGTCAACGTCTGCGTGGATAATATGTACCGTATCTGGGGGGAACACGCCGATACAAAAGCGGCACAATTATTGTTCTGCGACCTCAGCACACCGAAAAATGACGGAACATTTAATGTTTATGATGATATGAGGGAGAAACTGATACAGCGTGGAATCCCTGCGGAGCAGGTGCGTTTTATCCACGAAGCGTCTACCGATGCACAGAAAAAAGAGCTGTTCGCAAAGGTAAGGAGCGGCGAGGTGCGTGTGCTGTTCGGCTCTACCCAGAAAATGGGTGCAGGTACAAACGTGCAGGACAGATTGATTGCCATTCATAATCTCGATTGTCCGTGGAAACCGTCGTGTTTAGAACAGCGGCAGGGGAGGATTGAGCGGCAGGGCAATATGTTCCCAGAGGTTGAAGTCTACCGCTATGTAACGGAACAGACATTTGATGCTTACCTCTATCAGCTTGTGGAGGGAAAGCAGAAATTCATCTCCCAGATAATGACGAGCAAAAGCCCTGTCCGTTCTGCCGAGGACGTAGACGAAGTGGCTCTCTCCTTTGCGGAGGTGAAAATGCTTGCCACAGGCGACGAGCGTTTCAAGGAAAAAATGGATTTGGATATGCAGGTGGCGAAGCTGAAAGTCTTGAAGCAGAGCTATCTTTCCGAGCATTACGACCTTGAGGACAGAATATTGAAGCATTATCCGCAGGAGATTAAAGATTATGAGGAACGCATTACAGCCTATGGAAATGATGCGGAGATTGCCAGCCAGCATAAGCCGCGGGGCGAGGATAAGTTCTGCCCCATGACCTTAAAAGGCGTGACCTACAAAGAAAAAGCGGACGCAGGTGAGATGCTCCTTGCTATCTGCAAGGAAAATCCTCTGTCACAGCCGATAGAAATCGGCAGCTACCGTGGTTTTCAGATGGAGGTTTTCTATGATACTGTCAATGCCCACTATTGTCTGAACCTCTGCGGAATGAGAAAATATAAGGTGGATTTAGGAACGGATGCCCTCGGCAACCTCACCAGAATTGAGAATGAGATTGCCAAGCTCCCTGCCCGACTGGAAGCCGCCAAGACGAGAAAGGAGGAAACCATCGCACAGCTTGAAACCGCAAAAGTTGAGGTTGAGAAACCGTTTGCTTTTGAAAATGAGCTGAAAGAAAAGACGGAAAGGCTTAATGCCCTTAATATCGAATTGAATCTAAACGAAAAGGACAACACTGTTATTGACGATGAGCCAGAGCAGAACGATGAGCCGGCAGAGAAAAAAAGTGAGGACAGGGAGAGGTAAATCCAGTTTGCACATTTGTATTGCTTTATTTTGGGCAGTATAATAAGTGACGATAAGAAAAAGTCGGAGGTGAGGAAGAATGTCTGATGCGTTCAGATTTGAAACTTTTGTAGATGTCCACAGCAATATCTTTAATGAATACCTCGGCTCTGTCATAGCAAAGCTGTCCAGAGAAAATGAGGAATACCGTGCCGTGAGAGCCGAGATTGAGAGCCTTTATGAGAAATATCCGAAAGTCTTAGGTGTGTTTGACACGGAAACATCGGAGGAACTGACCGAGGAAGAATGTGCCGCACTGATTAAAGCGATGGAGCTTAGAAACAAACTTACGGATATGGAGATGCAGTCGGTCTATTTCCGTGGCTGTTATGACAGCATAGGGTATCTGAAAAAGGCAGGAATTTTATAACGGACTGACCGAGGAAAAGGCGGTGTTGGCGTGAGTGCTAATGCCGTCTTTTACATATTGGCATCAATTATAGAAATTTTCGTAGGAAACTGATATAATTAATAAAAAACATGAGGAGATAAAATATGGTTAATAATGTATTTATTCAGTGTAGTGCTTGCAAAATGAAGATAAACCTTCGTACTCAGATTGGATTATTTGATATTCCTTTTCATGTCCGTTGCCCCAAATGTCATTCTACAATATATGGAAAAGTTTTTGTAGAAAATAATAATATCAATGTAGAAAATGCTGATATTGTACAATGTGATGATGAGGAATTTTATTCAGTTGAATTATCAGCCGAATTCCCTACCAGAAAAGCAATACACAAAAAACTATATGAAATTGAGCTTTCTCCATATATGCGAAATCTTTCTCTTTACGGAAGTAATGAAAAGGCAATAGAGGAAACGCAAAAAACCATGTATTTTGCTAATTTTGTTAAGTCTGGATTGAGTGAGATGAAACAAAATTTTGAGCTGTTTTGGAATAACCAAGATAAGATACTTTTTGCAAGGGTTACGGACATGATTAAACAGTACCCGTATATTCCTTTTTCAGAAGTAAACAACAACTTTGATGCGGCAGTAGCTTTACACCAACTTTTGCTAACTACAACAGGCATTTCAATTATTATCGGCAAAGACACTTTAGGAGAATATACGAAAATAGGGAAATTAGTGATTGGGGATAGAAATCATTTTACTCAGATTAGTGAATTTATTGCCAACGGCAAGATTGATTTTAATAGCATTGAAACAAAAGGATTCAAACTAATTGAGTTATTTGCTAAGGTATATGAGCAATTAATTCCCGTAATAGCTCTTAAAAATGGAGATTGCCTTGGAAATGTTGATAAAAATCAATTTGGCATCATGACGGCTAATTTTGATGAGCTAACAGATTTTTATGCCAAAAGTTATGAGTGGATATTTGATAATCTTAAAGTGATTTTGGCACTAAATAACATTTTTGTTCGGAATGATTCAACAAAATGTGTTAATGGCAAGACCTATCAAGATTTTATTAGGGAATCTAACGGAAATAAAATGAAAAATGGATATATAGACGAAAAAGAACCATTTAGCAAACCTATTAGTAGTTTGAACAATCGAGTTAGAAACGCCATTCAACATTTTGATAGTGATATCGATTATGAAACACAATTAATTACTTTTAAAGATAGAAACAAGTCCGTTGATTTGTATTTAATAGATTTTGCGGATTTATGTATAGAAAATTTCCGCATTATGTTTTATGTATTAGAGTTAGTATATAACTTGAGAAAATTAGATTTTATGCAAAAAGGGATTGCTCCGAGCTTTGTTGCAGATAAAATAAGAGTAAATGAGCAACAGCACAAGAAAAAGAAAATCGGAAGAAACGACCCTTGTCCATGCGGTAGTGGAAAAAAATATAAGCGATGCTGCGGAAAATGAATAATCTATGTGATGGACTTAAAAGATTAAAAAAGAAACCTTATATAAATTGACTGAAAAAGCGATATTATCGTGAAGCAGATATTGTCTTTTGTATGGTCGAGAAATGCTTATTTTTATACATAGGTGGTATGTTTTGTTTCTAGGAGGTATCAAGTATGGATTATGATTTTAAATGGATACGCCCCAATATGTCGTTATATCATATGGATAAGAACTGTCAGTTTCCAATAACTTTATTAAATAGTGGAGACTTAGCAATAGACTTTAATAAATATGCAATAGATTTTTTTGATGCAGCGGAGTATGTAATCCATTATTTGGGCGAAGATGCAGCAGAAAATGGTGATATAGCAAAACTTGATTTATGGTACTTTGCAATGGTCTATTTATATAGACAAAGCATAGAACTTCTGCTGAAAGCAAATATATTTAAGATTGTCACCTCGGAAAACGATAGAAAGTTGATAATCGGTGACATACGGCATGACCTTAAACAAGGGTATGATAAATTACTAGAGCTAAAAGATTTAGAATATACAGATAATGATAATGCTAACTGGTTATGGAAATATCTAGCAGATATTTCAAGGCTTGATAAAGAATCCGATATGTTCCGTTACCCTTTTGGAAATAATTATAACGCTTTATTTGATAAGCAGACGCACATTTCTTTAGCGGCAACTCATGATAATATGAATAAAGCCTTTAATATTTTGAGTGAGCTATATAAGACGGGGTATTTTACAGAACAGGAATATGAAGCATATTCACCACAGTTAATTATTGAAGGTGGACATTACTATCTGCAGAGCGTTGTCGGTTATAAATATGCACAACATTCGTTTTATCCTTACTATTCTTCGTATGAAGAAGTAGGAAATTTTTTAAAAGAAAAAATTGTGAACGACAATAAAAAAGAATTGTTTATGCCAATGTGCTATATGTATCGTAATGCAATTGAGCTTGGTTTAAAAAGGATAATCATTGAAGATAGTCACATAGAAAGAACAAAGGCATTGAAGATACTTCGACGAAAAAAGCATAGTATACTTGGACTTTGGAACAGTATTGTCGATGAAGTTGACAAATATTCCAATGCACCAGATGATGACACTACTTTAAATGATACAACACAGTATATCCAAGCATTTCATGATTTTGACCAAAGTTCTGATTTGTTTAGGTATCCATGTAATAAAAACTTGCAGGTTTATTTTTCAGAAGAAAAGGTATTAGACATAGAGAATGTAGCTTCTTGCTTTGAAGAACTTTGCAATTTTTTGGATGCTGTTGATAGTATGCTAAGTGAAATTAAGGATTATGAAGCAGAAATGGCATCATATTACGATTACTATTAAATTGAAAATTCATACAAAAACCGATTGTCAACGTGATTTTAGTGACGAAGATTTTGGGGATGACTTATGGGGAACATAGTACAAATTCAATATATTATTAGTGCATTTATAGGATTTGGAAGTGCTGTTATTGTGGCAATAATAGCGGGTATCTTTCAATTAAGAATAGCAAAGAAAAATAGAGAAATTCAAGAAAAACAACTTGAGGAATCAAGAAAACAATTTTTTATACAGATGGAACAATCTCAAAAAGAATATGCTGAAAAAATAGAGCAAATACGAGAAGAACAGAGAAAAGCTAATTTAGAAAAAGCTAATGATAAATTGCAGGCACAAACGAATAGATTTTATGAAGAGCTTATAAAAGAAATGGTGTTCTATGACAGCCTATTAAATGAATTACACTACCTCAATAATATCGCAAATCCAAAGGGCAAGGAATTTCGTATTAAAGGAGCATATCCGCATATTGATAATAATATAAAGGATTTGGTTGGGGATGTTTCTTTGCATCAAGATATAGCAAAACTTTTAGGGGCTTTAAGAGCTAAAATTACTTTATATAATGTTGCATTGGAACAAGGAGCAGATTCCAATGTGTTGGAAGAAGCATTAAAAAGAGTATATGATTTAATCGACCCTATTAATACAGAACGCTTTGAAAATTATGCTAATGCTCAAACAAGTTTAAGAAAGTTTGAAGTTGGCACAGCAAAACAGATTATACAAGAAAATAGCAAATAAACACAATATTTAAGAAATAAACTCAGATTTCATTAAGTTATAAATAAGCATATAAAGTCTTATTACATAGCCGAGAGGTTTTCACTTACGAAAATCCTTCGGCTTATTTCATTTTCTGGAGGTGATTGTATTTATTGAGAAATAGCAGACCCTATGTGCAGATTGACCCAGACGTGATTGAGCGGGCAAGGCAGATAGACCTGCTTTCCTATCTTCGGGCTTATGAGCCGAGCAATCTTGTCAAGGTCAAAGGCACAACGAATGTGTACTGTACCGCTGAGCATGACAGCCTAAAGATTTCCAACGGCAAATGGTACTGGTGGTCGAGGGGCTTCGGCGGCTATTCCGCTCTTGATTATCTGATGAAAGTTAAGGAATACGGCTTTGTGGAAGCCGTGGAAATCCTCACAGGTCAGACGATGGCGGACTGGAAGCCGCCGCCCTCTGCCGTGAAAAAAGACGAGCCAAAGGTGCTGCTCCTGCCGCCGAAGAACAAAAATTGCGACAGGGTGGCAGAGTATCTTTTCGGGCGTGGCATTGATTATCAGCTTATCCAAGAGTGCATTGCCGAGGGAATTATTTTCGAGAGTGCCGACTACCACAATGCTGTTTTTATCGGAAAAGATGAAAGCGGAACGCCCAAATACGCCGCCTGCCGTGGCACAATCAGCAGCTTCAAGCGTGATGCATCGGGCAGCGACAAGCGGTATTCGTTTCGGCTTCTGGCAGGAAGCCCGTGTGCTTCGGTGCATTTATTTGAAGCCGCCATTGATTTACTCTCCTATGCCACCTATTTAAAGTGTGAGGGCAGGGATTACAAAGCGGAAAACCTGCTCTCTTTGTCGGGCGTGTATCAGCCAAAGAAAGAGATAAAAGACAGCAAAATCCCCGTTGCCCTCACGACTTTTTTGAAAGCAAACCAACAAATTAAAACTATATTTCTGCATCTGGATAAGGATAAGGCAGGTCGGTTATGTACCGCTGCCTTGAAAGAATTATTGCAGAAAGACTATCGAATCGTTGATGAACCGCCGCCAGTCAGCAAGGACTTCAACGATTTTTTAATGTCCTATCTGGGGATTGCAAGGCAGAAAACGAACCGTGAAAGGGGTGATGCACGTTGATTGTCTGATGATTTTTTCTGATAGAACAGCCAGACAGCAAAGAAAAATTGAAAAAGAAAGAGAGGAAATTGCCATTGAAACAGTATGAAGTAACGCTCACAGGTCACTTTGAAAAGACCGTTTCCATCTATGCAGACAGCCCCGAACAGGCGGCGGAAAAGTTAAAGATTATCCTGTTTGACACCGACCTTATCGCATTTTCCAATGAGGATTTTGTCTGCGGGGAAGCGGACATTAAGGACGAAAATGAGGACGGATGTGAAGAAATGGAAAGAGAGGGCGGTGGCTTAGAGGATGTGGATTGTTCAGACTGCCCGTACTTCTGCCCGATGTGTGGAGAATGTATGTATGGGGGCGGGGAATAAGAACACGTCTTACCAAGCACTGAATTTGGTTATCCATCTGCCGATGGAAACAAAATTCGCTTGTTAGGGGACGCCCCTAATACCCCGTGGAAAAGACCGCCGCCAGAGGACGGCAGGCAGAAAGAAAGGAGATTTTTAAGGATGAGTGATTTTATATATTTTATCCTCGGCACAACGCTCGGTGGGATGTTCGGCGTGGCGGCTATGTGCGTGTTGCAGATTAACAGGCTGTCCGAGGGAAAGGGGGATGCAGATGCGGAAACGAAACGTACAGATACTGTTCCGACTGACCGAGGAAGAAGCTGAATATCTCTGCTCCCTTGCGGAGCGGTCGGGACACTCCAGACAAGCCCTGCTCCAGTCGATGGTCATGGGTTATCGGCTTTGCGAAAAGCCAGACCCAGAGTTCTATAAAATCCTGCGGGAACTGTCGGCTATCGGCAACCGCATCAACCAGCTTGCGGCAAAGGCGAATGCCTTAAATTTTGTAGACACGCCGATGCTCTATGACGAAGTGAAGCGGTGGCGGGACTTCCGTCTGGACGTAAGCAGGCAATACCTTGTTCCGAGGAAGATGTCTGGCTGATGGCGGTCTGCGAAATCTGGGACGTAAAGGGCAGGCTCGACCACCCTATCGACTACGCCGAGAATCCAGAAAAGACCGCCAACCCCAAATACACGGATGCGGACTTGCAGGCGATGGGCGATGTGATGAAGTACGCCACCAACGGCGACAAGACCGAGCAGCAGTTCTTTGTCACGGGCGTAAATTGCGACCCTGCCACGGCAAGGGACGAGATGATGATAGCCAAAGCACAATGGAACGATGAGAGCGAGATTGTCTGCTACCACGGCTTCCAGAGCTTTAAGGCAGGCGAGGTCACGCCAGAGCAGGCACATGAGGTCGGCGTGAAGCTGGCGGAGAAGATGTGGGGCGACCGATTTCAAGTCGTTGTAGCAACCCACTTGAATACGGAGTGCCTGCACAATCATTTTGTTGTCAACTCCGTTTCCTATGTGGACGGAAAGCATTATCACGATAACAAAAAGAACCTGCGGCTGCTCCGTAAGCGTTCGGATGAATTATGCCGTGAGTATTCCTTATCGGTCATTGAACACCCAAGCGGCAGGAAGAAGCCCTACGCTTTATATCAAGCCGAGAAGAACGGTCTGCCTACACGGGATACCGTGGCACGGCAGGCGGTGGACGAAGCAATCTCAAAATCGTTTACACTGAAAGATTTTGACCGCCAGTTGTCAGAAATGGGATACCGTATCAATTTTGACCCTAACAGAAAATACTGGACGATTATCGGGAAAGGGTGGCAAAGACCGAAGCGGCTCTACAAGCTCGGCGATGATTACACCAATGAAAGGATAACGGAACGCATTAAGGAAAATTCCTATGCGGTGAAGTTCTCCCGATTTGCTGAGCCGACAAAACCTGTTAAGGTCATAAGGGTAAAAGGCACATTAAAAGATGCCAAGAAAATCGGCGGCTTGCGTGGGCTGTATCTCCATTATTGTTACAAGCTCGGTATTTTGCCAAAGAAGAAACAACAAAACTATGCACGGCTTCACTATCTTCTGAAAGACGATTTAATGAAGATGGATGCCATCACAGATGAAACAAGGCTGCTCTGCCGCAACCACATCGACACGGCGGAGCAGCTTTTGTCCTATAAAGGCTCTCTGGAATCCGAGATGCAGGAGCTGACCGAACAGCGTAAGGGGCTTTACTCCCAGAGCCGCAAATCAGTCGGCGAAGAAAAAGAAGCGGTCAAGGCTCGGCTGTCGGAAATCACGGAGCGGATGAAAACCTTGCGGAAGGAGGTCAGATTGTGCGGGGGAATCGAAGCCCGAAGCGACACCCTCAAAGAAAAATTAAATGTCATACGGACAGATGAAAAAGAACAGAAAGGAAAGGAGCTGATGAAGCATGAACACAGGCGGCGAAGCGGCAGAGCAAATCGTGAGGATGAGCTTGGAGGGATTTGAGGTCGCAGCCAAAATCACGGGGGCAGGTGCGAAGAATATCGCCATCCTGCTTTATTCTATTTTGAAAGAGGAACAGAAAACCAAAGGAAAGGCAAGGCTCACAAATATGCTCCGCTCTGGAAAGGAGCTGAAAGTCTTTACCGTAAAAAGCGGCGATTTGAAGAAATTCACGCAGGAAGCGAAGAAATACGGCGTACTCTACTGCGTTTTGGCAGACCGTGGGAACAAAGACCCCAATGCGGAGGTGGATGTGATAGCCCGTGCGGAGGACGCATCGAAAATCAGCCGCATCGTGGAGCGTTTCAACCTTGCGTCGGTGGACGCCGCTTCTATCGTGACCGAAGCGGAGAAATCAAAAGGGGCAAAGACCAAACCGAAAGATGCCAAGACCGCGGGAGAAAAGGATGCAGGGGCAAATGACAGTCAGCCAGAGCCAGACATCGGCGTGCAGAATAAAGCGGAGAAAGACAGGCTCATGGACGCTTTGATGGGCAAGCCAATAAAGAAAGAGGAAAATGCCCCAAACCCCTCATTGGCAAAGACAGAAAAATCCCCTCTGTCCGAGCCTATCTTAGAGCAGCAAAGGAAGTCCGCAGAGGGGGCTACTATGACTAAGGCGGAAAAGCCGTCAGTCAGGGAAGAACTGCGGAAGATAAAAGAGAGCCGCAAGGAGCAGGAAGCGGACGCTTCCCCGACCTTTAATAAAGAAAAATCTTCCGACAGGGCAAAGAAGCAGCCCACAGGGCAGACCAAGCATAAACAGCCCCAGAGGAAGAAACCCAAGAAAACGAAAGGAGCAAGATGAGCATGAGTATCTATGATGTATTCAGCGGCGGCAGCAGAGCCTTTAACAAAGAGGAATGGGCTGCCGCAAAGCAGGAGCAGCGGAAAGAAGCCTATGAGCTGATTGACAATACCTGTTCTGAAATGATGGCGAACGGCGACAGCTTCCGCCAGTACCTTGACGTGCAGGGGCATTTTGACCGTTACTCCGTCAACAATGCAATTCTGGTATCGGCACAGATGCCCGAAGCAACGCAGTTAAAAGATTACGGCAGTTGGAAACAGAGCCGTGTCTATGTGGATAAGGACGCACAGAAAGTGACTATCCTTGAGCCGGGGAAAGAGTATCAGCGTGACGATGGCTCAAAGGCGGTCGGCTACAATGCCAAAGTAGTCTATGATGTTTCCCAGACTTCGGCAAAGGACAGGCAGCAGCCGCAGGAGCAGAAAACGATGCGTGAGCTTGTGTCGGCGATGATTGACGCAAGCCCCGTTTCCTTTGTGCCTGTCGATGACCTTGAGTTGCCTGCTTTTTATGACAGCTCACAGCAGACGATATTTATCCGCACGGGGCTTTCCGAGGAACAGCTTTTTGTCAGCATGGCAAAGGAAGTGTCGGCGGCGGTCTTTGACTGTAAGCATAAGGAAAGCCGTGACGATTCCGATTTCAAATCGTTCTGCGTCGCCTATATGGTAAGCTCCCGTTACGGCGTAGACACAAAGGGATTTCGCTTTGACAAGCTCCCGAAAGAATTTGAGGGCATGGAAACGCAGGCGTTTAAGGGGGAGCTTGGCTCGATGCGTGACGTCCTCGGAGAAATCCAGTCGGATATGTATAAGAGCCTTGAGAAGAACAAGCCGCCCAAATCCAAAGAGCAGGAACGCTAATCGGAGGTGCAGCCTATGAAAGAAGAACGATACCACTTGGCTTTGGATAAATATGATAAGAACATCATGCTCAACGCATTAAACACGCTGCGTACCGAGCAGGTCAGGGAGGAACGCCCCACTGACCCTGTTGACGAGCTGATTATCAAAGTGTCCAAAGCCCCGACCAGAAAAGTAAAAGTTGCCCCGTGCAAGTGCCATGAAGAACGGTGACGATTGCAAGGCGGGCTTAATCCTCTCTTTATGCGGCATCATCCCTGTCGTGTGGCTTGCCCTGCTGACAGCACCTTATGTCAGCGGCGGCATTGTGGAGATAATCGGCAACCTGTCCGTGGCAATCGAGAATCCGTTTTCCATAACGGTATGTGGGGACACTCCCAGAATCGTCCTCATTTTTCTGATTGCCTACGGCATGGGAATCGGTATCTACTTTTCTACACGCAGGAACTACCGCAAAGGGGAGGAACACGGCTCTGCAAAATGGGGCAACGCAGGCACTCTCAATAAAAAGTACCGAGATAAGGACGCATCGGAAAACAAGCTGCTGACCCAGAATGTCCGCATCGGGCTGAACGGCAAGAAGCACCGCCGCAATCTGAATATTTTGGTATGCGGCGGCTCTGGTGCAGGCAAGACAAGGTTTTTCTGTAAGCCCAACGCCATGCAGTGCAACACCTCGATGGTGATTTTAGACCCGAAAGGCGAAATCGTCCGTGATGTGGGCGGTCTTTTGGAGAAGAAAGGCTATGAGGTGCGTGTCCTCGACCTTATCAATATGCACCGCAGCCATTGTTACAACCCCTTTGTCTATCTGAGGAACGACAACGATGTGCAGCGGCTTGTAACCAATTTATTCAAAGCCACCACGCCGAAAGGAAGCCAGTCGCAAGACCCGTTCTGGGACACGGCGGCGAGTATGCTGCTTTTGTCCTTGGTGTTCTATCTGAAATACGAAGCACCGCCAGACGAGCAGAATTTCCCGATGGTGATGGAGCTTTTGCGGGCAGGCGAGGTACGGGAGGATGATGACAGCTATGTAAGCCCATTAGACGAGCTGTTTGACCGTCTGGAGATGGTAAACCCAGAGCATATCGCCCTCAAATACTACCGTGACTACCATTCTGGCTCTGCCAAGACCTTAAAGAGCATCCAGATAACCCTTGCCGCAAGGCTTGAGAAGTTCAATCTGGAGAGCCTTGCATCCCTAACCGCAACAGACGAGCTTGATTTGCCGAGCCTTGGGGAAAAGAAAGTCGCCCTGTTCGCCTTGATACCCGATAACGACACGAGCTTTAACTTCCTTGTGTCCGTTTTATACACGCAGCTATTCCAACAGCTTTTCTACCTTGCCGACCACAAGTACGGCGGGAGCCTGCCCGTGCATTGCCACTTTATTATGGACGAGTTCGCCAATGTTTCGCTGCCCGATGACTTTGACAAGATCTTGAGCGTTATGCGTTCCAGAGGTGTATCCGTTTCGATTATCCTGCAAAATCTGGCACAGCTCAAAGCCCTCTTTGAGAAGCAATGGGAAAGCATCGTCGGCAACTGCGACGAGTTTCTGTATCTGGGCGGCAACGAGCAAAGCACCCACAAGTATGTGTCGGAGCTTTTAGGCAAGGCAACCATCGACACCAACACCTACGGGAAAAGCTCTGGACGCAGCGGGAACTACTCCACCAACTACCAGATTTCGGGGCGTGAGCTTTTAACGCCAGACGAAGTGCGTATGCTTGACAACCGCTACGCACTTCTTTTTGTGCGTGGGGAACGCCCCGTCATGGATTTTA
>ERZ808054.1480-NODE-1480-length-13050-cov-2.691051_pt1 | contig 13050 bp, 10 predicted proteins | sample MGYA00380201_ERZ808054 | MGnify/ENA primary metagenome ERZ808054 (study PRJEB31490, sample SAMN06133419) | mouse gut metagenome | isolation source: Z5_2 | host: mice | place: China: Chengdu | collected 2015-05 ... | reverse complement strand
CCGCGCGGCGAAACCGCCACCGTCCCAACCTTAGGACCATCCGGCAGGCAGGAGCGTTTAAACTGCTGGCTGAAAAACCTGCGGATAAATACTTTTTCCCATTTAAAAATAATTTCCGGCGTATATTGATTGCCGCCTAAGCTATCTTCATCACAAAACGCACGCACGGCAAGGCGATAAATTTTCTCCGGTCCAAACCCTAAGCGCAGCATATGGTACAAAAAGAAATCATGAAGCTCGTACGGTCCTACAAGATCTTCCGTCTTCTGAGAAATCTGACCGTCTTCCGGCGGCAAAAGTTCCGGGCTCACCGGCGTATCTAAAACGTCAAGAAGTATCTGGGCAAGCTCAGGATTATCGCACGTATCTGCGTAATAATGGACAAGATGGCGGACAAGCGTTTTAGGCACCGAGGCATTGACGCCGTACATGGACATATGGTCGCCATTGTATGTTGCCCAGCCAAGCGCCAGCTCCGACATGTCGCCGGTGCCAACCACCATGCCGTTATATTTGTTGGCGATATCCATCAATATCTGGGTGCGCTCTCTGGCCTGTCCATTCTCATAAGTAACGTCATGGCTGCTCTCCTCCTGCCCGATATCACGAAAATGTACCCGCACAGCCTCCCGGATATCTACCTCCATAAGCTCCGCGCCCAGACACCGCACCAGATTCACGGCATTGTCATACGTGCGGTCCGTCGTGCCAAAACCAGGCATCGTCACCGCACAGATTCCTTTGCGCTTCATGCCCAACAAATCAAAGGCCCGCACAGCCACAAGCAAGGCAAGCGTCGAGTCCAGCCCCCCGGAAATCCCGACGACTGCGCAGCGGCAGTTCGTGTGCTCCAACCGTTTCTTGAGCCCCATAGACTGAATAGAGAGAATTTCTTCACAACGCTTCCGGCGCTTTTCCTCCTTCCCCGGCACAAACGGCGCCGGGTCTATAAAACGTGTAAGCTCCGTTTCCTCCTTTTTCAGATGAAATGCGATCTCTCTGTAATCTTTCTTATCGCCGCGGAACGTCGTCATACGCCTGCGCTGCCCATTTAACCTCTGTATATCAAGCTCCGCAAAGACGGACTGGTTCTTAAAACGCTCCGCTTCCATCAGCATAACCCCATTTTCCGCTATCATATTGTGAGCGGAATACACAACGTCTTGTGTGGATTCCCCATCTCCGGCGCTGGCATACACATAACCGCAGACTAGTCGTGCGGACTGCCCTTCTACCAGGCTTTTACGGTAACAGTCTTTCCCCGTCAACTCATTGCTCGCCGACAGATTTACCACTAAATTAGCGCCCGCAAGCGCATGGGAAATGCTGGGCGGCTGCGGAGACCAGATATCCTCACAGATTTCCGCCGCAACTTTTAATTCCGGCAGGCAATCGGGCACAAACAGCAGATGCCCGCCCATGGGAACACGCAGGTTTTCCGCCAGCAATACTTCCACAGGCTCCTCCATCCCCGCAGTAAAATGCCTCGTCTCATAGAATTCATTATAGCCGGGAATACATTGCTTGGGCACAAGCCCTAATACCCTGCCGCCGGAAAGCGCTGCCGCCACATTATAAAGCCCACCGCGATATGCAACCGGAAGTCCCACAAACACCAGCATATTCTTGCCGGCAGTGCTTTCAGCAATCTGAATCAACGCCTGCTTTGCCTCTTCCAACAAGGTATCCTGGAAAAATAAATCGCCGCAGCTGTAACCTGTGATACAGAGCTCCGGGAAAACAACGACCACGGCGCGCTGCCTCTCAGCCTCCTCAATCTTCTCCATAATTTTCTCTTTGTTATATCTGGTATCGGCAACCCGAATCTTGGGAGTTACTGCCGCCACCTTGACAAATCCATCCTTCACTGACCGGCTCCTTTCTGAATATAGACATTCGTTAATTTTTCGTGTTATAAAGACACGAAACGCTGGTTTGCACTCACTTTCTACTTACTATTTCTTTTCCCGCAGCAGTTCTTGCAGCTCCTGCGGGGTAAAGACATAATGTTTATCGCAAAATTGACAGTTCACTTCAATGGACTCGTCTGCATCGACCATTTCCTGTATATCCTTTTTGCCAATACTGGCTATGGCACGCGTGACGCGTTCCTTAGAACAATTACAGAAATACTGCACCGGAACTTTTTCGGCAACCTCCACGCCAAAGTCGCCCAAAATCTTCTCCAGCAACGATTCCGGCGTCATCCCCTGTTCCAACAAATCCGTCACTGAAGTGACCTGCGCCACCTTCTTTTCCAACGCGCAAACCACTTTCTCATCTGTATATGGCATCAACTGAATGATGAATCCGCCCGCCTGTTTGACCGTATTATCCCGGTTCATCAAAACGCCCAGCCCCACCGCGGAGGGAATCTGTTCGGAAGTCGCAAAATAATACGTCAAATCCTCCGCAATCTCGGAGGTTTTCAACTCAACCTGTCCCACATAAGGCTCTTTCAATCCCATATCTTTGATGACGCTCAAAATGCCCAGCCCCACCGCGCCTCCAACATCCAGCTTACCCCGTGCATTGGGCGGCAGCATTACGTCGGCAGCCTGCGGATAGCCTTTGACATTTCCTTTACTGTCAGCTGTGACTGCCATGCCTTTTGCCGGCCCTGCACATTTTATCTGCAAAGTCAGAAGGTCGTCCTCGCCCTTCATCATGCACCCCATCATCACACCCCCGGTAAGAAGCCTGCCGAGGGCCGCCGTAATCACCGGGCTCGTATTATGGTAACGTCTCGCCTGCTCCACCAGGTCTCTGGACGTCACTGCAAAGGCACGGATTTGGTTGTCCGCCGCAGTCGCCCTCACCATATAATCTCTGTACTCACTCATAACTTATCCTACTTTCTTATCATCTATGTATTTACTAACCAAAGCAGCAAGCCCGCCTCAGCCCAATCCTGGAAAATTGGCTTGCCAATATCAACCTCTGTTATTCTATCAGTTTCCCCCGTTCTCTGGCAATGATACAGACGCGTTCACTATCCTTTCGCACCGGCTCCTTCGTATATGCGTCATACATCGCTACAAACTCCATACCAGCCTCTACTAAAAGCTCCCGCACCCGATACATTTCATATCCCCTCTGAAAATGCGTCTCTTCGTATTTGCGGAATAGGTCACGGTTCATGCCGTCACGGACAAATAAGGTCAAATCGTACTGGTTGATCTGCTCCTCTTCGTCATAAAAATTCTCCCAGATAAAACTTCCCTCCCCGCGGTTCTCGCAGATTGTGTTCTCTCCTAAGATTTCCCTGTATTTAAACAGAGTATTCATATCAAACAGAAACAAACCTCCCGGGTCCAGGTAATTATTTACCAGCAAAAATACGGAGAGTAAGTCCTCTTCCTCTAAGATATAATTGAGGGAATCACAGACACACACGACCGCCTGCACAGTTCCATATAACTCAAACGCGCGCATATCCTGGAGAAGATATAAAATATCTGACGATCCCTCTTGTTGTTCCCGGGCAATTTGCAGCATTTCCTCAGAGTTATCCACGCCAATCATATCATAACCCGCCTGCGCCAAAAGCCGCGTCATCTTCCCCGTACCGCACCCTAAGTCAAGCACAATCCCTTGGGATATCTGATATTCCTGCAGGAGTGCAGTCAGATATTGACACCACTCCCGATAAGGAACATTATCCATAAACATATCGTAAACTTCTGCAAATCCGCTGTATGCTTCCATATGGTTACTCCTATTCCATTGTAATTGATGGGAACCGCCATGGGACCACAGGGCTCTCCCCTCCCTCAGCTCAAGTCCTCATGTCATAGTATCAACTTTACTGGCAAAAGTCAATTATAGAAGCCCTTGATTCTTCCGCCCAAAAAACGTATACTGTTTTTAGTTATACGAAAAACCATCCACGGAAGACGCCGTTTATCCGCTTTGCTAAAACGGTTTGACATAAGGAGCCATCATGACTGAAAATTTAGATCATTACATTTCCAAACATATCCGGCGCGTTTACCGGCGACGCCTGATTTCCCCCATCCTGTATCTGATTATCCTGATTTCCCTGTGGCTAATTTTGCCGCTGTACGATATCTTATTTCCACAAAACCTTGACAGCATTGAGAATCTTTCTTCCTACAGTAATACACATTCTTCTTACGTTACCGCAAGATTAGACGACCTGTATTTTACTGGCTATACCAATAATTCTTTCGGTCGGACGAATGGATATTACTATTATACTTTACAGAATAAAAAATGTGTGATTGTCCTGCTCAGTCCCCGCACCTGTGAGGAAGGACTGCCCCAGATAGATTCCGTACAGATTCGCGGACGTGTCCTCAAAGGGAATACTGCATATGACGCTTTATTGGATCATTTATCGCAAGACTTAAATTGGACGAAAGAGGGGATTTCCCAGAAGACCAGCGGCTATTTTATCAGCGAGCCGGCATTTCGCTTAGTTTCGAGTACTTTGTTGATGGGCATTTATCTGGCAACCGGTGCATATGCCCTTATCCGGCTGCTTCTCTATATTTTGTACATCTGCCTGCCGGCGCTCTCTCCCGCCTGCCGCAAACTCAGGCTTTTTGGCAAACCGTCGGCGATGCTTTCCCAGGCGGAAGAAGAACTTGCTACGCTGCCGCAGCTGGCAACGGAAGACATGTTTATCACAGAGCATTACTTTATTGTGCTTGCCAATTACGGCATTGCCATAGTCCCCATACAGGAAATTATTTGGATTTATAAATACTCTACCCTGCACAAGATCCTATGGCACCATTTCAGCATTTCTTACACACTGCATATTACAGCCAACAAACATTTGTACATTCAATGCCCCAAAAATATGAAGTCCGACATTGACGGCATTATAGATTATTTGTCGGAAGCAAACCATGAGATACTAGTGGGATTTAACGAAGAAAACCGCCTGAAAGTGAAACAGAAAACAAGACAGCCGAGACGTCCTTTTATGTTCATCAGGCGCAAAGAATAATCTTGCGCCTGATTCATTTATATGTGTTTCCTCTATTATGCCAATGCCACATCTAACGCCATCATTACCGTAAATCCAAACGCAAAGAACACTGTCCCTATATTAGAGTGGCGTCCGGCGGACATCTCCGGGATCAATTCCTCCACCACGACATAAATCATGGCTCCCGCCGCAAAACTTAACAAATAAGGCAAGGCCGGAACAATAAACCCTGATGCTGAAACGGTAAGCAGGGCTGCCGCCGGCTCTACCACCCCTGACAGCAAACCATATAAAAATGATGTCTTCTTATTCATTCCCTCTGCCTTTAACGGCATGGAAATAATCGCGCCTTCCGGGAAATTTTGGATCGCGATCCCAATAGAGAGCGCCAATGCTCCCGTCATCGTAATAGCGCCGTTCCCCGACAGCCATCCTGCAAATACTACCCCGACAGCCATCCCCTCCGGGATATTATGCAATGTTACTGCCAGAACCAACATGGTAGTCTTTTTCAACGTTACCTGCGGTCCTTCCGGCTTATCGCTGCCCTGATGCAAATGTGGGATTACTCTGTCTAAAACCAGCAAAAAGAGGATTCCCAACCAGAAACCTGACGCTGCAGGCACAAATGCCCACTGCCCCATATCTGCCGCCTGTTCCATCGCTGGAACCAGCAAACTCCAAATAGACGCTGCCACCATAACGCCCGCCGCAAATCCGGTCAAAATCCTTTGCAATAACATATTCAGCGTATTTTTCATAAACAAGACGCATGATGCTCCCAACGCAGTCCCCAGAAATGGGATTAATATGCCTTGAATTACTTCTCCATGCATAATCTTACCTCCAACTTCCATTCATCTACACCATCTTCCATATTACTGCTACTTTATGGTTAGTTTACGCTAACCATAATTGCTAATAAGAGGTTGCCGCACTAACATAAATTAACCGCATAAGCGGCAAGACCTTTTGAACGAGTAAATATATTAGTATGGCATCCTCTTATTAAATATACTATCATCTATATTTATTTTTTAATTCATATATTGTATGCGCCACCGTCTTATAGCCTCTATACCCATACAGACATGCAGCTGGAGATTACGATTCCTTTACTGCAAGAGGGATAATACGCCCTGTGAGCTTTGGTTCGCTTGTGCAAGCATGGACTGTCCAGCCTGCGCCAAAATATTGTTCTTACTATATGTAACCATTTCCTGCGCCATATCGGTATCACGAATCCTTGACTCCGCGGCAGATGTATTCTCACCAATATTATCAAGATTGGTAATCGTATGCTCTAAACGATTCTGTGTTGCCCCCAGCGAAGAACGCATCTCTGAAACCAGATTTACTGCATTTTGAACGATCTTCATGGTTCTTCCTGCCATCTCATAAGAATTGACAAATAGATTCTGGGAAGGATTATAAAGACTTTTCTTGCCTGTGGGGATATCTACCGACTGCCAGCCCGGATATGCGGTATCTAATTCACTATTCTTCTCTATATATTCAATGGAAGGCTTTGTCTGCAAAACCCTGTCAATATTGGGGTCCGTAATATCAAATGACAATCCCAGGGCATGCGTATCCATTGCCTTAATAACAACCTCAATGCCTTGCCCTGAAAGCGCGCCTACCTGAAGATCCTTATCTCGAAAGGAACCATCTATGAGATTCATGGAATTATATTGCGTTGCACTGCAAACACGGTCAACTTCGATTCCCAACTGGTCTATCTCACTTTTGATAGCATCCCTGTCAATGTCGGTATTGGTGTCATTGGCAGCCTACGTTGCCAATTCGTTCATCCTTTGAAGGATGGAATGCACCTCCCCCAGCGCGCCTTCAGCCACTTGAATCAATGAAATACCATCCTGTGCATTATTAGACGCTTTCTCTAACCCCCGAATCTGGTAACGCATTTTCTCAGAAATTGACAAACCTGCCGCGTCATCCGCAGCACTATTAATTCGATACCCTGAAGAAAGCTTTTTCACCGAATTAGACTGATCTTTCGTTACGCTGCCTAGCATTCTATTGGCATTTGCCGCCTGCATATTATGTTGTATTACCATATGTTACTTCTCCCTTTTCCTTCATTAGTTCTTACATTCCTTGATCAATATAACAGTCTTATCCATAGTAATAAAATGTAATGTATATTATATCGGCAAATAAAACAAAATTACACACCTATTATCCAAATTATAGAGACAACTTATGATCATGGCTTTAAGAAAACAATCCTTTAAAGAAATCAAGAATCGACTGGAAAAATCCCGCAACTTTTTCAAAAAATCCTCCCGCGTCAATCTCGGAAAGTTTATTGTACAGTTCTTCTGCCTGATTCTTTATGGAGTCCCAATCTAAATCAAGCTGCCCAATTTTCTTGAGCAAGTCAATCAATTGTGAAATCTCCTCTTCCGAGAGGACAATATCAAACTCTTCACAGGCTTGATCTATGACTACGCGGATTTCACCCTCATCCGTCAAATCCTTAGAAAGCACTTCCTGTTTCAGATAAGCAACTAATTCCTCCGCTTTCTCTGAATCGCCCACTGCTGTTGCCAAATCTCCGGTAAGAACCAGCTCGTTCAACGCTGTGTCCATGCTCTCCTCGGTAACTTCCTCACCGGTCATATCAGAATACGCTTTCATGGCTCCCACCAATGCCGCCGTACCGGAAATCGGCGTAGGCGCCGCCACAATAATATCCGCATCTGTGATTCCGGCCGTAATCAAGGCGTTTTTGTACATTCCGATAGTACAATAAGAAATGTTTTTGGTGGTAATATTGATTCCGTGCCCTGTCTCCCTTTTCACGATAAGTACAGACGAAAGGGAGCGTGTGCCAATCTTACTGGCGTCCACATAATTTCCCAGGTATTGGTGCTCTTGCTCATTTGTAATATAAATTACATCATAATCGCCAAGCTCCGCCGGATTGATTCCCAAAAGCCCTAATACGGTTGCCTGCTGCTCGGCTGTCAAGTTCGCCCCCAAGGCAAGATAAGGCTTATCTTCTTTGGTAATGGGTTCTGTCACTTCACCGGCCTGGCCGGAGGCGTCTAACGCTTCCCCTGAGCCATCGCCGCTTCCCGGCTGCTCCTCATCTGATACGCCGCTGCCCTCCGGCTGCATATCCTTTGACACATCACTGCCGTCCATTTGTTCCTCGCTCCGGGCATCAGCCTGATTTTCAAGAACCTCCGGCTCTGCCGCAAGCACGCCTACTGACGGCAGTACAGTCACAGCGCATACCAACAACAGGGTAATCCATTTTCTGATATTCTTTTTCATACGATCCTCCATTTCTGTACATAATTGCACAAATTATCTTCACATATGTTTGTGATGCTATCTGTAAATATCTTCACATATGTTTCTCCAGCCATCCGTAAATATCCCCATAAACAATTTCTCTGTCCAACTCGTTCAGTATTTCGTGCCGGTCAGTGGGATATAACTTAATGTTAATATCCGTAATTCCTGCACGCAGATACGTGTCATACGCAGATCTAACCCCTCTCCCATAATCGCCCACCGGGTCGTCTTCCCCCGATATCAAATACAACGGCAAATCCTTAGGAATCGCCTTAATATGCGCAGGCTGATTGATATAATGTATCGTATCAAACAAATTGTAAAATCCATTCAAGGTAAACTGAAACGTGCAGCGCGGATCTTTATGATAAGCCTCCACAATCTGCCGGTCCTTCGTCAGCCAGGCTCCCTGCCCTTCGTTGCCAAACCGCTTGTTATTGCCTGAAAAAACCTGTTTTTCCACAAACCCGCCGCGATGGTTCCACCCACGGACAGCCGCTATAAGCTTGCAGATTCTTCTACCCATTTTTACAGTCCTGTCAGGCTGCGTGCCTGTACCCATAATGACAGCCCCAGCCAGCCCTTTGCCATACTTCGATAAATACTTGCGCAAAAGGAAGGAACCCATGCTATGTCCCAGCATGAAATAGGGAATCCCCGGATATTCTGCCTGTGTCCTTGTGCGAAGCTGGTGTAAATCCTCAATCACTAAATCGCTGCCATGTTCCGGTGCGAAATATCCCCAGAGTTCCTGGGACTGCACCGACTTCCCATGCCCTAAATGATCGTTGCCGACAACCACAAAACCTTTCCCTGTAAGAAATTCTGCAAACGCCTCATAGCGTTCCACATATTCTATCATACCATGGCTGATTTGTAAAACTGCCCGGGCCTCTCCCTCCGGCTCCCATTTGACAGCATGGATATTTGTCTTGTTATCTGATGACAGAAAACGAAAGATACTCTTTTTCATATAATCCTCCAGCAAAACCTTTCAAACTTCTTACAACGCCTCTTTTACCATTGCCTTTGCCTGTTCCGTGGTCTGGCGGAGGCCGTCCCATTTTTCTTTCTGCTGGATGAAATCCTGGCGAGCTTCTTCTACTTTCTGAGAAACTTCTTCACAACGTTCCTTTATGGATTCATCCCCAAAGGCTTTTTCCATTTCCATTTGCAGATCAGCAAGCGGTAAATTCAGCATCTCATCCCCAACAGCCGTACAAGCGCCCTTCGCTTTCTCCAACTTGTCAAACTGCCGTTTCAGCCGTTCTTCTACCTCTTCTATCTCCCCCCGTGATTTCTGCCATTTCATGCCCACAATCTGCATCTGCTGCGCCAGGGTGGCCGTTGCCTGCTGATAATGGTCGGACATCTCCCGAACTTCCTCTGCCGCCTCCACAAACTTCCTTCCGCTCTCTCCCATTCTTCCCGCCTCAACAGCGGCATTCAAGGAAAGCACGCCCATCTGTCTGCCAATCTCTACCACATCCTCTAACATCTTGCGCATTTCTTCCATTCCATTGCTCAGTTCCGCGGTAATCGGAGCGATAATCTTTGCCAGGGAAACCGGCGTCTCTGCCGCTGCGTTCTCGACCTCACTGCGAACCTGCTCCTGCGCTTCCCTGAGGTTTTCCTGTTTCCCAACAATCTCCCCCGCCCGCTGCAGAAGCCTCTGATTAAAATCCTGCTGACGCTGTGATTCCCTGGATACACCATCAGCCGCCGTAGTCACCTTCTTGAACTGTCGTTCAAGTTCACGCTGCTCTCTCTCTATTTCTGAAAGCCGCTGCCCGGCCTCTATCCACATCAAGCTCATTTTACTCAGTTTCTGTTCCGTCTCCTCCAACGCCGCCTGGCACGCTGCCAGTTCTCGCTCCCTGTCTTTTATCTCCTGTTTCCGATTCGTTAATCCAAACATGGCTTTTCCCTTTCTCCTCTATATTCTGTAACGATTTTTATCTTTAAAATACGACGAATATCAGCAAAAATTTCTGACGACTATCTGAATAGTTTCCCTTCCATTGAATCTATTTATTTCTGGATAATACGCCAATGAAACTTTCATACCGCCGCCCGCGCCTGCCATTGCCTGATCTAGTGCACGGCTTCCATATTTTTCTTCCAGGAAACTTAAAAACTGCCCCGGCTCACCGAAATACATTGCCGGCATCACTGCGGAATCCGCACTTTTCACCTGCATTTTACAAACATTCTGATTTTTCCCCAGAATCCTTATGGATATGATTTCAATATCCCGGTCGGCAAATAACGGTTTCTCGTTAGATTTTCCAAAGGGCTCTAAAATATTCAGCTCCTCCACGAAATCCTTTGATATGTAAGACAGCGGCATAGGCACATCTATGACAATTTTCCCACAGAGATCTTCCTCTGTCAACGTTGTATTCTCATTAATTTTCCGGCGGAAAACCTCCACATGCTCCTCTGGCAGAGACAAGCCCGCCGCCATCGGATGACCGCCGTATTTCGTAAATAATTCCTTACACTTCGACATTTCTTCAAACATCGAATACTGCTCAATGGAACGGCCGGAGCCCTTCACACCTTCTGCGCTCCTTGTCAGCACGAATACCGGCCGGTTGTACTGCTCGCGGATGCGCCCGGCAATAATTCCCGCAAGGCTCTCATGGCAATCGGGCAGATAAATTACCAGCACTTTATCCTGTTCAAGCCCCATCTGCCGAATCAACTCTTTCGCCTGCTGCACGCCCCGTTCTGTCATCTCCTTACGGCTCGCGTTCAGATCATACAGATCACCCGCATACTCCGCCGCCTGATATTCATCCTCTGCCAATAACATTTTCAGAGCGCGCTTCGCCGTGTCCAACCGGCCGCTGGCATTGAGGCATGGCCCCAGCACAAACCCGATATGGTACGCCCTTATCGCACCCAGAGCGATCTGATTCCTCGACGCCAGGGCGCGCATCCCGTAATTCTTCGTGTGATTTAAAGACTTGAGCCCTTCTTTTACCAAAATCCTATTCTCACCCTGTAAGTCCATAACATCGCCAACCGTGGCAAAAGCGGCATTTTCCAAATATTGAAGCGCTTCCTCACCCGGAAATCCCATCAAAGCATAAAGGACCTGAACCAGTTTGAAAACCACCGCCGCACCGCAGAGACCCTTAAACGGGTAAGGACAATCAATCTGCTTGGGATTCACTACCGCGTCCGCCGGCGGAATACAGTAAACCCGCCTCCCATCCGCCGCCTCCTCATAAGGCACTTCATGATGATCCGTGATGATAACCGTCATGCCTAGTTCCTTAGCCAGAGCAATCTCCTCAGCAGCCGCAATGCCATTGTCACAGGTCAGCAGCGTATCTGCCCCCTGCTCCTTGGCCTGGCGGACCAGCCGTTCATTCAAGCCATAACCGTCTGCAACTCTGTCCGGTATCACATAATCTACCTGCGCATGGCAGCGCCGCAATGCCGAATACAGGATATAGACTGACTGCACGCCGTCAATATCGTAATCACCCAAAATACGGATGTGCTTTTCCTGCTCTATTTTCTCCTGCAAAAGCTCTGCCGCCAGTGTGATGTCTTTCATCTGCGCCGGGTCATTTAAGTCCTCCAGCGACCCATGAAGATATTCCTCTAACGCCTTTTCTCCCACAACGTCCCGGTTGCGGATGATTCTGGCCGTCACCTGGTCGATGCCAAAACGCTTTGCTATTCCCTGAAAATCTGCCCTTTTTGCCGATACTACCCATTTCTTCTGCACAATCCGTTCCTCCTGAAAGCATCATAGCAAAAGATGATGACTTTTTCAAGAAATTATGATAATATATGGCATGAGGAGGGACCCACGAAGTGGGAGGAGCCCTGATGCCTCCTACCGCTACCACAGAAGTAAATATGGCATGAGGAGGGACCCACGAAGTGGGAGGAGCCCTGATGCCTCCTACCGCTACCACAGAAGTAAATATAGCATGAGGAGGGACCCACTATTTATGAATCCATTTAATTTAGTTGAAATATTAAAAAACCATACCGTTTATATACAGACGCACAACTTTCCTGACCCGGACGCCATCGCCAGCGCGTTCGGCCTTCAGAACTTCCTTGCATATCACGGCGTATCTGCTACCTTATGTTACGATGGGAAGATCGACCGTCTCAGCGTCAAGAAAATGCTGGAAACTTTTGGCATTACCATGTTTTCCAAAAATGATGTGCCGGACATGACCGAAGATGATTATATTGTATTGGTAGATTCCCAGAAAAAGAACAGCAACGTCACAGACTTAATCGGCGATGAAGTGGCATGTATCGACCACCATCCCATCTTTTTCCATAACGAATACCTCTACCAAGATATTCGTCCGGTAGGTTCCTGTTCCTGCCTGATTGCCTCCTATTTCCAGAGCACAGATACGCCCATTGATGCAAAATGTGCAGCCGCGCTCGCCTACGGGATCAAGATGGACACCGCTGATTTCACAAGAGGGACTACCTCGCTGGACACAGAAATGCTGTCTTACCTCTTTTCCCATGCAGCTTGGGACTTAGTCTCAAGCATGTATTACAATACCATGGAATTCAACGATCTTCAGGCATACGGCGCAGCTATCCAGAATATCCAGATTTTTGATCGGACAGGCTTTGCCTATATCCCCTTTAACTGTGCACCGGCGTTGATTGCTATTATCTCAGATTTTATTCTCTCGCTGGACGTTGTGGATATTGCAATTATCTATGCTATGCAGAAAGAAGGCGTCCGCTTCTCCGTCCGCAGC
>ERZ808054.1479-NODE-1479-length-13063-cov-4.572771_pt1 | contig 13063 bp, 12 predicted proteins | sample MGYA00380201_ERZ808054 | MGnify/ENA primary metagenome ERZ808054 (study PRJEB31490, sample SAMN06133419) | mouse gut metagenome | isolation source: Z5_2 | host: mice | place: China: Chengdu | collected 2015-05 ... | reverse complement strand
TATAATCTGAATCTTTTCCAGTAACGCAAAATAACTCACGGCGGATTTTTCGGTCATGAGACTCACTATCTGAAGCATTATTTTGTTCATCAATTTCATCGCCCATTACTGGCATACCCAATATTTCTTCTATAGAGAAATCATTCTCCATGGAAACAGGCTCTCCCCAGTTGTCATCTGATACAATACTAATAAGATTATGTTTTCCCTTTTCAATATTTCTTTTCTTCTCTACTTTTCTATTGACATAATCTACCACACAAGGAATATTATCAAACAAATCCTCATTCTTGATCTTGCTAATAAAACCATCACTGGCAGCAGTGCCTTCCTCTGTTTCTCGCAACTTTTTCTCATTACAAAGATTCCTGCTATGGATATATTCATATGTTCCAATCAATTCTGCATCTGAAAAATTACCTATGTACTTATCAAAATCTTTTACCAGCAAATTATAGATAGCAGCATATTTTTTGTTCTCCCTAGATTTTTCTGCTTTTACAAGCGTTTCTGTCTCTTTCAAGTTATAAGTAGCTACATATTCATTTGCAAACTGGATAATCCATTGTTTATCCTCATACCTTCCATAATGATTAGAAAAGCTCATAATCTGTCCTGTTTCTTTATCCTTCTTATTCTGGTCATGGCGATAAGTATAGATAACCTTTTCTGCTTCAAGAATGGAATTATACTCAATAATACGTGCCTTGGTTGTTCCACACCACTCTGCCAATGTATCCAGCGTCATAAAACCAACGAAATCAGTACGGGCACCATAACAATCAGAATGGTCATATGTACCTTTATCATGGCAGATGGAACAGATCAGTATAATAAAATATCGCAGTATGGCAAAGTTATCTTTCTTTGTATCAATATTCATTATCCTATGCACTTCTTCAAGTGTAATAACTGTATAGAATATGCCTTTTTCTGCATTCTGCTCAAAATGAAGACTGCTCATATCAATGATAAATTCAGTAGTGGAAAAAGAATCTATCTTTTTGATAAATCCTACTGACTCTAACTTTTCAAAAGCAGTTTTAAGATGACTAACTGTATATTTGGTATAACTTCTATTACCATATAATGTATAAGCAATCATATTAAATGAGATAACCTGTGAATCCATTTGAGTATCATACAAACTCCTCAATGCTACATAAACTGCAATATCATAATTATCTAAATGTAAACTTTTTATAACTGCATTATTTAAAAACAACCTCTTCATAATATTTTTATTCCTTTCAAAAATCAAAATAGAATATTGAACAATCATTAAAATATTTAAGGAGTACTTAATTACGATAGTAATTGAGTACGCATTTATTAATCTTGTATAATGGGATTCATCATATATAATAACAGTATCAAATACAGACGTTTCATGCTGTTCTACTCCCACTTAAAACGAGTGGAAACAGCTTCAAAATGCTGTAATTGATACCACGGTGAAATTCCACAAATATTTCAATGACATTCACCGTGTAAAATTTACTCTTACGTTTACCCCTTCTGACTGTTCTCCAAAGCTATCAAATCCAATGTATTAAAATATCCTTGTGTTCCAGAGAACACCAGAAAGAATCCTCCTGTTTTGGGGTTAATGCCACATCCAATAGGGAACATTCCCTTCTTAATCAACTGGTTGCTCTGTTCAATGTTGTAGTTGTAAATCACTCTTTTCTTGTTCATGTATAATGCCTCCTTAAAATAATCATCAAAATATTACTTCTCTACATAAATATTTCTCTTTTATGTGACGTCCCATTTCGGAACATCACATAAATATGCTTCTCCATTTATTTTCTACTTGTTTCAATATTCAGTTTTCATCATATTTTATGGAATTTCACTGTGTAGATTCACACAATGGAATTAATTGACTGTTATTAGAATTACTTGAATTTTGGTTTTACAGTTTATTTTGATTGTTCTGTAATGGCATTATATATATTTCTAAGTGAAACTATTTCACATAGACCAATTTATACTTTAGTGGCTTCAACCACCACCAAAAGGTTGTTGTTAAATTTCACTCGGCAACATTTGGTTCCCAGTCATTCTCATTACTATTTTCTAAGTAACCACCAGATAATCAATTGCCTTCATTTTCCTCTCCATCTCATTACTGTATATCCTGTATGCCGCATTTTTTGCTGATTCTATGGAATCATACTTTTCAGGTTCCAATCTCCTAAGACTGCCTTTGCCAAATACATACAGATAATATTTATCTTCTTTTGGCTCATAGTTGATACGAAATTCTATTTTAATCCATCCACACAAATTGATTTCGCAATGACTGCATACAATAACATCATCTGATATGACATCTTTCCATTCTAAATCCTTAAACTGCATACAGATTCACCTCCCAATCATTTATCTCTCAATGGACACCATTCAGGACTTGTATTTGGCGGATGGTCTGCACCCAGCTTTCCCATATCGTCAGTTCTGTTTTCATGGTCACAATAATAAATCCTGTTACCGTAATCATACATCCTCATGAACTCACATTCAGCGCATTTTTGTTCTCTGTTTGATAATCCCATATGTATTTATTCCTTCTCCTTCATATTATCAATCTTATCTGTCAGTTTCTCACTTGCATAAAACTTCATGTTTCTATGTTCCGGTATGACGCATTCTGCTCCACTTAAAGGCACTTTGCCCTTCCTCTCGCTAGTTGTCTTCATCTCAAACTTGCCTAATCCCACTAACAGTACTTTCTCTCCCTCTACCATACATTCCATCAACGTTTCAAAGAACAGATCAAATCCCTGTCTAGCCGCTTTCTTTGTAATACCGCCCCTTTCAGCCATCCTGTCTGTAAATTCCTTTTTCAATACTGCCATTACTTTTTTCCTCCCTAATTTCTTACTGAAAATCCTTTGCTCTTTAAATATTCAACTGCCAACTTTAAAAGTTCTCCATTGTTGACTGTGTTGTCCATGGTATCCTGCCATACATGGGGCTTGTGGTCTACTTCCATACCACCATGCAGTCCATCATCTGCCCACTTCACCACTTGATATCCTGTTATGCCGCTATAACTGTCCAAAGCATCATAATCAATATATACGCTTGCTTTCACACCGCCTTTATACGGCTTTGCATCCACCTTTACCGCTGAATAGAGGAGGTCTTTTGTCCTTTGGTAAGATACTGGATCATATCCTGCATAATAATCTTGCAGGAAATAATTCAATGTTTCATATACTCTGTCTGCCAACTGGTCATTCAGCTTTATTAACGTTGGCTGCATTGCTTTTGCAAGCTCTTTCATGTTTTTTACGTGTATTGCCATACTTTCTTTTCCTTTCCGGTGCTTCAACCACCATGATATTCTTTGCGTTGTAATCACTCCTGTCATTCTGGAATGATCTAAAAGATACATAATATCCTGAATCAATATATTCCCCATTCAGTTTTGAGTGATGGATGTAATACGTATTACCATCATCACCCCTGATAAAGCCATATCCCCTGTCATGGAAATACCTTGTTACCTTTCCGTACAATAATCAGACCTCCTTTTTGATTTGTTATTTGTTATTGGACATGAAATTGCCATTTTAAGTTATGTTGGATTTGCTGCCATGAATAGCTGTAGAATGCCTCTGTAAGGCCGTGTGAGGCTCGTACAGGCAGTTTAAGAATGGTTGCGTGACCTTTTACTGTTCAACAAATTAAGACACTAAATAAGCCTCTATCAATCATATTCCTACAACTGATAGGGGCTTATGCTAATACCCTAATATTCATTTGCGATGTACAGAATTTCTCCTTTCCTTACGTTGTTCCCTCAGAGGTTCCCTCATATTTTTTAGGCTGCCAAAATCCCTTTTTTGACAAAATAAAAAATGCCACAAACCGCTTAAAATCAGGGTTTCCAGCATTCTTTAGGGTTGGGCTGTTATAAACAGTCGCAGCTCGTAGGGGAATCGAACCCCTGTTTCCGCCGTGAGAGGGCGGCGTCTTAACCGCTTGACCAACGAGCCGTTTCATAATTAATTGCGGTAACTGACGTATCGCACTTGATTATTCTATAATATATTGGCGGATAATGCAAGCATAATTTTAAAAAAAATGAAAAATTTTTTATATCAGATCCGCCAGCGCCCTTGCCAGCCCGTCATGGTCATTATCCTCCGCCGTGATCACAGTAGCAGCCATCTTCACCCGGTCATTCCCATTCGCCATGGCAATCCCCATACCTGCTGCCTCAATCATGGAAAGATCGTTCTGCTCATCTCCTGCTGCAACGCTAAAGCAGGGATCCATGCCCAGAAGCTCACAGAGCTTTAACACAGAAGCCCCTTTCCCCGAACCGGCAGGAATGAATTCCAGATAATTGGGATTCGAATAAAGCACCGAAACGCCCTCTTCTTTTGCCCATGGCAAAATTGCCTGCCGAAATGCCTCCAGCCTGTCATGGTCCCTGATCTCCACTGCAATACATTTGCCGCTTCCCTCCCTCATCACTGCAGTCACATCCGGGCTGTAGATCACCGGCGTCTTGATCACTCTGCGGTAAAACTGAAACTGCTCATTGTCCTGAGGAGAAACTATATGAGTGGAAGTATAAGCGTGGCAGTGAATGTGAAACTCCTTTGCTGTCTCCATGATATGCCGGACCTGTGGAATGGAAACGGTAACCTTGTACAAGGTCTCCTTTTTCTCACAGTCATAAATCTCTCCGCCATTATAGCCGATCAGGTACATGCTCCGGTCCGGCAGTTCCAGATATTCCTTCACGCTCATCACACTGTTGATATCTCTTCCCGAGCATAATACCAGCTTATGTCCGGCATCTGTCCAGTCAGAGAGAACCTTCCTTGTATAATCGCTGATCTGTTTCTTAGAGTCAAGCAGCGTACCATCCAAATCGGTAAACAGAATTTTCCGGGGTCGCAATTCTTCCGGGTGCTCTTTCATCCACAGTCTCCTTTCCTTGATCCGATCCAGTACTTCCTCCGGTATAAAAAGTCTGCCATACCCTGTGCCAAGCTCCAGTCCGGGCTTTGCCTTTCCATGAAAATCTGATCCGCCGCTGATGCACAGGTCATATTTCTTCGCCAGACGACGCATGTCCCTCTCATCCGCCTCCGAGTGGGTACTGTAAATCGCCTCAATCCCCTGCAGTCCCATGGCTTTCAGCCGGGCAACAAGCTGATCCAGCTTTTCCTTGCTCATATTGTATAAAACCGGATGGGCAAGTACCGGAAAACCGCCGGCCTTCAGGATAATCTCCACCGCCCGCATAGGCGTGATCTTCTTCCTTGGCACAAAGCAGGGACAGCCGTCGCCAATATATCGCTCAAAGGCTTCCTTCCGGGTTTTTACATAACCATGGTTAAAAAGATATGCCGCAAAATGGGAACGAGTGATCACACAGTCTGGGAATTCCGCTGCCAGCTCCTCATAAGCAACCGGCATCCCATGCTCTGTCAGGCGGCGGCACATTTCCCTGTTACGGATCGTCCGCCCATTTACAAAATTTACCAGACGGCGCCTGAAATAGGCGCTGTTATGATCAATATAAAGCCCCACAATATGGATATCTTTTCCCTCATATTCCGTGGAAAATTCAATGCCCGGAATCAGCTCAATATCATATTCCTTCGCTGCTTCCACGGCTTCATCAATACCGTCTGTCGTGTCATGGTCCGTAAGGGCAATCGCAGAAAGCCCCTGACCGGCTGCATGCTGCACCAGCTCGGCAGGGGATAAACTTCCGTCAGATTTATTCGAATGTGTGTGTAGATCCACCATCTTCCTCATCAATTATCATCTTCCTCGTTTTGCTTCGTATAAACAGTCCGCTTTCTTGCCATTTCATCACTTTCCAGATACTCATCATAAGTAGTGATCTTATCAACCAGCGTACCATCGGGAAGAATTTCCATGATTCTGTTTGCAGTGGTCTGGACAAACTGGTGGTCATGGCAGGCAAAAAGCGCCACTCCCGGGAACTTGATCAGACCGTTATTCAGCGCTGTGATGGATTCCATGTCCAGATGGTTGGTAGGCTCATCAAGTATCAGGCAGTTCGCCCCGCTGATCATCATCTTGGAAAGAAGGCAGCGCACCTTCTCCCCGCCGGAGAGCACCTTTACCTTTTTCACGCCATCCTCGCCGGCAAACAGCATTCTTCCAAGAAATCCCCTGACATAGGTCACATCCTTCACCGGAGAATAACCGGTCAGCCAGTCCGCAATGGTCAGGTCATTGTCAAATTCAGCCGTGCTGTCCTTGGGAAAATATGCCTGAGATGTAGTCACGCCCCACTTATAGGTTCCCTCATCAGGCTCCATCTCTCCCATAAGGATCTGGAACAAGGCGGTCTTTGCGAATTCATTGCCGCCCACAAAAGCTACTTTATCATTATGCCCCAAAATAAAGGACACATGATCCAGAACCTTCTCCCCATTGATGGTCTTGGAAATGCCTTCCACCGTCAGCACCTCATTTCCAATCTCACGGTCCGGTCTGAAGTCAATATAAGGATATTTCCTGCTGGACGGCTTGATCTCGTCCAGCTCAATCTTTTCCAATGCCCGCTTTCTGGAAGTGGCCTGTTTGGACTTGGAAGCATTTGCCGAGAAACGGGAAATGAATTCCTGCAGCTCCTTGATCTTTTCTTCCTTTTTCTTATTGGCTTCTTTCATCTGCTTGATCAGAAGCTGGCTGGATTCATACCAAAAATCATAGTTTCCCGCATACAGCTGAATCTTGCCATAATCGATATCCGCCGTATGAGTACATACCTTATTTAAAAAGTAACGGTCATGGGATACTACGATCACCGTATTTTCAAAATTGATCAAAAATTCTTCCAGCCATGCAATAGCATCCAGATCCAGATGGTTGGTAGGCTCGTCCAAAAGCATGATATCCGGATTTCCGAACAAAGCCTTTGCAAGAAGCACCTTCACCTTCTCGATTCCGTCCAGATCCTTCATTTCCGCGTAATGCAGGGAAGTATCTATTCCCAGACCGTTTAACAGCATTGCTGCATTAGACTCTGCCTCCCAGCCGTCCATCTCCGCAAATTCCCCTTCCAGCTCACTGGCCCGGATGCCGTCCTCATCGGTAAAGTCCTCTTTGGCATAAATTGCATCCTTTTCCTTCATAACCTGGTAGAGACGCTCATTTCCCATAATGACCGTGTCCATCACCGGATAAGCATCATATTTGAAATGATCCTGTTCCAGCACGGAAAGACGCTGCCCCGGCGTTATGACGATATCCCCTTTGGTGGTCTCCAGTTCACCGGACAAGATTTTTAAAAAGGTAGACTTTCCGGCGCCGTTTGCGCCGATCAGCCCATAACAGTTTCCCTCCGTAAATTTGATGTTTACATCTTCAAATAAGGCTTTCTTGCCTACTCTATAAGTTACATTATTTACACTGATCATATTGAAACCTCATTTTTCTATACCTAATTAATTTACGCTATCCTTAACCATTATACACAAAAAGAAAGTTTTTTCAATGAGATTTGTTCTATATCAGGAAAAGTCAGCCTTTTAGTTGATTATTTAAATTTTTATATATTTTTTGATCTTATGCGTAGTATTGGGCCTGTGCCACCCACAGTTGCGCATACTTTCCATCCCTTGCTGCCAAGAGTTTTTCATGGCTTCCCTGCTGGATCATCCTGCCCTCATGGAAGACCAGAATTTCATCGCAGAACCGGCAGGAAGAAAGCCTGTGGCTGATATAGACTGCCGTCCGGTCCCCCACGATTTCATTAAACTTGGAATAGATCTCATACTCCGCCACCGGGTCAAGAGCTGCCGTAGGCTCATCCAAAATGATAAAGGGCGCATCCCGGTACAGGCTTCTTGCTATGGCAATCTTCTGCCCTTCGCCTCCTGAAACCCAGACTCCATCCTCCTCAAAATCCTTTCCGATGTTAGTCTCAATCCCCTTGGGTAATTTTTCTACCATTTCCGTAAGTCCGGCTTTTTGCAGACAGTCCATCACCAGCTCCCTGTCATAAGTCTCCCCTGCCGCCACATTCTGGGCAAGAGTCAGGGACAACAATTGAAAGTCCTGGAATACTACAGAAAATACCGACATATATTCCTCGTAATTATACTTGCGGATATCGATTCCGTTTAACAAAATCATCCCTTCCGTCGGATCATACAACCGGCATAACAGCTTGATGAAGGTGGTCTTTCCCGAACCGTTCTGCCCTACCACTGCCAGCCGCTGGCCCACCTGAAATTTCAGCGAAACATGGCGCAATGCATAGGCTTTCGTTCCCGGATACCGAAAGCTTACATCCCGGAATTCAATCTCATACTTTCGGTCTGACCGCTTTTCCACAGTCAGAGAGCCCTGATACATCTCATTGGGAATATCCAAAAACCGGAACACGCCCTTTAAGTAATAAGCATTTCCCACTGCCTCCGCCGCAACCATGAACAGTCCTGAAACCGCACCGGACAATGCCGTGACTGCACCCACATACTGCGTGATCATCCCCACATCAAAAGCTCCTGCCCATGCTTTCAGGCACACATACAAATAGACAATCCCCATAAAAAGGCTGGGCAGCACCGTCTGCAATGCGGTCAAAATACCCACAATACCTCTCGCGGCTTTTGCGAAATAAGATTTTGTATCAAAATAATGATTAGAAACAAAAAGATCAATACATCCTTCTTCCTGACGGTACATTCGGACATCCAGATCTCTCTTCCTGTTAAATGCAAATTCACGCATAAAAAAGAAATTACGGTTCCCCTGCTTTGCCAGCTCCGAACACTGATTTTCACATCTCTGGACTGTCTTTTCCACGGATGAATTAATTGCTGCCGCACCTGCCATACATCCCAGCAAAATCCATGGGCATGCCGGATGATTCAAAAAGAGCAAAGTGCCTGCTGTTTCAGGAACTCTGACAGAAAACAACGTCACAGATAAGGCAATCCCGCCAAGCAATTTAAAAACCTCTTCCAAAAAGCGCTCATACTGCCAATATACTCTTTGCATCCCATTACCGCCCCAGTTTTCGGACTGCTCCACCCAGGCAAGCTTCTCATAGGTATTTGCATTATCAATTAAATTAAAATCCGTTATCAATAGTTTTTTTGAACAAATAATGCCCATACTCATCCACCGAATCGATGCAAAAGTCTCTTTTACCCGGAGCAAAACTGCCCTTAAAAATGACAATACCATTGCAGAAACCAAAACAATGACTGTCCATTTTGTTAATTCTTCCCCACGTCTTTGTCCTGCAAGTTCATTTATCAGCCTTGCCGTGAAATAAAGCGAAAAATAGGGGCTGCATGCTTTTACAAATGTGTATAATCCTGTATAAAGAAACAACTTCGGATATTCACTGCACCAGATTGCCACCGCCCGCCTGTACAATCCAACTGTTTCCTTCAACGAACAAACTTCATTGCCGGACTTTTCAGCCGAAGGCTTCTTTTCTTTCCTCATCCTCTTTTCCCCCTTCCCTGTAGTACTTGCTTTGTATCTCAAAAAGCTCTGCGTAACGCCCTCCTTTTTCTATTAATTCCTGATGACTCCCTTCCTGCATGATCCTTCCATCCTCGATCAAGATAATCCGATCACAAAATCTGGTGGTCGCAAGCCTGTGGGAAATATAAATAGAAGTATGCCCGCGGGTCAGCTCCTGATACCGGTTATAAATATCACTTTCCGCTATGGCATCCAGTGCCGCCGTAGGCTCGTCCAACACGATAACCGGGCTGTTTCTGTATAAAAGCCTTGCCAGCATCAGGCGCTGCAATTCACCTCCCGAAAGCTCCACCGCTTCATTAAAAACTGATTTATCCATCAGACTGTCAAGACCATCCGGAAGGCTCTTTATCTTTTCTGCAAGTCCTGCCTGTTCGATGCAGGAAAGCGCCCGCTCGGAATCCGCCCCATGCACATCCTGGGTAATATTCAGCAAAATGCTTCCTGCCAAAACAGAAAAGTTCTGGAACACTCCCGCAAACAACTGATAATATTCTCTCCGGTTAAATTCCTTCACATTAATGCCATTTAACAACACTTCCCCTTCATCAGGGTCATAAAATCCGCAGATCAGTTTTACCAGCGTGGTCTTGCCTGCGCCGTTTAATCCCACCACTGCCAGCTTCTCCCCCGCCGGAATGGTCAGGTCCAAATGCTCAAAGACAGGCTTCTCCGATCCCGGATAGCAAAAGGTCACATTCCGAAGTTCAATGGTATATCCAGTCTCTTCTGAAAATGCCGGAGTGATTCCTCCTTCCATCCGAAACACCTCCTCCAGATCCAGAAATTCCCTCAGCGTAGACAATTCCAAGCTTTGCCTGTGCAAAACCGTAAAACTCGTCATGATCCGGCTGATCCATTCCGTAAAACCGCCAACGGCAGTAAATAACAGTAAAAACTCAGAAACCTCCAGACCACCCTGTAATGCCAGCATCAGCAAATACCCATAAGCAATCCCATTCCTCAAAAAAGCAAGCAAAAGATCCGCCACATCAGCCAAAAGGTACTTCCTTTGCCCTTTCCCGGAAAACTCCAGCAAAAGCTGCTGGTATTTCTCCATCAGATCAGCAATCCATGCTTCCATCCCAAAGATCCTCACATCCTTGGCAAACAGGCGGTCTTTTCCCCTTCCCATAGCATAATATAACTTTTTTAACAACTCCGCCTTCTCTTCCCTGTGCCTGTATTCCCATCCCCCGATATAATTTGTCACCAGATATCCGCTGATCGTGGTAAAAAGCGTGACCAGGATCAAAAACAAGCTGACATTCCTGAGAAGGAATAAATAGATCATAAATCCCATCACACTTTTCATAATCTCACAAAGTGTCGTCCAAATTGCCTCTCCTGTCTGATCATTGCCACTCAATGGCTCCCATGCCTTTGCCTGCATATCCTGAACCTTGGGATTCTCCATAAGGGGATAGGAGCAACATGCACTTTTTCTTACATACTGGACAATTATCCCCAAACGCACCTGTATCCTTCCTGTCTCCGCGTTCATTCCAAGATATGCATCCAACGCCCGCAAAGCCAGGATCCCCAGCACAAATGCTCCGATCAAAAACAATAACTCAGAGAGCGCACCGTGATGCTGGATCCTGAAAAGAAGCACCGGCGTCACAAATAATTCTAACAGCGAAATCCCTATTGCAATCATGGCCTGGAATACTATAAACCAAAGAACAGACGGCACACTTCCGGCAGCTTCCCTGATCATAAACAGCACATTGCTTCCCATACCGTATTTCTTTCCGCTTCCCTTTTCCATCCCTTTCATCTCCTTCCACTCTTACTCTAACACAAAAGAAAAAGAACATACAATTTCGGGGATGAAATGTATGTTCCTGGTGACAAATTTCTTAAATAAAGAATTTACTGCGGAAGGAGTATTTCGGTAGTAAATGCCCCATCCTCGCTATTCCTGCTCAAATATCCCTGGTATCTTTCCACGATCGTATCAATACGGACCAGCCCATAACCATGCCCGGATCCTTTAGCAGATAAAAATCTTCCCTGTTCTTTCTTTAACTTTTTGCCTGCCGTACGATTAGTAAAGGACATATAAAGCTGGGTATTTTTCATATCCATGTAAACCCGGATCATCCGCTCTTCCTTCGGAAGCTCCATGCTTGCTTCAATGGCATTGTCAAACAAATTCCCGATGATAATACAAAGATCGATTTCCGCCGTGGTAAGCGCTACCGGCACGCTGGCATCCGCAGTTACCTGAATATCCTTGGATCTTGCCAGAGAAATCTTGCTGTTTAAAATCACATCTGTCATCTGGTTCCCAGTCTTTATCACCGTATCTACTGTATTTAAATCCGTATCCAGCTCGTCCAGATATTTTTTCAGTGCTTCCAGATCCCCCATAGCCGCAAAGCTTTTCAACACTTGAATGTGGTTGCGGTAATCATGCCGCCAGCCTCTGATCTGACGGTACATATTTTCCACCTCAGCATAATGGGTTGCCAGCAAGTCCCCCTGGTATCCTGCAATCCGTTTATCAATCAGTCTCTCTATCCCAAACATATCCAACTCCTAAAAGCAATTTATAAATGCCTGATTCATCTTATCATAAAGCCCTCTCGCCAAAGGGATTACTGTTTCATCCTTTAAAACCACATCTTTTTTGGTTATTTTCTTCACAAAGCTTAAATTTACGATATAAGACCGGTGTGTCTGAAAAAAGCGCTCATCCAACTCCTTCTGCATTTCTTTAAGGGTCCGCTTCATACTGTAATCTTCCTTACCGTGGACAGTGACATAATTTTTCTGTACTTCCATAAAGCGAATCTCGTACAATGGTACCCGCACCGTTTCCCCCGCACTTTGCAGCAGCAGCGCCTTTTCCTGCATCCCTACACGCTCCACTGCCCGGCAAAGCACTTCTTCCAGCTTTTCCTCTTTCACCGGCTTTAACAGATAATGCAGCGCTTCCACATCATATCCTTCTGAAATATACTCCATATAACCCGTGATAAAAATGATCTGAATGCTTTTGTTCCCATCCCGGATCTTCTTCGCCAGCTCCACGCCGCTCATCTTACCCATTTCAATATCAAGAAAAAGTACATCAAAATCCTTCTCCTCTTCATAAGAGAACAGGAAGCTCTCCGCTGAAGAAAACTCCCTGATTTCCACCTCCAAATGTCGTTTTCTGACCCACTCCAGAATCTGCCCTTTCTCATAAAGAAGGTCTGCTGCCACATCGTCACAAATTGCAAACCGATACATACCTTTGCCATCCCTTATCAAATTTCTACTTAAAAATGATACCATAAGATATTTGACGTGACAATAAAACAACTTAAATTTTTGATTAGTTTGCTTTCCGGTTGTCAAAAGTAACTTTTCATAAGTTAGGAATGCGCATTTACTGCGTATTCCGTAAAAACATGATTCAGATGTGAAAGAACAATTTTTACTTTACAAAATCTAATCAACCATGGTATCATAATTTCAAGCATATCTGGGAATCTGGAATTCTGGTATCACTTCTGTGACGCATCGCTTATTCTGAAAGGATCCCTTATATGAAATC
>ERZ808054.1478-NODE-1478-length-13080-cov-4.222333_pt1 | contig 13080 bp, 9 predicted proteins | sample MGYA00380201_ERZ808054 | MGnify/ENA primary metagenome ERZ808054 (study PRJEB31490, sample SAMN06133419) | mouse gut metagenome | isolation source: Z5_2 | host: mice | place: China: Chengdu | collected 2015-05 ... | reverse complement strand
CTTAGCGCATGTTTCCCTTAAAATAACCCGGTAATCACACCGTCCCCGTCCACGTCAATCCGTAACGCCGCCGGTTCCTTCGGCAGCCCCGGCATCGTCATCACCGCGCCCGTCAGTACCACGATAAAACCGGCGCCGGCAGACACGTAAGCCTCCCTCACCTGCATGGTATAACCCTCCGGTCTTCCCAAAAGAGCGGGATTGTCCGACAGCGAATACTGCGTTTTTGCCATACACACCGGAAGGCTTCCAAAACCAAGCTCCTCCAGCTTTTTCAATTGGAGCTTTGCCGCGGGCGCATAGTTCACCGCCCCGGCGCCGTAAATCTCCTTTGCCACCGTTTCTATCTTTTCTTCCAGGGATATTCCGTTGGGGTAAAGGAGTTGAAAACGGCTTTCTGCTCCTGCTTCCCGTTCCGGCGCTTCCAGCGCTTCCAGTACTTTCCCTGCCAGTTCCACGCCGCCTTCGCCGCCCTTTTCCCATACCTGCGCCACCGCGAATTTGCAGTTCCTTTTCTCGCAGAATTCCTTTACGAAAGAGACCTCCGCTTCGGTATCGGTCACGAAGGAATTTAACGCCACCACCACGGGAATCCCGTATTTTTGCAAATTCTCCATATGTTTTTCCAGGTTGGCAATGCCTTTTTCCAGCGCGGCAAGATTTTCCCCGTTTAAATCCGCTTTTGCCACTCCCCCGTTATACTTTAGCGCCCTTACGGTCGCCACTAAAACCGCCGCATCCGGTTTCAGACCGGCGATCCGGCATTTGATGTCAAAAAATTTCTCCGCGCCCAAATCCGCGCCGAAACCGGCTTCCGTAATGCAGTAATCCGCCATTTTAAGTGCCGCCTTTGTCGCCCGTACCGAATTGCACCCGTGGGCGATGTTGGCAAAAGGACCGCCGTGAACCAGCGCAGGCGTATGTTCCAGTGTCTGGATCAGGTTCGGCTTTAATGCGTCCTTTAACAGCGCCGCCATGGCGCCCACCGCCTGAAGGTCCGCCGCCGTCACCGGACCGCCCTGCATGTTATAGGCAACCACCATCCTTCCGAGCCGTTCCTTCATGTCCTCCATGTCTTCGGCAAGACAGAGGACTGCCATAATTTCGGATGCCACGGTAATGACAAAATGATCCTCCCTGACCGTGCCGTCCGCTTTATTCCCAAGACCCACCACGATATTTCGCAATACCCTGTCATTCATGTCCAAACACCTTTTCCATACCACCTGCCTGGTATCGATGCCTAAAGCGTTGCCCTGCTGGATATGGTTATCCAACATGGCGGCAAGCAGGTTGTTCGCCGACGTAATCGCATGGAAATCCCCCGTAAAATGCAGGTTCAAATCCTCCATCGGCACGACCTGCGCATAGCCCCCGCCTGCCGCTCCCCCCTTGATGCCAAAGCACGGACCAAGGGACGGTTCCCTGAGGGCAATCACCGCATTTTTCCCAAGACGTCCGAATGCCTGCCCCAGTCCTACGCTGACCGTGGTCTTTCCTTCCCCTGCCGGCGTAGGGTTCACCGCCGTTACCAATATGAGCTTTCCGTCAGGATTTGCTTTTATTTTCTCCAAATACCCGTCGGAAACCTTCGCCTTGTATTTCCCGTACAGCTCCAAATCGTCGGCTTCCATGCCAAGCCGTTTTGCCACCGTAAGGATTGGTTCCATTACCGCTTCCTGCGCGATCTGAATATCCGTTTTCATTCCTTCCATCCCTATACCCTTTCTTCCACCAACTGCTCAAATTCTTCCAATCCCATCAGCACTTTCCTTGGCTTGGTGCCTTCTTCCTCACCCACCACGCCTGCCTCGCACAACTGGTCCATAATGCGCGCGGCACGGTTAAACCCAATCTTAAATACACGCTGCAGCATACCGATGGATGCCTTGTCCTTATCGATGATAAACCTGCCTGTCTCGGCAAAAGACTGGTCATAGCTGCCGCCTTCCCCGCCGGTTCCGCCGCCGGAGGCTACTGCACTCCCCATATCTTTAATCTGTGCTTCCACATCCTCACTGTACACATTGCCGATTGCCTGGTTTTTCAGAAAATCCACCACTTCGGATACTTCCGGATCGGACACAAAAGAGCCCTGGATTCTCGCCGGTTTCGGATATCCCTGGGGATAAAAGAGCATATCCCCCTTTCCGAGCAGCTTCTCCGCACCGTTCATGTCAAGAATGGTACGGGAATCCACACCGCTGGAAACGGCAAAAGCCACACGGCTTGGCATGTTCGCCTTAATCAACCCCGTAATGACATCCACGGAAGGACGCTGCGTTGCAATGATCAGGTGAATGCCCGCCGCCCTCGCAAGCTGTGCCAGACGGCAGATGGATTCCTCCACTTCCCCCGGCGACACCATCATCAGGTCGGCAAGCTCGTCCACGATAATGACAATTTGGGGCATTTTCGCCGGCGCATCCTCACCGCGCCCTTTCATCGCCTCTACTGCCTTATTATATCCCTTTAAGTCGCGCACATTAAAATCCGCAAATTTCTTATATCGTTCGGTCATTTCCGCCACGCCCCAGTGCAGCGCCGCCGCCGCCTTCTTCGGATCCGTCACTACCGGAATCATCAGATGGGGAATGCCGTTATATACGCTAAGTTCCACCACTTTGGGATCCACCATGATTAACTTCACGTCATCGGGGTTGGCTTTATACAAAATACTCATAATTAACGTATTGATGCACACCGATTTCCCGGAACCTGTGGAACCTGCAATGAGCATATGGGGCATCTTCGCAATATCCGCCACCACCGTCTTGCCGCCGATATCCTTGCCCACCGCAAAGGCTAAGTTGGAGGAAAAATCCTTAAATTCCTTGGAATCCAGCAAATCCCCAAGCATCACGGCGGAAGTCTCTTTATTGGGCACTTCGATTCCTACCGCCGCCTTGCCGGGAATGGGCGCTTCGATACGGATATCCGTAGCCGCCAGGTTCAGCTTAATGTCGTCCGCAAGCCCCACAATCTTACTCACCTTCACGCCCTGGTCCGGCTGCAGCTCATACCTCGTTACCGTAGGTCCCTGGCTGATATCCGTCACAGTCACGCGTACCCCGAACGTCGCCAGCGTGGTTTGGAGCTGCATCGCCGTCTGTTTCAGCTTCATGGCGGAATCCCCGTTCCCCTTATTCGGGCTTTTTTTCAATAATTTAATGGAAGGGAACACATATTCCTGGATTTTCTTCGGCGCCGGCGCCATATCCTGTGCCATCCGGTCCTCCGCTCCCGCGGCAGTTTCCTGTACCGCAGGTCTTGCCACGGGGCGCACACGCTGTGCGCTTTTCTCCTGTATCGCTTCCGTTTCTTCCGGCATGGACCCGGATGCCGGGACGCCGTATCCGTCCGGCTTCGTTCCAAAGCCGTCGCCCGTTTCCGTGGTTTCCGCCCCAAAAACATCTTCGCTCCCATGCCCCGTACCGCTTGCCGTTTCCGGCTCCTGATGATATGCGGATGTAATATGTATTTGGTCAAACTCAGGCGGGAGCAGGGATTCCCCGCTTTTTTCCACCTTCATTTCCACTTCCCGGATGTCGTCTTCCGCAAAATCGTTTAAAATAATTTCGTGGATATCGTCCCTTATCTCCACGGCATCCGTACCGGTCTCCGGGGAAAGCTCCGCTTTTTTGGAAGTTTTGCCGGACAGTGTGGTATCCAGCATGACACCGGACACTTTCTTATCCATGCGCAGGATTTTTTCGTCTTCCTTTGCTTCTTCCTTCAGCCTGCGTTCCTCCTGTCTCTCCCTCCTTAACTGTTCCTGCTCCTCGCGCCTCCTGATTGCCCTTTCCCTGCGGTAATAAGCATCTTCGCGGGTCTTTTCGTATACCCTCTGCCCGCCGCTTTTGACTCCTTTCATCACAGACTTTTCCGTAATAATCACAAGACAGATTACCACCAGCACAAGAATCAGCAGCGCCGTTCCCACCATGGAAAGAAAATGATAAGACAAAAAAGCCAGTGTTCCGCCCACCAGCCCGCCGCCGCCCCGTTCCACGCTGCACCGCTCAAAGACTTCCCTGGCACGGTACAGGGAATCCCCGTTCCAGCTTCCCGTAAGCAGGTCACAGGTCATCGCCGTAAGAAGGAACAGGAGCACCGCCGCCACCAGCTTGCGCACCGCAATCCGGTTCCCCTTATTCGAAATGCCAAACGCCACGGCAAGGAAAAACAGGACGGGCGCCACATAGGATGTCCACCCCAATATACCGAACAGTACACCGCTGACTATATCGCCCATCACGCCCACTACGCCAAAATTACATAAAAACAAAAAAACCGCCAGTGCGAATACACCAATCAATATCACTTCATTTTTAATCGCCAAATCCATCGGCTCACTCTGTCTGGCATTCCTGCCTGCGGACGCGCTCCGGCTCCTTCCGGATGCACTTTTCCCCGATGGACTTTTCCTTCCCGCACCTTTACCGGTATTACTTCTCTTACCCTGTCCCGATGCCATACGATATGCCTCCCATACTGCCGGCGCATACGCGCCGCTTACTCAACTCATATAGTATAGCATCTAAAAAGCTAATTGTCACCAATCATTTCATGAAGATGCTCCAATGCCTCCCGGATTCCCCCCACATCGTTGATGATTCCCTCGTTTACCGCTTCCTGTCCTACCAGTATGGTACCGACATCCTTCGTCAATACGCCCGTCTCCATCATCAGTTCTTCCAGCCTGGACTTACTGATTCCGCAATGGCTGCATACAAATCCGGTAATCCGGTTCTGTATCTGCTTAAAATAGTCAAAAGTCTGCGGCACCCCAATCACCATGCCGTTCATCCGCACCGGATGGATAACCATGGTACCGGTAGGAACGATATAGGAATAATCCGTACTCGTGGCAATGGGTACGCCGATGGAGTGGCTCCCGCCCAATACCAGGGAAACCGTTGGCTTGCTTAAGGAGGCAATCATTTCCGCAATGGCAAGCCCCGCCTCCACATCGCCCCCCATGGTATTTAACAGAATCAGTACGCCGTCCACATCGCTGCTGTCCTCTATGGCGGCAAGCTCCGGCAGGACATGTTCGTATTTCGTCGTTTTGGAAGTACCGTTTAAATTGTCATGTCCCTCCACTTCCCCGATAATCGTAATCAGGTGAATCTTATGCTTCCGGTCATTCTTGTCCAGCGTCACCTGCCCGGTTTTTTCAATCCTCTCGTCACGCTGTTTTTCCGCATCCGCCTTTTTTCCTGTATCCTTTTCCTTCGTCTCCCCGGCTTCCCCGTTTTTCGTACTTTTCGTTTTCTGATTTCCCATGACTGACTCCCTTCTTCCTCCGCCCTGCTTTTGCCGTTTCATCTGCACCGCCTGCAAGGCACTTTCCAAACCTTCTCCTGACAGATTCTTTTTGTCTGCATGTTTAGTTTGCATGGAAATCCGTATTTTATCCCCGCACCACCCAAAAAAATAAAGTTTTTGCACCAAAGTAAAGTGCAAAAACTTTATTTTTTCGACGGAAAATGCGGAATAAGAACACAAATCCGTTCATTTGCACCCCTCCGTGATCCGCATACCCTCTCTATACCCTTCCATTATATATCAAAATCATCGTCCTCAGCAACGGAAACATCAAAATCCATCTCCGCTCCTTTTACTTCTTTTGCATAGGTCATTTCCCGTTTTACATGCTTTTTCGGTAAAGGAAGGGGATTTTCAATGAATTTCACCCCGGGCTTATCCTCCGCGGCATCCTCCTTAGGCGTTCCGGCCGGCATTGGTTCGTCTTCTTTTCCGTCCCCGGATGCACCCGTCCCCATGGAACAAATTCCGATTCCAGCCAATATCCCCCATACCATTATCCGCAGTATCCCGTATTCCATCCCGCCGATGCCGAATATGGGAAAGATATATAACAGCAAAAGGACTGTAACCCATACATCCTGCTTTTGCCCCTTCCTGCCCCAAAAACCGGCAACGGCAAGCGCGGCGCACAGGCAAACCACCGGTTCAAAAGCATGTTCCGTCAGATAAGACCAAATGCCCGCCGCAGACGGTACGGAAAGTCCTCCAAAAACCGCACGGTGCCAGGCAGAAAGCGCCTCCGCATAAGTCTGCCCTGCCGCCCTTGCAAAAATCCCCGACACCCAAAGAAACACCAAAAACGAAAACAGGGATGCCGCCAGGTAAACTGCAAAAGGTAACAAGGTTCCCTTTCTTCCTTCCGCCTCACTTCCCCCCTCCGCTGCGCCATCCCCTCCGCAAGTCCGCACAAGGGAAAACAAAACCGGAAGTAAAAGCAGCCATCCCACCGGGTCCAGCCAACCCGCAAAACCGGTAAAAAGACCGCAAAACACCGGAAGCCGGTACGCCTTCCTTCCGCCGGTCCCTTTTCCCGCCCCTTTGGCATACCGCCCGCACAGAAACAGCCCAAAGGCAAACAAAAGCCCGGAAAGCGGCTCCGGCGTCAGCGAAAACATCCCCGTGTAAAACCCCGGCACAAATGCCAGAACCGCCAGCGCACAAAACGCTTCCCCCCGTCCGGCAAACTGCTTTACCGCCCCATAAAAAAAGGGCAGGGACATCACCTGTAAAACCATCTGCAACGCAATCCCCGCCGTTACCTTATTCCCGAAAAAGGACAGCACAAAAGACAGGCACACCGTATAAAGATAAGAAATGCCATGGGCATTCCAAGGTACACCGCCGCCCTCTTTTACCAACGCCGCCTCATAAAAGACGCCTCCTGCCGTCACCGCATCCATGGGAGCACCATCCATGAAAAAGAACAAAAACAGGCGGAGGCAAAACGCCGCCCCGCATAAAACAATCACTGTCAGGCATTCCAAACGCCCTGTGAAAAACCCGCTTCCGTCTTTTCTTTTGTGGGATGCCTTCTTACGGCTTTCCTTATCCCGATACTTTCTTTTGAAAAAAAGCACCGCCAGGCGTCCCGCAAACCAAATGCCCGCCGCAGCCGCAAGCCCTGCCACTGCCGCCGTACCCGCAAGATATCCGTCTGGTTTTCCTGCCTGCCAAACACCTGCGGCAATACAAATCCCCACAAGCAATGCGTATAAAACCCATAGCGGATAACTCAACCATATCTTTCTTCTGTCTCCCAATCCCATGCTTTGTTCCATGCCCTGTTCCATACCATGTTTCCTATCCGTTCCATTCCGCCGTACGCTTCCCCATGGCTTACCCTGCTATATGCCCTGCAATGCCTGTTCCAAATCCGCGATGATATCCTCCTTGCTTTCGATGCCCACGGACAGACGGATTAAGTCAGGAGCAACGCCCGCTTCCCGTAACTGTTCGTCGTTCATCTGCCTGTGGGTATGACTCGCCGGATGGAGAACACAGGTACGCGCATCCGCCACATGGGTGACGATTGCCGCCAGCTTTAAGAGGTCCATCATGCCGGAAGCCGCCTCCCTTCCTCCTTTTAATCCGAAGGAAATCACACCGCAGGTACCGTCCGGCATATACTTGCGCGCCAAATCATAATATTTGCTGCTTTTCAACCCCGGATAATTTACCCAAGCCACCTTTTCATGGTTTTCCAAATACTGTGCCACCGCAAGGGCATTTTCACAATGTCTCGGAACCCTTAAATGCAGCGTCTCCAGTCCCACATTCAGCAAAAACGCATTCTGCGGAGACTGCGCAGCACCCAAATCCCTCATGAGCTGGGACGTTGCCTTCGTAATATATGCCAGCTTCCCGAATTTCTCCGTATACGTAATCCCGTGGTAGGATTCGTCCGGCCGGCAGAGTCCGGGGTACTTGTCCGGGTATGCCGCCCAGTCAAAATTGCCGGAATCCACGATGACGCCTCCCAGGGACATCCCATGCCCGTCCATATACTTGGTGGTGGAATGCGTCACGATGTCCGCCCCCCACCGGAACGGATTGCAGTTGATGGGCGTGGCAAACGTATTGTCCACAAGTAACGGAACCTGGTGGGCATGTGCCAGCCTTGCAAACTTCCCAATGTCCAAAACCACCAAGGCGGGATTGGCTATGGTTTCCGCCAGTACGCACCTGGTATTATCCTGAAATGCCCTGTGCAGTTCTTCTTCCGGCGCATCCGGATCCACCACGGTGCATTCGATGCCCATTTTCTTCATCGTCACCGTTAATAAATTAAACGTACCTCCGTATACCGTGGAAGACATCACCACATGGGAACCCGCCTCGCAGATATTAAATACCGCGTAATAGTTCGCCGCCTGCCCGGAGGAGGTGAGCATTGCCGCCACGCCGCCTTCCAGCTCGCATATTTTCTGTGCTACGTACTCGTTCGTCGGATTCTGCAGGCGGCTATAAAAAAACCCGCTTTCCTCCAAATCGAACAGCCTTCCCATCTGTTCCGAGCTTTCATACTTAAACGTCGTGCTCTGGTAAATGGGCAGAACCCTCGGTTCCCCATTCTTCGGCTTCCAGCCCGACTGGATGCATATTGTCCCTTTTTGGTATCCTTCTCCGTTTTCCCTGTTCATGTCATTTCCTCCTGCAGCCGCTGCTGCTCCATGTGCCTTCCTGCCGTTACTACATACTGCCGTTTCAATTCCTCCACCATTTCGACATATATTTCACCGCAGGCTTCCGGGTTCCCGTTTTCAATTGCCGCCACGCACGGTTTCAAGTAGCGCTCCCACAGATATCGGTATTTTGACCCGGCATCCGGGGACTTACCAATCCTTTTGACAATGGTGGGGGCGATATCGTAGTATTCCTCCACCAGCGCCGCGCCTCCGTGCTGCAGCAGATAGCCGTCCCGGTATCCGCGCAAAAGTTCCAATTCACGGCAGTCCTCCGGTTTATGGAGACTTTTGCATACGGCTGTCGTAATGTAACATAATTTCGTACGGAACCCTGATTGTATGGTAGCGAAATCGGCACTCTGTATCCGGCTGCCCTGAAAGGTTTCCGCCCATTTTGCGCAAATACTGTCCGTCAGTTCCTTGGCGCCGTTTTGCTTTCCTTCCAATATGGCGGGCATGAAATAAACCGCCATGAACATATTGTAGTTTAACTGCGCCGCCTCACGCTTGCGCTTTTCCCTGACCGCCCCAAGCGTTTCCTTCACATACCCGGTGACCGCTCCTGCAAGTTCCCGCGAAAGTTCTTCCTGCTGCCCTGCTGCCAACGCCTGATTCAGTTCCCTGAAGAAACCGCCGTTTTCTTCCCTGTAACTTTGGAACGTATCCGCGTAAGTTTCCCTTTTAAACGCATGGTTTCTTTTGTCCATTCCTTCAAAAAGGGGCGCCATGTTCCTCAGAGTCTCGTTCATATCTTTTCCCTGCCATTCCGCTTATCTTATTCATCCCAGTTATGGTATACCGCCTGTACGTCGTCGTCCTCATCCAAAAGGTCCAGTGTCTTTTGCAGGTTCTTTACGGCAGTTTCATCCGTTAATGCCACGTAATTCTGCGGAATCATCGTCACCTCGGCGGAAACCATTTCAATCCCCGCATCCTCTAACGCCTTCCTCACCGCCTCAAACCCATCGGGGTCGGTCAGGATTTCGTAGCTGTCATCCTCCTCTGCAAAATCCTCCGCCCCTGCATCTAACGCCGTCATCATCAGGTCGTCGGATTCCATGGGACATTCTTCCTTATCTATGATAATCTGTCCCTTTTTATCAAACATAAAGGAGACACATCCGGGCGTACCGATATTTCCCTGCCCTTTGGTAAATGCATTCCTGATATTTGCCGCCGTCCGGTTCTGGTTGTCCGTCAGTGCGTCCACGATGATAGCAATACCGTTAGGACCGTATCCTTCATAGGTTACATACTTATAATTAACATTGCCCACGTCCCCCGCTGCCTTTTTGATGCCGCGGTCAATGGTATCATTTGGCATGTTGTTTGCCTTTGCCTTCGTAATCACCTGCGCCAGCTTAAAATTATTGGACGGATCCGGTCCGCCCTCTTTCACCGCCACCGCGATTTCCCTTCCGATGATGGTAAAAATCTTCCCCTTCGCCGCATCGTTCTTTTCTTTCTTATGTTTAATGTTTGCAAATTTTGAATGTCCTGACATTTTGTTTCTTCTCCTTTATTCTTATCCAATTTTTACTTCTGCTTTTTGCTTATTTTTCGCTTTTCCCCTCATTCTTCTTTCCTGCCGCTTTCCTTCCCGGAACCGCCGTCTTCCGTTCCGTCTTCCGCATCCGGTTCTTCTTCCCCCTCCTGCGGCTTCAACTTCGTCACCAAAACGCTCTGTATCATCTTATTTTCCACGGAGCGGATACGGAAATTGTACCCGCCCACCTCGATTTCAAACTCCTCGTTTTCCTCCGGTATCTTGTCCATCCTGGAAATCAGGAATCCGTTGAGCGTCTCGAATTCCTCCTCCTCAAAGCAAATCCCGAACCGTTCCTCCAGCTCGTCCAACGGCGTCTTGCCTTCTATAATGTACTCGTCCTCATTGGCGGTTGCCTCAATATGTTCCTCGTCCTCGTCATATTCATCCATCAGATTCCCGACGATTTCCTCCAAAATATCCTCCATGGCAAGCAGCCCCGACGTCTGCCCATATTCGTCCACCACAATGACCATCTGTGTCTTGGAGGACTGCATCATCTGGAACAGCGCATCGATGTTCTTTGTCTCCGGAATAAAGACCGGTTCCCGCAAAAGCCCTTCAATTTCCCTCACCGGACGGTTTAACTCCGCTTCGCCTGCATGGAGCCGCATGGCATCCCTAAGATGCAAAATTCCCGTTATATGGTCAATATTTTCCTCATAAACCGGAAATCTGCTATTGTTGGATTCCAGCATGAAATCAATCGCATCCCGCAAAAGGGAGCTGCCTTCCACACAGACCATGCTCCCGCGGTGGGTCATGATATCCTGCGCTTCCTTGTCGCCGAATTCAAAGATGTTGGTAATCATCTCCGCCTCCGCAGCCTGTAATACGCCCTGTTCATGCCCCTCGTTCACCATGGATATGATTTCTTCTTCCGTCACATCCGCAAGTCCCTCATCTTCCCTTATGCCGAACAGCCGCAGCACAGCGCCTGCGCTCACCGTCACCAGTCCGGTAAAGGGGGAAAGGACTTTCATGACAAAGTAAACCGGATGAATGCACATGTAAGCCCACCGTTCCGGATATCTGGATGCCACCTTCTTCGGAATCAGCACCCCAAACGTCAACAGTATGTACAGGAGTACCGCCACGGTAACTGCCAGCGAAACCACTCCAACGACTTCAAGCCCTTCCGGCGCCGCGCCCTGTGCGTTCTCCATGTATTCCACCACAAGCCGCCGGATGCCCCTCTGCCATATGCCAAGGTAAAATCCACCCATAATAATATTAATCAGCGTAACAATCATCTGCACCGTATTCACATACCCCGCCGGATGCTCGATAATCTCCGACAGCCGGAGCGACTTTTTGTCCTTTTCTTCTTTCGCACGCTTCTCGATATCCTTTCCGTTCAGTTCCAGTATCGCCGCGCCGAACCCGTAAAAGAACACGTCGGTAAAAATCAATACCATGAATAGAATAATACTGGCAGTAGGCCCGCCATCGTCCATAATCCCATCTCCTTTTGTATTCCATATAAAATATCACTGTAAACTATACCATTTTCCGCTGGTTCCGTCAAGTTTTGTCCCGTCCGCAAAAAATTGCCGTCCTTTGGTACTTCCGCATTCTTATGTATTATGGCAGAAAACACCTAATTCCAGGCTGATCAAAAGCCCTTCGTTCACTTTACCCATGATTTCACTGTCCAAATGGCATACTTTGTCTTTGAGCCTTTTTTTGTCTATGGTCCTAAGCTGTTCCAAAAGGATCACCGAATCCTTGACCATATCGTATTTATCCGCATCCAGCTCAATATGGGTCGGCAGTTTTGCCTTATTTAATTTTGACGTAATCGCCGCACAGATGACCGTTGGACTGTGTTTGTTCCCCACATCGTTCTGTATAATCAATACCGGTCTGACACCGCCCTGTTCCGAGCCGATAACCGGCCTTAAATCCGCATAGTATACATCTCCACGTTTCATTTTTCTCACCCTTCATTATAAACTTTTATGGCTAGATTATTGCCCGTTTATCCGAAGGTATTCAATTTTATCCAAAATTTTTATCTGGATTATTATTTGGATTTCTCTTTGGGATTCTATCCAAAATCGTGAAAATAATCTTTCGTCCCGGTTACTTTTCCTTCCTTCAGGTAAATCCTCGGTACCCTTTTGCCTATGCAGCAGGCAAGCTCGTAAGGAAACCTCCCGGACAGTTCCCCCAGTTCCTCCATGGTGATCTGCAGTTCCCCATCCCTGCCTGCCAGCGTGACCGCATCCCCCGCCGCAGCCTCCGGTATATCCGTCACGTCCACCATGAACTGGTCCATGCACACCCTGCCAAGGACCGGCACCTTTTTCCCATGCACCAGTACGTATCCCTTTCCCGAAAGTCCCCTGGGATACCCGTCCCCGTATCCTACGGGAACCGTCGCCACCCGCATCGTCCTTTCCGCCACAAAAGTCCCTCCATAGCTTACCGGGGTTCCTGCACCGATTTCCTTTAGAAACACAATCCGGCTCTTAATCTCCATGGCAGGTTTTAAGGAAATGATATCCCTTGCCACCTCAGGCGAAGGCCAAAGTCCGTAAAGGGTGATTCCCGCCCGCACCATATCCATGTTTGCTTCTCCCATTTCCACGATTCCCGCGCTGTTGGAACAGTGCCGGACCGGGATACGGTATCCGGTTTCCTCCTCCACCATGCGTAGGAACCGACGGAATGTACGAAGCTGGCATTCTGCCGCCGTCTTATCCTTTTCATCCGCCCGGGCAAAGTGGGTGAATATTCCTTCCAGTACAAGCCCCGGCGTCTCCAGCACTTTTTTCACAAACGCAAGACCTTCCCTGTCGGGCGAAATACCGATGCGGGACATTCCCGTATCCACCTTCACATGGACAAACGCCGTCCTTCCAAGCCGTCCTGCACAGGCGGAAAGCTGCTCTACCGTATCGGAACGGAATACTGCCTGCCGGATATTTTCCTTTACCATATCTTCATAAAAATACGGGAACGCATAGCCCAGCACAAGCACCGGCTTGCATATCCCACCTCTCCGCAGCA
>ERZ808054.1476-NODE-1476-length-13091-cov-6.029122_pt1 | contig 13091 bp, 19 predicted proteins | sample MGYA00380201_ERZ808054 | MGnify/ENA primary metagenome ERZ808054 (study PRJEB31490, sample SAMN06133419) | mouse gut metagenome | isolation source: Z5_2 | host: mice | place: China: Chengdu | collected 2015-05 ... | reverse complement strand
CTTTTTTACATCAACCACTTGAATAAAATCTTTTAAACATTTTTCATTTTACCTATTGACATTTCTTAGCTGGACTTATTTAAAAATTTATAACAAGTGAGCAATCTCCGATTGCGAACTAATCAGTCACCGCCGCCCTTGCGGTGGCTGCCTACTGTCAGGGACTACACTAACTCATAATCATTCTTATCTATTAAACTGATCACTTCAAATACTTCTCGCTGTGATGCTTTGTCATTACAACCTTTAGTCATTTGTATAATCATTTTCATTGAATATATATGTACTAACAATGAACGCAATTTCTCTCTGTATCCCATCCATTCTAAGCGTTCTTGTCGATACATATCGCCTGCAGTCTGATCAAAGACTACATTGTAACCAATCCATTTTTTCTCTAAATATGCTTTTTTACTGATTATAGTTTCACAAGCTGCCAAACATGATATCAATAATGAATCTGTCAATTTTTTATTCTGTAAATTTTCTTTATCCTGTTTTGTCATAAATAACCAATCTCCTTTTATGTTGTCTCCGACGGTAGACACAGCCTAAATTCCTCAAAGTCCAGCAGAGCTGTCCTTTTCCGAATTTAGTCCGTGATTATTATTGGATCATCCTGACACATTGCTTCACCGCCAAAGGGCGGCGGTTCGCAATATGCCAGTCTGTCCAATAATGATATGTTTTTGTAAGCAGATAATTTTCTACATCAGAAATCACTTATTTTTTATCTATTTTCTTTTAAGACTTACCCCTCCCCAACCCTTGATTTTACTGACTTTTTTACAAATTTTAGGAAGGTCAATTTCCTAAAAATCAACTGGCAATCCTACGTTGATATTCCAAATTCATTTTCATCCATGCATTTAATAGATTTCTCATTCTCATTGATGGTATGTATATGTTAATATTCTCACCTTTTCTTATTCTACTTCTCCATATCCATTGAATCATTTCAGATAATCCATATAAATCTTCATCAATGTTAATCCCTCTTTGCTTGAAAAACTGTGTAATCCCAGGATGTAAATATACATTCACACAATATGCAAGATTAAATCTATCATCATAATCATTTGTGGATCTGCAATTATAACTCACAAACTGATTTGAATATCCTTTCCCTTTTAATTTATTTCTATAATCTTTAAAGGTTGTCCACATTATTGTTTCTGCTTTTGCACCGAGAATATTAGAAAAATAATTGTAGAGATTTCTCTTTATCTGTTTTATATTTTCTTGATTTATCTTTGCTCTAAACCATGTAACCGATAATCCATTTATTTTTTGATAGATATTTTCATTTAATTTGCCATCATATATATTAAACTTTGCTGTATAAATTGATGTATCTGGTACAAAAAAATCTGTAACATGATATTCTCCATCTTGTTTTGAAATACTTTTTTGTTCATACTCAATTTGATATAAGTCAAAATAATTTTTTAATATACTAGCTTCAAATAAATATGTAAGAATATATATTTTATCAAACAGTGTAAAGATTTCCGGTGGATATCTCCATAGCAAAAGTTTCTGATTAATGTAAATTAAACTTCTATTGTCTGCTAATATCTTAATTTCATTGTATTTTGTGTCATAATCCATTTTTTCTTTATTCCATATAACAAAACCATCGTCATCGACTGTGACACAACCGCTTTCTTTTAACAGTTTCATATCATCATTCCTAATATTGTCATATGGTTCTATAACATTGAGTACCTCATCTAATATTAGTGTATATTGTCCTTCTTTTATATTTTCTCTGCTTTCTTCATCTAAATGCTTGAATAATTCATGTGTAGACGCAATATCAGATTGACAAGCTAATAATTCATTAATAGAATCAAGTTTTCCATTTCCTTTGTTCATAGGCTGTTTAAAATCCCTGGTAGTATTTTTTATAATCCTATTTACCTCATCTAAAAATGGCGTAATGTATAAAAAATTATCAAATACATTTCTGTTTATGTGTTGTATACTCCAACTAGTTTTTCCTGATCCCATTATGGAATCAATTACTGTAATTTTGCTAATAATACATTCCTCCGTTTCTTCTAGTTATTTATATGCTTTTGTTTGCACTTTCAAATGATTCAGCCTATAAAAAACTCTGTTCATCAATGTCGCATCATACTTATTCTGCTTTACTATTTTCGGTTCTTCAAATTTCTTTACAATAAATACATCCCCACAAGTTGTCAGATAAGAAACTTTAGATACTTTCATATATTCTGTTCTAAATTCATTTAACATTTCTAATGTCAATTTATCACTTAATGTAAACTGCAAATATGCGCATCTGAAATCTTCAGTAGTAGGATATATTCTCCGTAAGCATTTGATCTGATATGCAGAATCATTCACCTTATAGGGAATACTATTCTTTCCAAAATAGAACAAGCCATAACTTATTGAATCACTCATAATAAATGTTCTCCTTTTAACGGGCAATTAAGACGGCATATGCAGTACAACACCGACTTATTGTTTATAGTCACAATATCTATTTCTACAATTTGTATTTTATTTATTAACTCTACTCATCCCCTCTCATCAAACTTTAATATTCTCTCTACTTCTTCCACACTTGTATTATCATCAACACTCAAATGTGCGGAATATCCTGTTCCACATTTCATTTTTCCACAATTACAATAAATCATAAATTCACCAAATGTAGAGTTATTCACTCTTTCATATTCCCAACTTAATGTTGTTGCAAATAAATATGATCTTGATGCCGTTAAAGCTTTTATATATTTACTATCGCTTATCGAGTAAACCTTTATATGACTATGTACTATTTGATAACACAAAACATTATTTATACTTGCTTTTCCTTCTGTAATAACCTTTATGAGTTTATCTGTTGATGTTGCTTTTCTATCTGAAATATTTCGTTCCTCCCTCTAACTTCTAAATAAATATGGTTTCAATCTTTGATTTAGGATTAAAATAGCGCATCGCATTTTTATCCTTACCACTCCATATAAGATGTTTCCTAAAACCTTCTATCTGCCACTGTTCATACATTACTTCCTCTTCTATTGCAGTTGCTATTTTACTATTACAATCATCATAATTGTCATTCAACATTGACTGTAACAGATCAAGAACTTTTCCTCTATTATCTACACAAATACCTTCTTCTCCAAAATCAGCATCCTTTGAAAAGATTTTCGCTAATAAAGCCGTATATTCTTCTAAAGCAGTTTCAATTTCCTCATATGTGAACTTCTTCTGTTTAACAAGTATCCTGTCGGTTTCATAGATATAGTTATGGTCAAACACCTTACATAGTGTTTCATAATCCAGATTATCAATAGTCAAAATATTTTGTACTGGCATAAATTCATTGTCCATAAAAATGTCAAACTCGCCATTGTTGAAATAAACCATATGGGCATCCAGTCCCCCTGGATCTTTTGCACCCGATTTCCCTATTTTGCCATTAAATTTACGTCCTAAATATCCTTTAGTCATTATTTCTACTTTTGTTCCTAAAGGCATCTCATATCTTCTTTTACTCATTGTTTTCCTCCTCAATCATCAATCACACTCAAAGCATTATCAACATTTTCCTTGCTCACACCATCACACGCACGCAAATGTGCGATAATAACAGTATCAACATCCCCGTTCATTCTTGAACATTCAATTTCATAATCACCTGTCTCATGCTCTCTCTCATAATGCCAACCAACACAGTCTGCAAATATAGTCTCACAAAGAAAGTCCAAATCATCTTTGAATATATCAGTTGAGATTGTCGTTGTTTTGCGTGTTGATTTGCTGTATTTTTCTACTTTTACAAGCTTTAACAGGTTATTTTTGATTGCCTGTTGTATTTGTCGCGTTGTAGTTTTTCGTCGCATATGCATTATTGCTCCTTTTCTGTTACAGGCGGCATATTACTGAATTGAACATGCCGCCTTATGTTTATTACTGCTTACTCAATAAATCCGATCGTGATCACGTTACGATTTCCATTTAAATTGTCATCTTCCGGCAGCATATAGATATTAAACACCTTTGCTGAAGGAATACTAAACCAGTCCACACAATCATCTATTTGCTCAATAACTTCAATCTGATTAATGTCAATAAACAAATCTGTATTAATTTCAATTGGATACAAATCTGTTCCTTCTTCTGATTTACCAACAGGCTTTTTGTTCATGTTACCGAAACAAAGAATCATTGTATCACTTAATGTGCTGCATTCCGTGAAATACATATCACCTATTTTAACACCGATATTTCTTGCACTTCTGTCATCAAGATCTGCACTGTTTAAGTGAATCTGAAATCCGCTTGTAGTTTTGTTGTGCTCTGATAATGCTTTTAAAAATTCTGATACTTCAATTGTCATAATTGTTAAACCTCCCTTAATTCGCTAAATCTTCAATGTCAAATCCTGCAAAAGCCGCCAAATCTAAGAATGACATACCGTTCTCGCCAACTTGAATTACGTCATTTTCATTTACTACCATATACCCTTTTTTCATGTTTAAAGCATTCATAACTATGGTGTTTTTATTGCTTTTAATCTCTTTGACATACAAATTCTCTTCTTTCAAAGAATCTTCAATCGTTCTCATTGTCAAAATCGGTTTCACATTAGCAGCCTTCTCACGTCCATCTTTGCCAGTTCCTAATTCGAATTCAACAATATCATCTTCATTCAAATGCTGAAACCCATCCATTACAATATTGCTATGATGTACAAATACATCTTTTCCCTCTGAATCTGTAATAAATCCGTACCCTTTTTTTGTGTCAAACCATTTTACTGTACCTTTCATTGTTTAAAATCTCCTTTATCTTTAATATTTTTATTGTCAGGCAGCATCATGATAAGATACTGCCTGTGATTGTTATTTCTACGTTTAGAACACTCTTGAATTCTTCTCTACTTCAATCGTCATATCAGAAAGTCCATTATTGAATTCAATTCGATAACAGATCGTTTCTGATTCTGTCGCATCATTATAGATGGCAGACACAATTTCCTTGTCAACTTCAATATTTGTGGATAACGGCGAGCAAATACTGAAATGCGAATCATCCACATCCGAAAAATCAATGTTGCAATGATTCACGTCTACATATAAGGAGCCACCATCAATACTTCTCACAGTGTAATTAATATACTTTTCATTTGTAACCAATTCCCTGAACTGTTCCCACGTCAAACTATGGTCTTTCTCAGCAACATTGAAACAGATTACAATATTTGCAATCTCAAATTTGTATTCAAAATATGTACTGGATTCCCACTCTTCATAAACTGTATCTTCTGTATCTTTGTTTTCTGAAATGTCACAACCGATTGCGAAATTGATATATTCCGTTTCGTTTTGAATTGGTATCTTAGCTGTAAGCATATCATTTACCGTAATCTCCAAACCGTCATCTGTTACAGCAAACTTTTTATAAAAGTCTGTCATAACATCAAAGTAACGGCTTATGTATATCCCTCCGACTGCCTTTGTCAATAAATCCTTTACCTGTGCGCCTGTTACCTTAACTGCTTTGTTTGTCATAATTGTTGTCCTCCATTTTTCTTTGTTTAATTTTTGTTTATTTATGTATCAATATCAGGCGAAAAATATCGCCGTATATTGTATACTTCTACTTTTACTAATCCTGTTTTTCTGCTTCATCTTTAATCGTACTGATCTTTATATCACCACGTATTAAAGATATAATTACAAATGCCGTGCACACGATCATGAACACTACACCTAATACAGCACTAAAAATCAGTATAAATCTGAATACGGATTGTAGTATTGCTAACATATAAATTACCTCTTTTCGTGTTTTTGTATGGGTGAGATGGAATATCCCACCCATCATCACATTTCTAATGATAGCTACATGTTCTAAAATTACAAAAATAGCAAATCTCTATTACTCTTTTTCTTCTCAGATTTCGGTTTCTCTCCATTATTCCACCGTGGAATACAAACTGCATTCAAATAATCAGCTAACAGTTTCATATCTGATTCCTTTAATGAATCAACACCGTTTTTAAAACGTGATAATTCGCTTTCACTAATTCCAGCATTGACAGCAATTGATTTCAACATCAGTCCACGATCCATGATATCGACCAGTTTTGTCCTCACTGAATTAATGTCATAGAGTACTTTGCTATCCATTAATTGTTTCCTTGCATTGTTTGGCTCTCTTCCTTCAATTATTTTGAGTGCTTTTTCCAGAAGATAAAATGAATCCGCATGGTTATCTATGATTCCTTTTTTTACATATTTTTCCTCTGTAAGTTTTCTTAATTTTCTGTATATCGTCATTCGTTTTTCTAATTCCTTATATTTCTCCAACAACTCTGTAATAGTCATTGAATGATACGGATCTACACAACCGCTGTCATATAAACACTTTAAAATATTAAATTCCAATCGGTTCATTTCTAATATATTTCCCATATTAAAAATTCACTCCTTTATAAGATTTTTGTATAGCGGACAATCAAGTTAACTATCCACTATACATTTCTTTATTTTTTGTGTAATAACTTCAAAAAACTTGTATTGTACATAAAACCATTCTATAAGATAGATGAATGTTGACTATCATATAGCTGTGCTATTCCAGTTCATTCAATAAATCTAAACTTATTTGCCTACGTTTATTTGCAGTCTTTTTTACGGGAATTTCTGTGTCAAATTCTAACTCCTCCAAATCATCAAGCAAATTAGATGACTTTTTCTTTTCCAAACGCTGTTTCTGTTCATCTAGGGCTTTCTTTCCCATATCTGCAATATACTCTGTTGGAAATTCCAAACCTGACACACAGACTATGTTCACATTGCCGTTATTACCAGTGAAGATGTTTTCAGGCGTGCCTACTGCTTTTACAATTTCCTTTTCGTCCATATGGTTATCTTTCTGGTTGATAATACCAATATTCGTAACAACCCCGCTATTGCTAATGGGAAGAAAGATATTCTTTGCAGTCAGAGCATTTATCATATCCTGTGTAGATACCCTTTTAATTTTACTTGTATCTTGCGGATCCACCTTATCTGAGCGCATGGCAATTACAAAAGCACCATGATCTGATAACATCTTCAGCTTCTCTGAATCGTCAAAGTTTGATACACTCGATGATGAATCATCTGTGAAGAATGCATCCAACATGTTCACAAAGTTGTAATTGATTTTGTTCAAATCCGAATCGCATGCTTCATTATTCACAAATATGATTCCACCCATTTCAGGGATGTTCATTAGTTCCTTCGCTGTATCATAAGCATTTAACCTCTTTTTGATTGGTTCGTCTTTTCTAGGCATCATAATACACGCACATATAATCTTATCAGAACATTTTTCACACAGTATTTCTGCCAAATGGGTAATGCATCCGCTCCCTGTAGTCCCACCGCCAGTAGCAACAAGCAGAATGACTTTCTTTTCGATTTCCACTATTTTCTTCAAGATAGATTTATTGTTCTTCAGTGCTTTAAATGCCAGACTTCTATCACCTGCTAAACCATCATATCCTTCTAAAACCAATACATCTTTCGCTTCTTCAGGCAATGTTTTATTATCCTGCCCTGAGCCATTGACAAGATATGTAGGATAATTTCTTTGTTGAAACTCATAACCTACCTTCTCACCGCCTAAACCAAGTCCTACCACAAATACATCATTCTTAATCATTATCCATACCTCCGCTTTCTACAATTTTTACTCCTTTTTCAAGCAAATAAAAAGTATCTGCATTGATTGCCTTACATCCCTTTTCCACATAACCACACTCTCGCAAGTTCATCATTTTACGATATGTTGTTGGTCTTGTGTTCTTTGTGATCTGCATAATTTCTTGTAATGTTGCACCCATAAAGTATTTTGTGCAATTTTTCTTCTTCAGAAATTTTAAAATTGTGTAATCAACTCTTGCTAATTCCATTTCCTTTACCTTTCCTGTGACATTTTGTAAGTTATTTGTATTTTAAATGAAATCTTATTGCTACCATCATATATTGAAAATATATCGTTGTTAGTAGATAGCTGTTCAACAAAACCTAAAAATATATAGGCTTCACAGCCTCATATCTCACGACGTATCAAATTTTTCTTTTACCTTCCCTGTCTCCCTTCTCTTATAAAGATAAAATCTACAATTATGTCTCTGTTTTACTTTTACTGTCTGCATATCAATCACCTCAATAATTTACTTCCCCATTTGTGGAGAAACTTTTTTCTTGTAATTATTACTTCTAATTTATTTCTCCATTCAGAAACAAAATATTTTAAATATTTTTCATCACAAATGTAGAAGTATATAGTTTAGGCATTTTTCTATTGCAATTATCAAAGTACACTTAATAAAGCCTTATATTTTACAAAATTTATAAGGTTTGATATCTACTTCTATAAAATTTTGAAGTTTCCCATACAAATTATTTGCATGGAAAGATTTACACAAATGAAAATATTGCAGAAACGCGCGAAATATCTTGAAATTACTTCATGGATATGTAATAATAACATAAGCGCATTTTTGCGTTGTTTTATGTGTGAAGACCTGTCCGATGGTGCGCCAACACCGTTTGAGGATAGGTCTTTTATTTTGTTTTTGTTTCCTTGATGATTAGTATAGAACATGTGATTGTATTTGTCAATATCATTTTCGTATATCTGTTCGGAATTCTTGTTTGTATTTTATGGTAAATTTGGAAATTGGCATATAAAAAACTACCTTTATGTAGAATTTTACTGCACATTGGTAGTTTTGATTTAATATTCTGAGCATTTATATGTATAATTGTATCTTTTTTATTCTTCACTCTGTGATACTATTTTAATAAATTCGTCCGGCAATAATGCCTTGACCTTGGATTTCTCATAATCTTTGATATTCCTTGTAACAATGTAATCCATTTGATTGCGTTTTGCACAACATGAAATCACTGCATCCTCATAATCTTTCACGTCGGACACCAATGCATCCTGGCAGTCTTTTGCCGTAACATCTAATATACCGAACAATTGATAAAGCTTTGACAGGATATTTTTAGACTGCTCTGTATTGTGCAAATGTTTCCTTATAAGATAATAAATATCTGTAGCCGAACTGGCTGTAATATACATATCTTCTATCTGATTTGCAGCCAACATAAATATCTGCTCCGCTGGTTCCCTAAAAGGTTCCCTTCCTGTCAATGCATCAATTACTATGTTTGTATCTACAAGTATTTTCATTACTCAGCATTCAACCTTTCCTCTTTTGCATCTTCAAGACAGGCGTCTCTAGGTAATATTCCAAATAGGGACTTTGCCGTGTTCACTCTATTTTGATTAGGATTCGTCAGTTTTGCAATTGTTTTGCCATTTTTTGTTATCAAAATATCTTCTTTAGCCGAAAGAAGTAAATACTTTCCCAAATTCTGTTTTAGTTCTGTTGCTGTTATAGACATCTGATCATCTCCTTCGCACTATTATTATATAATATTCGTGCGATCTTGTAAATATATTCGTATGATTTAATGGATTATTTTTAATTTAAAGGATTTCATTCAATGTGTAATGCCCATTGCAATTCACGTTTTGAAGTGCCAAGTTGACTAGTACATCATTGCATTAATTTTCGAGTAAAATAGTGGACTTGTGTTTAAATATATGGCATAATGAAAAAAAATGTAAGGAGTTTTTACCATGTCATTAAAGCCCGCAGCCATTTCAATATCTGATTCCATACACAGTATCCTTTCAAAGTTTTCAAAAAGCAGAACATTGCCGGCCCGCCAGGTGGAACGTGCAAAAATTTTCCTGCTTTGTGCAGACGGACTGGACAATCTGCAGATATCCAAAAATGTGAGCATCGGGCAGGACTCTGTCAGCAGATGGCGTACCAGGTTCCTGAAAAGTCTCCCGCTACTGCAGGATGTGGAGGAAAAAAATCCCGCACAGTTGGAAAACGAACTAACTATACTCCTTGCGGATTGTGCCCGTCCTGGCCAACCGCCCACCTATACGGACGAACAGATCATTAAAATCATTGAAATCGCCTGCCGCAGCCCGGAGGAATATGGCTATGAGACCAGCCACTGGAGCCTTAACCAGCTGGCGGCAGTAACAGTCCGAGAAGGAATTGCTGAATCCATTTCCACAAAAACCATAAGCCGTTTTTTAAAATACGGGGAAAATCCGCCCGCATCTCGTCCGTTACTGGTTGCATTCTTCCGAGAAAACGGAAAACCCGGAAACATTTGCGGAGAAAGTTAATGAAATCTGTTCCCTTTACCATGGTGCGGTGTCTGCCCGCGAGAACGGTGCCCATACCATATCCGTGGATGAAATGACGGGTATACAGGCGCTGGAACATAAATACCCTGATAAACCTGTAATGCCCGGAAAAACGGCCCGCATGGAGTTTGAATATATCCGTCATGGGACCACGAGCCTGATAGGTTTTTTTGATGTTGCCACAGGCCATATGGAAGCCCCGTATCTGAATAAGACCCGCACCGAAGAGGATTTTGTAGAAGCAGTACGGAAACTGGTTGAAACAGATCCGCAGGCACCATGGACTTTCATCTGCGATGGCTTAAATACGCACAAATCGGAACTGCTGGTGCGCTTTGTTGCAGAGCAGTGCGGCATCACAGACGGACTGGGAAAAAAGGGAAAAAGCGGCATTGTGAAAAGCCAGTCCAGCCGCGCGGATTTCCTTCATGATAAAAACCACAGGATACGTTTTGTGTACACGCCAAAACACTGTTCATGGATGAACCAGATTGAGATATGGTTCGGGATCATAAACCGCAGGCTGCTAAAACGAAAAAACTATCAGTCTGTGCAGCAACTGGAAGAAAGTATCCTGCGTTTCATCAAACAATATAATGTTACGGCAAATCCTTTTAAATGGACTTATAAGGGTGTACCATTGGCAGTATAGTTTTACTCGATTATTAATGCAATGATGTACTAGCTATCTGCCTTTGAATCTCTGCAATCAATTCTGGTATATTTTTATAAGCATCGCGTTTGGCTGTATCAAAATTATTATATATGAGATAATTGCTTTCAGGATGGGATTGCGGAAAATAATACGCAATCAAACTCTTAATGTTTGTCTCCAAATGCAAAATATTCTGCAGGAAAATTTCTCTTAGTTTTCTGTCAAAAGAATACAATGCATAGATCTCCTGTAAAGTGGTTCCAGTTTTATAAACATTAACGGCCGAAAGAAACAGTTTGTTATAACCATTGACCAGATTATAATATCCTTCATGTTGAAGCGTCTTTTTAGCAAAACTTCTATCTTCAGGCGTTAAAATACTCACTCCTCTTGAAATTAGGATATTTATCTGTTCATCATACGTTTTAAAGTCTTTTGTAGGCATAATCACTCCATTAAGCAATAAAAAGACCCCGGGCCCGAAGGACACCGGAGTACGTTCCAAATTAATATATGCATCCAAATCCAAAATATGTATTTGATATGGATATTTTAGCATTGAAAACAACTGGTGTCAATAGAAAAATTCCAAAAATAGTGGCAAATATGGATTTTGTGTTTACTGTTCACACGCAAAAGTAGCGAAAATCGTGCGCCAAAATGCTTGTCCTTTAGAATTTTGTACTTAAAAAATTAGAATATAGCTATAAATCAGCGTAAAAATAATAGTTAACTATATATGACCTCTCACTAGAATTCATTTTCTCATACATCAGGTATAAAAGTCAAGTTTTTGTACTATCATAAAACAATAATTTTATAGGAGTGTGATCAATATGGCAAAAGCAAAGTATACCCGGCAAAAAAATGGGTACTTCCAAACAAAAGTATGGGACGGAACCTATACCAAGGACGGCAAAAAACATCTTGTAAACTTACGAACCAATAAGAGCAGCCGAGAACTTGAAACAATGGTGAACGAATTTAATGCAAAAGTAAGCGCACGTGAGTTCGTTCGCGATTCGGACTCACTGTTTATTGACTATGCACGCGAGTGGCTTAAGCTCTACAAGGCTGATGCATCACTCAATACCCGGAAAATGTATGAGAATATTATCGAAAAGCACTTCTGTGACATCACCTGCCACATTGGAGACGTTAGCAGAGCAGTCTATGTATTTACCATCAACAATATTGAAGGCGCCCGCACCAGACAGCAGGCAGCCATGACATTCAAGCAGGTCATCAAAAGCGCTGTACGTGACCGTCTGATCGCTCCTGCTGCCCTAGACGAGATATTTGAGAACAGTGTCAAGATAAAATACAAATCTCCTGAAAAACGCCCTCTGGCAGCCCATGAGAAGACCGCTATACCATTAGCAGATTTCTCACCTATGGAGAGGGCATTCGTTTACATACTGTTTGGGTGCGGTCTGAGGCGCGGAGAGGCCGTTTCTTTGACCAGGTTCGATATTTCCCTCGACAGAAAGGAAATCTCCGTAAATAAGGCCGTAGCGTTCGACGTGAACACTCCCTACATTAAGGACACCAAGAACGGAATCCATCGCACTGTACCTATCCCAGAATCAATCTATCCTGTCATCGTTGATTACCTAAAGGGATTGAAATGCACAAACCTTTTCCATATGGCAGATGGCAGCTATATCACAAAGTCCTCACTTGATAAGATGTGGGCACGTATCATCAGGAAAATGCAAAAGGTATCAGACGAACCAATCAACAATCTGACGCCGCACATTTTCCGCCACAACTACTGTGCTACGCTCTGCTATCAGATACCTTCGCTCTCGATCAATAAAATCGCAGAGCTTTTGGGCGACACACCCAAGATGGTTGTTGAGGTGTATAACCATGAAATACTGGGAAAGGAAAAGCCTGCAGAGACCATATCTGCAGCAATGGTTTTGTGAGTCAAAAGTGAGTCATCAGGTCCGTAGGTGAGTCAAAAATGAGTCATTTACACCAGTTTAGAACCACTTACATCTGACTTATATTTTACAGATAAAAACAGCGGAAAACCTTGATTTCTCTAGGTTTTCCGCCATTCTTTTTTCATGAGACATCGGGGACTCGAACCCCGGACAACTTGATTAAAAGTCAAGTGCTCTACCACCTGAGCTAATATCCC
>ERZ808054.1475-NODE-1475-length-13092-cov-4.192701_pt1 | contig 13092 bp, 16 predicted proteins | sample MGYA00380201_ERZ808054 | MGnify/ENA primary metagenome ERZ808054 (study PRJEB31490, sample SAMN06133419) | mouse gut metagenome | isolation source: Z5_2 | host: mice | place: China: Chengdu | collected 2015-05 ... | reverse complement strand
GTATCATTAAGTCCATTGGATTATTCTTCAATACCATCAGCGCATCCACGCCGTCGTCCGCTGTATAACAGGCATGGCCGCCCCGCCGCATATATTCTGCAATAATTTCCTGCATATTCTTTTCGTCTTCAACAATCAGAATGTTTGCCATAGTTTACCTCATTTCCGTACTGCTTTTCGCGCCTTCCGCCTGTTCTTTCATCGGTGTTTTCCTTTCCGGCAATTTCTTTTATTATAACTGCATTGCCAATCCTGACAAGCCCCTACTGCCGGGCGGCGGTAAAAGAAAGCCTCTGCCACAGGAACAGAAAAAGCCGCAAAAACATAGTGTTTATGCGGCTTTACGTCGTTTTTGGCATTCATTTTCTGCAGTGCGGTGAGCAAATGAGCCGACGATGCTTTCCTGCTGCTTAATCGTCCCCTTCTTCCTCCCCAATCATCCCCGCCACAACTTCCTTCGCATGTTCCAACTGGTTATCATACCCATCGTCGTAATAGCGGTCTCCGTCAAACTCATACACTTCGTCCGGCTCCACACCGATTCCGTGGATGTTATTCCCCTTCGGGGTGAAATAGGAGCTTACGGTCAGTTTTAATGCCGTGCCGTCCGACAGGGAAATGACCCTTTGGACAATCCCTTTCCCGAACGTCGTGGTACCGATGAGCGTCCCAATCCCGTAATCTTTAATGGCGCCTGCCAAAATCTCCGAAGCGCTTGCCGAATAACCGTTAATCAGAACCACCAAAGGCTGGTCAAACTGTTTCTTCCCGTCGCTGGAATACTCCGTTCTCTTTCCGTTCCTGTCCTCCGTGTATACAATCAATCCTTCCGGCAGCATCTGCTGTGCGATTTCCACCACGGCATTCAGGTTCCCACCCGGATTTGCCCTCAGGTCCAGTACCAGTCCTTTCATGCCCTGCCCGCGCAGGATTGCCAGCGCCTCCTTAAACTGGTTCACGGTAACGTCGTCAAACTCCGTAATCTGTATATATCCCACACCGCCGTCATACATCTCATGCTTTACCGTCGGGCTTTCAATTTTCCGCCGTTCCACGTCAAACTCTAGATAATCGTTCTCCCCTTCCCGGTATATGGTCAGGTGTACCTTCGTCCCTTCCAGTCCCTTAATATTGCCGACCACTTCCGAAAGCTCCAAACCCTGCATCGGCTCATTGTCCACCATGTAAATAACATCCCCGTCCCGCAGCCCCGCTTCCTGCGCCGGCGTATCGTCAATCACACCGCTGATGTGCGCCAGTCCGGTTTCCACGTCCATCCCCACATAAGCGCCGATTCCGTAATAGATGCCTTCCGTCTGGTCCATCAGCTCCTCCAGGTCTTCTTCCGTATAATAAGTGGAATACGGATCGCCCAGGGAAGCTATGACACCCGCATACATGCCTTCCTCCAGCGTTTTCTTATCCACGTCCTCCTGATAATAATATTTGCCGATGGTTTCTTCTATGACCTGCAGTTTACCCATGGTCATATCATTTACCAAACTGTCCGCTTCTTCTTCCGCACGCGCTTCTTCTTCCCTCTGCATTTGGCGCGCCTGGTAAAACCTCATGCCCGTAAAGACAAAGCAGGCGGTAACAACGCTTAACACGACTCCGGCAAAAAAGCCGCCGAGGAAATTTGCACCGTCCTTTTTCGGCTGCTGCATTTGGTTGTTGTTTCCGTTATTCGGATACTCATTCGGGTAATTGTTCAAATTATACTCCACTTCTTTCATCTCCAGACTATTTGCTTACGTAATTCCAGGGACTGACGTAACTTCCGTTCAGCCTTACGCTGAAATGCAGATGGTTTCCGGTGGACCGTCCCGTGGAACCCACCGCCGCAATCTTTTGTCCCTTTGATACCCACGTCCCTTTGGAAACGTACAGGGCGGAAGCATGCATGTATATCGTATACAACCCGTCCCCATGGTCAATCATGATATAGTTCCCCATGGAATTGCTGTAATCCGCCGCCACCACCTTGCCGTCATAGGCGGCAAGAATCGCCGAACCTCCCGGCGCCGCCAAATCAATTCCGTTATGGAACTTTTCAACTCCGAGCGTCGGATGGATACGGTTGCCGTAATCATCGGAAATCCTTGTGTAAGAAGGCGCGGGCCATGCGAACATGCCGCCGTCATACTTAATCCGGTTCTCCTCCGCCAGCTTCGCCTTTTCTTCCGCCACGATTTTTTCCAGCATGGCAATCGTTTCGTTCTGCTCTTTTAATTCCGCCTCATATTCGGCAATCGCCGCCTCCTTTGTATCGATGTCGCTGCTTACCTGCTCAATGGTTTTCTTTTTTTCGTCGATTAGGGAATTTAATGAGGCTTCCTCACTTTCCACGCCGGCTTTCGCTTCCTCAAGATAAGCCCTGTCTTCCTCAAGCTGCTCCATGTACAGTTCCACCAGCTTTCTCGTCGCCACATATTCATCCAGCATCTTCCTGTCGTATGCGGAAAGCATCTCGATATACTCCGCCTTATTCAGCATATCCCCGAAGCTGTCCGCCGAAAAGATCATCTCCATGTACAGGGTATCCCCCGCTTCGTACATAAACCGGATGCGCTGTTTCATGGCGGCATACTGGTTTTCCTGGTCCGCGATTGCTGCTTCCAGCTCGGTTTCCGTTTGGGCGATTTCTTCCTCTTTTTCCGCTATTTTATTTTTCAGGTCGGCAATTTTTTCCTGGATGGTCGCCAACTGTCCGTCCAGTTGTTCCACATACAGCTTTAAACTCTCCTTGGACTGTTCCAGCTCCTCTTTTACCTTTTTAATATCCGTCAGGCTCGACTGGAGCTGCTTCTTCAGTTCCTTGGCATCGCTGATTTCCGCTTCCTTCTCCTTAATCAAATCATTGGTAAGCTCCGAAGCATACACATTTTCCGGTGCATCCATCCTTCCGGCAAAGCATACCGCAAGCGAAACACAGAGGACGGCACAGGTATACTTTCTCCATTTTCCCATATCACGCGCCTTTCTATACCCTCAAATGCTTCCGCACGGTGATAATGCTGCCCAAAAAACCGATTCCCACGCCCATCGCCACGGAAACCGGCAAGAGCACATGGAAAATGGTTTCCACCGGAAGGAACTCCAGCAGCTTTGTCAGCATGGAAAAACGTTCCGTCACATACAGGATCACCTGGTTGTAAATCACGTAAATGATTCCCATGGGAATCAGGGAACCGATAACCCCTATCAGGATTCCCTCAATGACAAACGGGGACCGGACAAAAAAATCCGTAGCTCCGATATACTTCATAATATTTATTTCTTCTTTGCGGACGGATATGCCTATCGTTACCGTATTACTAATCAGGAAAATGGATACCGCAAACAATATGACAATAATGCCCATGGATACATACGCCACCAGCGCGTTAATGCCGCTGAAGGTCGCTGCCGTAATCTCCGATTTGTTAATCTTACGGATTTCCGGCACGGATTCCAAATAAGTCACAAGCGCAGGCTGCAGCGAAACGTCGCTTAAGTAAATCACATAATGGGCGGAAGGCGCCAGCGGATTTTCCGTAAAACCATCAGCATAATCCCCAAGGTAATCTTCCTTAAAACTCTCCCATGCTTCCTCCGCAGAAACAAACTGTACATCGGATACCTCCACCCGTTTCCATATCATGTCGCCGATTTCCGCAATCCGCGTATCGGGTGTCCCTTCCTGAAAGAATACGGTTACGGACAATCCTTCTTCCGCCGTTTTTACGATATGCTCAAAATTTGACAAAATGGCATAAAATAACCCGAACAGGAACAGACATGCCCCTATGGTGGCTATGGATGCCAGCGAAAACCATTTGTTCCGGATAATATTGCGGAAGCCCTGTCCGATCGTATAAAAAAATGTGCTAATCCTCATCGATATAGCCTCCCTTTTCCTCGTCGCTCACAATGATCCCCTTCTTCATCGTAACCACCCGTTTCTGCATGGAGTTTACGATTTCCCTGTTGTGGGTTACCACAAGGACCGTTGTCCCGTTTTCGTTAATCTGCTCCAACAGCTTCATGATTTCCCATGAATTCTTGGGGTCCAGATTACCGGTAGGCTCATCGGCGAGCAGGATGGTCGGCCGGTTAATTAACGCACGCGCCAACGCCACCCTCTGCTGCTCCCCTCCGGAAAGCTGCCTGGGCTTCGCTTTATACTTCCCGGCAAGCCCCACCGTGGCGAGGATACTCGGCACGTTCCGTTTAATCTCCTTATTCGACACCTGTATAATACGCTGGGCAAATGCCACGTTTTCATATACGTTCCTGTCTTTAAGCAGGCGGAAATCCTGGAACACAATGCCAAGGTTCCTCCTGAATTTGGGAATTTTCCTGTGTTTAATTTTCACCAGGTCATACCCCATCACACTAATGTAACCGGATGTCGGCGTCAGCTCCCTGAGCAGAAGTTTAATCAGGGTCGATTTCCCCGAACCGCTGTCACCGACAATAAATACAAATTCCCCTCTATTAATATGCAGGCTTACCCCGTTTAATGCCGGCGCGCCTGTGGCATATGCCTTACTCACGTTTTCCAGCGTGATAATTTCATTGCCTAAATCCGCCTGTCTTCTCCCCCGCCGTCTCTTTCTGTCTTTTTCCGTCAATGTATTTCACCCACCTGAATCCTTAAACTATAATTACAAAGCTGCTGTCCGGTATTCATCCCCGGTTTTTCAATATTCAAAGTTTTCCATATATTTCATGTATTTTACCACCATCAGCGCAATCTTGAACGTAATGGCATCCTCAAAAACGCGCAAATCCAGCCCCGTGCTTTTCTGGAGCTTATCCAGCCGGTACACCAGCGTATTCCGGTGGATAAAAAGCTGCCTGGATGTCTCTGACACGTTCAGGCTGTTTTCAAAAAACTTGCTGATAGTAGTCAGGGTTTCTTCGTCAAAATCATCCGGGCTTTTGCCGCCGAAAATTTCCTTAATAAACATCTTGCATAACGGAATCGGAAGCTGGTAAATCAGACGCCCGATGCCGAGTTCACTGTATGCCACAATATTGCGCTCATCAAAGAAAATCTTACCCACATCCAATGCCATCTTCGCTTCTTTATAAGATCGGCTCACTTCCTTGATTTCGCCCACAATCGTACCGTAAGAAATGCGGACACTTCCAAGCCCCTCCTTGCGCAGATACGCTTCCGCACTCTTTGCCGCCTTATCGATTTCCTTTCCCGCATCCCCTTCCGACAGGTCTTTGACCACGATGACATTGTTCTCATCCACGGCGGTAATGAAATCCTTGCTGTTATTGCCAAAATATGTACGCATCAGTTCCAGCACGTTACTGTCCTTGTTATTTTCCGTTTCGATGATAATGGCGACACGTTTTACGTCCGTCTGGATATGCAGTTTCTTCGCCCTGCTGTAAATATCCACCAAAAGGAGGTTGTCCAGCAGGAGGTTCTTGATAAAATTGTCCTTGTCAAACCTCTCCTTATATGCCACCAAAAGACTCTGTATCTGGAACGCCACCATCTTGCCCAAGGTATATACGTCCTCGCCGGAGCCGCCCGCAATCAGAATATACTCCAACTGCTGCTCATCAAAAATCTTAAAATACCGGTATCCTTGTATTTCCTGGGAATCGGCAGGGGAAGCCGCGAACTCCACCGCAGCCCCGGCACAGCTCTCCATATCGGATGCCGTGGAAGCCACTTCTTTGCCGTCCGTATCCATCACGCACAAGTCCAAACGTGCAATCGCTTTCAGCCCATCTATTGTGCTCTGCAATATCTGATTTGAAATCATATCCCCAATCCTCCTGTCCCCCACAAAAAAATATGCCATGCCATAAGTCCGCGGAAATCCGTTTTTCCGCACTCTTTTTTCATTTTAATTCAAAATCACAAAAAAATCCATACTAAATGCATATATTTTTGTGTATTTTTTATGTCGTGGCAGGATAATGCCCATGTACACGGGGCTGTGCAACCGCAGGGAAAATTTCCCCCTGCCCGCCGCGCCGGGCACCCGTCGGCTTCTGCCGGCAAATTTCACCCGGGTGCCCGTGCGCATAAAACAGGCAGATTTGAAATGTTTTCCATCCCAAATCTGCCTATTCCCCATTTTCATCCCTGAAATGATTGATACGTCTGTGGAAAATGATGCGGTACATCCAGTCCACCGCCTTCTTGCGAACGGATTCTTTCCTGTCTCCCAGCGCCATATCCTTGGACATACCAAGCCACACCTCTGCATTCACCAGAGCACGGAAATGGGACATGCATTTCTCCTGTCTCCCATGGGCAATCCGCGAAATCACCGCAGTAGGCGCAACATCGTTTATTCTGTTGATAATATTTTCCATATCGCCATCGTCGTCCGTAAGGATACTGCTTCCCCCTATGACAATGCCTTTCTGGTAGGTCTCAAGCTGTCTTTGCAAAAGCGCCAAATCCTCTGCCGAATCATCCAGCAGATATACCTTTTTGCTGCCCCGCTCCAAACGCCGTAAAAACTCTTTTAAGAATACCCTGTTTTCCACCTCATATAGTCTTCCTGCCGAATCAATTTTTGCCACGCGGAGAATATCCGTATCCCCGCACAAGGTTAAATCCATGGATTCTATGCAATTCTTTTCTTCTTCGTCATTGCCTGCCATAATCAGCATGGGGGTCGTGACGTATAAAATGGTATTGAGTCCCCCGTTCCTGACAAAACCGTCCAAAATGGCAAGCGATTCCTTCAGGGAATAATCCGTAAGCCCAATTCCCAATATGTTTACTTTCTGCATAACTGTTCCAATCTATCACAATTATCGGAGCGGAAAGACGCCTTCCGCCGCATAGGTTTCTTTCCGTATCCGTGTGCACAAAAAAATGAAAGCCATGTATTTCTATCCCTGCCCGCTTGCAAACGGCACCAGACATATGGTATACTTGCAGCATAAGGGAAGAAATGGAGGTAATGGCTATGGATATTCCTGAGATGTCAATGGCGCTCGCCCAAACACAGACTCTGAATGAAGTCAGTATAGCGGTTCTTTCAAAATCGCTGGACTCCATGGAGTCCGCCGGTACACAGATGGTGGATATGATGAGATCCTCAATGGAACTCTCCGTCAATCCCGCTGTAGGCGGCAACCTTGACATGTTTGTCTAAACCGTCCCAAACAGGAACCACTCAGGCAAACAAGTATGTCAAAACAAGTTCTAAACACATGAAAGAAAGTGCCAGTACAATCCCTATGATAAGGGGAACCGTAACCATCCGGTTTTTCCGTACGGCGCTTTCTTTTTTTCCCGCTTCTTCCAAATCTTTTATCTTCTTCCGGTCCGCCCACACGGCCCGAAGGGCATATTCCCTCTGCTCCCCCTTGGCAATCCAAACAAGGACGCAGACCGCCAATGCCGTCGCCACGGAAGCCACCACCAGCATGAAACTGATTACCAGCAACAGCATATCCGTTGTCAGCAGCTCCTGCGCTTCCTCCAGTCCGCCGTTTTCCGTCCCGCCATACAGATACATCATGCATACCTGCTGGGAATTAAAGAACACATGGAAAAGTATGGAACTCCACAAACTGCCCGTGGCCTCCACCAAAAGCACGACCAAAACGCCTACCGCCATGGCATAAAACGCCTGGTTGAAATTCATATGCATCAGCGCAAACAAAAGCGCTGACAAAAGCATGGATGCGAATACCGTTCCGGTCTTCCTATATCCCTGGTAAACAATCCCGCGGAACACAAGTTCCTCACTGCACGGTCCAAAAATCCCGATGAGAAACAGCATCACGGGAAAAGGCAACCCCAGCACATCCCCGCTCATGGCAGCCACCGTATTGTCCACAAACAACATGGAAATTGCATTCAGCAGCGTCATAAGCGGCATGGACAAAAAGGTAAAAAGGAGAATCTTAAAAATGGTGGAAACCTTTATTTTCCGGAACCCCGCCAGCCGGAACAGGTCTTCGCCCGAAAAGAGAACCCCAAACAGGGCAGGCACCAATATCATGCCCTGGCTTAACAGTAAGTTCGGGACAATGCCCAATTCTATCCTGAACCCCATGCATATCTGCCTAATCAAAGCCACCATTCCGATATGCACCAGCATAATCGAAAGGAAAATCCAATTCACCTTTTTACTGTTCATCCGTATTCTTAGCTCTCCATCATAAAGTTTACTAATTTCGTAATGTCTTCCGGTTCATATGCGATAATTTCCAGTTCCTCAATGGTTCCGTCGGAAAAAATATTTGCCAACGACACATACTGGGAAAGTTTGGATTTCAGATTCAGCCTGTCTCCCTCTCCCGTCACAAGCTCCACCTTGCCCGAACAACTGTCCACTACCTTAAAAAACTTATCGATGTCCCTGATATTCTGTACTTTCATTCCTGACTCCTTCCAGGCCGCCCTTCCATTCTGCGGTCTCCTTACTTTAAAATATGCTGTCATTTCACATCATGATTATACTGATATCATGGGATAATTGCAAGAAAATTATACATTTTTTGTAAAACGCTGGCATTCAACGCTTACTTTAACCGGATGCTTTTCTCCCCGATAATAATCCGGTTTGCCTTTAACAACTGCCCCACCGCCCGTTTAAATTCATTTTTACTCATCTGCATCTCTTTTTTGATGGTTTCCGGCGATGCCTTATCGTTGAAGGGAAGCACGCCGTCATATTCCCGGATGGCATCCATCACACGCTCGGCATCCTTTTCCATCTGCAGGTATGCCTTTTCCCGGATGCTTAAGTCCAGCTTACCGTCTTCCTTTACCGCCGTCACCCTTGCCGCCACCATGTCGCCTACCCTGATATCCCCGTAAATTTCCCGTACCGGAATCAGGCCGGAATATAAATCGTCCACCGCCACAAAGGCTCCGAAGTTTTCACTGATTTCATACACGCGTCCCATAATCCGGTCGTCTTTCCGGTAATCCCCGTCCGTTTTCAGGTAAGGATACAACTTCATCGTCGCACATAAACGGTTGCTCTTGTCAATATAGAGCGCCACAAGGCAGTCTTCCCCTTCCTGTACGGGTTTTGTCTGTTCCCGGAACGGAAGGAACAGGTCCTTCTCCAATCCCCAGTCCAGAAACGCACCGATTTTCCCCACCTGCGACACTTCCAAAAGCGCCACCTCGCCCAGCGTAAGCCGCACTTCATGGGTCGTGGCAATCAGCCTGTCCTTGGAATCCCTGTAAACAAATACGCACAGCACATCCCCTTCCTTCGTCCCTTCCGGTACCTGCTTACGCGGAAGCAGCACTTTATCCTCCTTATCTTCCTCCGAAGCGAGGTATACCCCGAAATCCACCAATTTTACCACTGTCAAATCCTGTTTTTCACCTAGTCTGATCATAACTTACCCCTTCCTGCTGTCCGCATTCCCGCAAAACTCTACAATACAGTAAGGCTGCCCCTCCCTGCCGTTTAAGGAAACCGCAACCGTCCCGTCCCCCGTATATACCAAAGGATGTATATGGTCGCCGAAATGCGCCTGTTTCTTATACTCCGCACGCATTTGGCGGATTTCATAGCCTTCCGGCAGGTATTCCATTGCCATACGCACATACTGTCCGTTATTGACATGACGGTTGGTATCCAAATGGTGGCTTTTTATTTCCACCGTTTCCTGCGCCGCACCCTCCGCAGTGGGCAGTATGATTTTGCGGGGTGCATAATCCATCTCCAGCTTTTCCCCCGTTTCATATGCATCCAGCATTTCCTGCGTGGCTTTCACCGGTTTCCCGCTGCCCATGTCCATCAGCATCCACATCGTGTTTGCGCACGCCAGGCGCATTCCGTCCGTCGTTTCCATGAGGAAATTCCTGTATCCGACAAAATTCCTGATCTCATACGGTATCGTCCCCACGGATACGGTTTCGCATAGTTCCGGGTACCGCTCCACCACAATCTGCCACGCCGAAAGCACCCATGCCAGGTTCCTCCTGCCCAAGTATTCCACCCCCACCCCCAAATCTTCCGACTGGAACGTGGAACAATCCTGGAAATAATCCAGCAATGACGGAAGCGTCAGCTTACCACTGCTGTCCACCTCACTGTACCGTATGCGGCTGCCAAATCGATACATAACGCTACCATGCCTTTCCGTCCTGCGCGGGTTTACCTGAAACCCCCGCTGATACATCCAATCCAAAATACCCTGATGTGTTATTATAACATAGTTTTCGGGAGAACCGCAATCATTTGTGGAAGAATATGGCGCAGCCGGGTAACAGTTCAGGCCAAACGGTTACGCGGTCGGAACAAACAGCCGTATCAACCTTACAAACTGCAGGTTGACGGATGCCCCGCAAAAGATTATGATAAATAGCGGGTTGTCCGGGGAAACAGGTGCAAATCCTGTACGAGCCCGTCGCCGTAAGGCATAGAAACCAACCGCCATCCTGACCCGGTCAAAGCCACAGTCCGGGGAAACATCCATTGGAGCACATCCGAGAAGGACGGCCGGCGGAATGCCAAGTCGAAATATCCGGTCAACGCCAATCCTCCATAAATGATGCATTTTACGATACGCTTTGCGCTTCATGCACGGCTGCGGACGCCGGCCGGCGGAGGAAAAAAACCAAAGGAGAAATGATTATGAGAAAAAAAACAAGCAGCAGAAACACACGGTCCTACATCCTTTGCTTGGTGCTCATGGTGGCTATGGCACTGTTTACAACCGGTTGTAAGGGCAGCACGGAAGACAAAACCGCTTCCACGGCGGAAAACGGAACAGCCGTCCAAACCGACGGCGCAGTGGTCGGTGAAGGCAGTACCACATTCCCCCTCACCATCGTGGACAAGGAAGGCGGTGAAACCACGCTGGAAATCCATACGGACAAAACAACCATAGGGGAAGCCCTGACGGAACTTGGCGTTATTGCCGGGGAAGAAGGGGATTACGGACTTTATGTGAAAACCGTCAACGGTATTACTGCGGATTACGACACGGACGGTTTTTACTGGGCGTTTTACATCAATGGGGAATATGCGCAGACAGGTGTGGATTCCACGGAAATAACGGAAGGGGACAGTTACTCCTTCAAGGTTGAAAAGTGAAGCTGACCACAAGGGAAATCGCCGTATTTTCCATGCTCGGCGCCGTAATGTACGCTTCCAAAGTTATTATGGAATTCGCACCCAACATCCACCTGTTAGGCGTATTTACCATTGCCTTCACGGTGGTTTACCGGAAAAAGGCCCTGTACCCTATTTACACCTATGTCATATTAAACGGTGTCCTGTATGGCTTTGCAACATGGTGGATTCCTTATTTATATTTGTGGGCTGTCCTTTGGGGCGCAGCCATGCTGCTGCCCCGGAATATGCCGGAAAAAATACAGCCCATCGTATATATGGCTGTATGTGCGGCGCATGGTTTCTTATTCGGTACACTGTATGCCCCGGCACAGGCAGTCCTGTACGGTTTGGATTTTCAGGGCATGGTCGCATGGATTATTGCCGGCCTGCCCATGGATCTCATCCATGGTGTCAGCAACTTCTTCTGCGGAATCCTGATCGTCCCGTTGGTAAAAATCCTGAAAACGGCGGAAAAACTGGCAGAAAAAAATTAGGGCGTGCAGATGGCAGGAATGATTTTCCAAACACGCTCCTAAACCAAACGGGCAGGGGAAAACTTCTCTCCTGCCCGCTTACTTTTCTATAATTAAAGTCACACAAAATCTTCCCGCATCGGGGAAAAAATATCCAGCAGAATCCCCTCCTCCAAACACACGCAGCCATGCTCCACACCGTCTTTTTTTAACATACTGTCACCGGCACCGACCACTTTCTTCTCTCTGCCGACGGTAAATTCAAACCGCCCCGATACCACATAAGTAATCTGGGTATGGGGATGGTGGTGCAGGGCGCCTTCCGCCCCTGTTTCAAAATGGTTTTCCACACACATCAGTTCGTCGGTGTAACTTAAGATTTTCCTCCTGACGCCTTTTGCGCATTCCTCGGCTTCCACGTTTTTATTAAAATTCCATACGCTGTTTTTTTCTGTTTTCATTCCGGTACCTCCTGTCCGTTACGATTTTCCCTTTGATCATCCGTTTAAGTCAAACTGATACTCTCCGCCTCCCTCAAATATCCCCGTACCTCCTCTTCTGAAAGGTTAAATCTCTCCTGCAGCTTTTCCGAAATCTCATCATCCGGCATATGCAAATCCTGGCATATCGCAATGATCCCATATATACTCCGCTCTATACCTTGCCGGATTCCTTGTTCTATTCCTTTTTCTATATTCTCCTGGTCTCTCATTAACAGCGTCATATACTCATGCCTCCATTCCCTGTTTTTCTTTGCCGCCTTTACGGCTTCTTCCAGTCTCTTTACAAATAAGTCCTCCGATTCCTTCCCTGCCACATAGTCCAAAAATGCTTTCAATTCTTTGCTGACATCATCCATCTTCCCATCTGCATTTAAAAATATCTTTGCCGCTCCGTCCCCCAGCGAAATATTTTTATCTTCTTTGCAAATATTTTCAAAGGTGTAGATATGTCTCCCCGTATCAAATATGTCAAACCGACATATAAAGATGACATAACTTGGATTCAGCTTCTTATAGGACTGCCCCTTATCAATCATCTGCAGGTCGATCATACTTTGGTAATATCTCGTTCTTTTAGGGAGTTCCTTTGTGTCTGCCACCTGCATTTCAATGTCGTAAACCGTACCTTTTCCGTCACGGACATACACATCCAGCCTTACGCTTTTCGCATCGGCATCCGGCTTTATCCCTTTTTGCAATTCCGGATATTCAATATGGTCAATATCAAGCTCCGGGAGGATTCTTTTGAGCAGCTCCCCGCACAGCTCCGCATCCTGCATTATCTTCCCGAACAGGAAATCATTGGATATGTTTAATTCTTCCCATTCGTCATAATTTTTATTTTTCACATTCGTGCCGTTCATAAGTTTTTCCCCCGCCTTTATCTATATTATATTATCCTTTCCATAACAAATCAACTTGCTAATTCATTCCATATTATCAGGCAGCAGGGCTACGCATAAGAAAACCCGGCGGAATCAATCCACCGGGTCACATTCGCTGGGCTACAAGGATTCGAACCTTGAAATGACGGAGTCAGAGTCCGTTGCC
>ERZ808054.1474-NODE-1474-length-13126-cov-3.238409_pt1 | contig 13126 bp, 17 predicted proteins | sample MGYA00380201_ERZ808054 | MGnify/ENA primary metagenome ERZ808054 (study PRJEB31490, sample SAMN06133419) | mouse gut metagenome | isolation source: Z5_2 | host: mice | place: China: Chengdu | collected 2015-05 ... | reverse complement strand
GATATGCTTCACGCCCGGGGGGACGTTTCAGGAGCAGGGAAAGGGTACGGTATGCCGTAGCATGTTTGCTCAGGTCGTCATACACAACCAGCACGTCCTCGCCGTTTTCCATCCATTCCTCACCAATCGCGCAACCTGAATACGGAGCGATATACTGGAGAGGAGCAAGCTCGCTCGCGGTGGACGCTACAATCGTCGTATATGCCATCGCGCCAAATTCTTCCAGCGTTTTCACAATGGTGGCAACGGTAGAAGCTTTCTGCCCAATCGCTACATAAATACAATGGACGCCCTGTCCCTTTTGGTTAATAATCGTATCGATCGCGATCGCCGTCTTTCCCGTCTGGCGGTCACCGATAATCAGCTCGCGCTGGCCTCTTCCAATCGGAATCATGGAATCAATCGCCTTAATACCTGTTTGCAGCGGCGTATCTACGGATTTTCTTGAAATAACGCCCGATGCAACTCTTTCAATCTGGCGGTATTTGTCTGTTTTAATCGGTCCTTTTCCATCGATCGGCTGTCCTAACGCGTTTACGACTCTGCCTGTCATGGCATCCCCAACCGGAACCTCTACGACTCTTCCGGTCGTCTTTACCGTATCCCCCTCGTTGATACTCTTCTGGTCACCGAGCAATACGGCGCCAACATTATCTTCTTCGAGGTTCAATACCATTCCATATACTTCACCCGGGAATTCCAGCAGTTCGCCCTGCATCGCGTTTTCCAGCCCATGGATACGCGCGATTCCATCCGCCACCTGAATTACAGTACCTACATCAGCGACTTCCAGCTCCGCGGCATATCTTTTGATCTGCTCCTTGATGACCGAACTAATCTCCTCTGGTTTTAAATTCATGGACAATAGTCACCTACTTTCAACTGTTTTTGCCATATTGCTACGGCATCTGTAACTTTAATTTCGATAATTCGGAAGTCAGCCTGGCAAGCTTATTTTTAACACTGCCATCCACAACTCTGTCTCCGATCCGAATTACGATCCCCCCGATCAGGGAAGGATCTACTTCATAGATAAATTCAAACTGCACGTATTCTGTCGTCTCTAACAGCTTTCTGCGTATCGCATCCTTCTGCATCAGGGACAGTTCCATCGCAGACGTGATATATGCCGTGCCGATCTTCTTATACTCTTTGACCTGCGTGATAAAATAATCCAGCACTCCGTCAAATTCCTGATAATGTCCTTTGGCAATAATCATCATCATAAGCCCGATCATTTCCCTGGACGCACGGTCTTTAAAAACAGCTTCTATGATTTTTTGCTTTTCTTCTACTACAATCTTCGGATGATTCATCATCTTTGCGAGATCTTCGTTTGTCTGAATAATCCCAAGCATCCGCTTTGCTTCTTCAAACAGCGCGTCGGTCTGCCCCGACTCCAAAGCCAGCTCAAATAATGCATCACCATATGTTTTTGAAACTAGCTTTGCCATGTCGAATCACCCATTTCTTTCAATGTCTCTTCCACAAGCCCATTCTGAACAGTTGTATCAATCGACGCCGCTACAACCTTTGCAGCCATCATCGAAGCAACGGTAATCATCTCCTGCTTCATCTCATCCAAAGCGCGGCTCTTTTCAAGCTTCGCTTCTTCATTCGCGCGCTGGATGATACGTGCAGCTTCCTGTTTTGCTTCATCGATGATATGCGCTTCATTTTTCAATGCCTTCTGACGAGCTTCACTTAAAATGGCTTCTGCTTCTTTCTCTGCGTTTTTCAGCTTTTCTTCATACTCTGCCTTCATCGCAGACGCTTTTTCTTTGTCGCTTTTTGCGTTGTCAATATCGCCCTGGATCTTTCTCTGCCTGTCATAGAGCATCTTCCTGACCGGATTCAGCAGCAGATAGGATAATGCAAGAAACAGTACAAAAATTGCGATTCCAAGAAGCACCGCATCATGAATTAACTGAAAATCAAGATCAAATAATCTTTCCATGTTCGCTCAGTTCAGCCTCCTTTCCGTCTTAATTCCATACCACAGACGTATTCGTACGTCTCCTTGCATATTATGATAATGGCTGTACGAAAAGAAGGAGCATAGCTACTAACAAGCCGTAAAGTCCTGTCGTCTCAGCGACCGCCTGTCCTAATAACATCGTAGACATAATATCTGACTTCGCGCCAGGGTTTCTTCCTACTGCCGCCGCGCCGTGTCCTGCCGCAATACCCTGCCCAATACCAGGCCCGATACCTGCAATAACTGCCAAACCTGCACCAATTGCTGAACATGCTAAAATTAAATCCTGTCCTGTGATATTCATAAATGTTTTCCTCCTAAAAAATATTCTTTTTTATCAGACTGAAAAATCTAGTCCGTATCCATCTGCTGACTGATATACGTCATGGTCAGCATACAGAATACATAGGTCTGAATTGCTCCTGAGAACAAATCAAAATACAGATGAAGCGCCGCCGGCCAGATTACTGCCACTTTGGACAGCAGCCCGTATACGAGCGCCATCATAACGGTTCCCGACAACACGTTTGCAAATAAACGCAAAGACAGCGAAATCGGTACTGCGATTTCACTAATCAGGTTAATTGGAAACCAGATTGGAAGCCACGGTGGTAATGGCGAACACATGTCTGTCCAGATTTTTTTCGGGCTCTGATACTTGAATTGGCAAACGTGTATCAGAGTAAATGTAATCAAGCCCAGTGCAAGCGTCGTACCATAATCCGCTGTCGGCGGCCTTAAGCCGAACAAACCGGATATATTGCTGACCAGAATGAAAATAAAGATCGTACTGATATAATTTACGAACTTTGTCGCATTCTTTCCCATAGTCCCTTCTACTACACCATCCAGCGAACTGACAATCAACTCCAATATATTTTGGAATGTATCCGGTATCTCTGTCGCATGGCTCATTTTAATATTTGCGATAAACGCAAAGCCAATCAAAAACAGCATCACAATAAGGATACATACATGGGATGTCGTGATCCAGACTTCATGCCCAAACAAATTGTAAGAAAACAATCCATGGATCATAAAATCGATGTTATCGGCACTGGATGACATTACGATTGCATTTGTCACATTTTCACCTCCCTTTCCATAGTGTTAGTTTCGTCCGTAGACCCACCACCTTTTCCTGTCACTTTTTTAAGCACTTTGTGCAGTGCCGGCTGTAAATAAGCCGATATCTTTAAACCCATTACGCCGATAAAAAGCGTAATCAGGTTACCAAGATCAAAATACATCGTAACTGTAAATACAATTACGACCGCGATATACCGAGCGATCCCTTTTGCGATGATCCTTCCTCTTGCCTTTTGTGCATCCATAGAATCGACGGTTTCCGCAATAATGCGCGCGATATGATACGCCATCGCCATCGCGGTCGCAATTCCAATCCAAAGACCGCTGCTGTAGCGCAGCTTATCCTCCGCAAACCAGACGCCTGCTGCCTGTATCACAATCCCATAGAGCAGTATCCCAAGAAGCAGTTCGGGAAGCGCTTCATTTAAACGCCTGAACATATGCACTGTTCCCTTCTAATCTTAATGATTTCTATTATCCCTTTTAATGTTGATTCTCATGATTGTTCTTGTCATCCTGGTAGATGTTTTTTGCCATGCTAAATATATTACGAAATCCTGCGATTGCTCCCATAAAAAACAAAAGAATGGTAATCACCGGCATATGGAACTTCTCCCCAATCCAAACGCCAAACAACGTGCACATCACAATCGGCACAATCATATTCAGCCCAAATTGAATAACCATTGCAAAAGCCTGAAATACCTTTTTCTTTTTTCTCATACTCCCCGATTCCTTCTAAAGTGCATAAAGCCACTAAATACATTATAGCACTAATGTTTGAATTGTCTATAATATTTTGGCAATAATTAACATTTTGTGAAAGTTCTTTCGTCGACAATGATCGGCATCATTCTGCCTGCGGCAGCCGCCCGACTGTTGCAAAAATGGTACATTTTGAGTTAGTTGTTCCCAAAATGTACCATGCCTATTCTTCCTATCCCTTTCCAACATCTTCTAAATTTTCTGTTATCCGATCAGGTTATTTAAGATCGCCGCAAGCTTTTTTACAGATTTGCTCAGTGTTTCATAGCATATCCCGTATGCCTGCAACGTCCCGCCGTACGGGTCCATAATCTCCAGCTCGTCGCCGACCAGCTCTGTCAATACCTGCACATTTTCAGGAATCGCATGTTCAAACAGATCCAGCACCTTTTGCTTATCACTGTTCCCCATTACAATGATCAGCGTATCCTGTGCAAAATCTTCTTCTTCCAACTGGCTGGACATATAGTTTTCCAACGTAATCCCATTGCTGATCAGCACTGCCTCTGCTTTCTGATTCAGCGGCTCTGGAAACAGCACAACAATCCCCCGTGCCTGCACATCGATTGGAAATTTTATTTTACATTCCTTTAACAGCTCTGCCGCCATCGGCGCACGGCTGTTTCCGGCACTGTCCGCAAATATGATTTTCCTGTACGTATCCATAGATTCTCCCCAATTACCTGACTTGAATGACCTGGTGTCCGGCTGCTTTTAACAGGCGGTTCATAATCGCCTGTCCGATTCGCGGCGTTTCAAAGCTTTCCGAATAAATAATATCTACGCCAGATGCATCTAACGTTCTTAAAATCTTATAAAGATTATGAGCAATCTCTGCTTCTTCCTGCCTGCTTCCAATACGAAAGACAACCCCCTGCTGATACTGCCCTGCTGTCTCCGTCGTTCCGATAATCCCTACCTTTTTCCCGGCGCCTGTCTGTTCCTTGGCAAGCTGGTTGATTTTTTTTACAACCAGCTCCTGTATGCCTTCCACGACAATCATCTCCGCTTTCGGCGCATAATGCCTGTACTTCATACCGGGAGCCTTTGGCTTACAATTTGCGTCATCCGTAAGAATCCCTGGATCGATGCGTACTTCTCCGATGACCTCAGACAGCATCTGCATCGTAATAAATCCGGGACGCAGAATCACCGGCACCTGCTCTGTCAGATCGATAATCGTAGATTCGATCCCGATGCCTACCTCTCCCCCGTCTAAGATCAGAGGAATCTTCCCGTTTAAATCCTCGTATACATGCCCGGCGGTCGTCGGGCTTGGCCTGCCGGACGTATTGGCACTTGGCGCCGCGATATACCCGCCGCCTTCCCGGATCAGCGCAAGCGCAATTTTATTAGCGGGCATTCTAACCGCCACCGTATCCATGCCGCCTGTCGTCTCATAAGGCACCTTCGCGCTTTTTTGCAGGATCATCGTAAGCGGCCCCGGCCAGAAGGCGTCGGCAAGCATCCTTGCCTGCCTGGGCACCTCCTCCACAATCGCGCGCATATCCTCAAAACAACAGATATGCACGATCAGCGGATTATCCGACGGCCTGCCTTTTGCCGCATAGATTCTTGCTGCCGCATCCGCACTCAGCGCGTCAGCTCCCAGCCCGTAGACGGTCTCCGTCGGAAATGCCACAAGCCCGCCTGCCTTTAATAGTTCCCCGGCATGGCTGATCGCTGGCATGTCATGTTGTATTTTATCTTCACACACTTTTAGGACTAACGTATTTTGCATCTTTGTATTTCCTGTCTTTAAGGCTGCCCGCCATCTTTGCCAAGATACTGGAAGATCCCGTCACAGACTGCTTCGGCAATTTGCTGCTGGTATGCCTCATCCGTAAGCTTTTGTGCTTCCTCAGGATTACTGAGAAAACCGCATTCTACAATAATAATCGTCGATTCCGTCTTTTTGAGCAGGTAATAACTGTCGTTTGCCTTTGCCTGCCTGTGGTTCTGCGGGTCTACCTTATCGATCAGCGTCTTTTGCACCGTCTCGGCAAGTGTCTGGCTCTCCTTTGAGGTCGTATAGTAAAATACCTGCGCGCCTTTGATCTGCGGGCTTGTATAGCTGTTTTGGTGTATGCTGACTGTCATTAACGGATTTTCTTTGTTAATCAGCTCGCAGCGCCTTTGCAGATCCTGCGCTTTTTTATTGCGCGCATCCGCATCGTACAATCCCTGATCGTCCTCACGGGTCATCACGACCTGCATTCCTTTTGCTTCCAATGTGTCCTTTAGCTTTAGAGCGACCTGTAGGTTAATGTCTTTTTCCAGTTCTCCGTTGACGCCTACCTTGCCGGAATCAAAACCTCCGTGCCCGACGTCAATCACGATACAGTTTTTCTGCTCTGCCACCTGCCGTCCGGTTACATAGACAGCGCTCGTCCTTGCAAGGACGCAGGCACAGACAAGTACGATCACAGACATTATGAGTTCTAACCGCTGTTTCAAATGGTCTGCCTCCAGAGTTTTTTATTACTATACATATGACAAAACAGTAAAATCCATCCCTGTTTCTTTGAGGCTTCCCTGTCTGCTTATTTGCGGTTGATATATTTCATAATTGTATTCCATACGGCTGGATCTTCAAGCCCGAGCTTCCAGAAGGAAGCGCCGGCAAATCCATGCGCGTTCATTACCTTGAGCTTTTCTTCAATGGATTTGACATCCTCAAACCAGATCTTGTATGTCACGTCGCCGTTGACATATTCTGTATAATACTGCCCGATATCGTCCAGCCATCTCTTTTCCGCGCCGTTGACCTCCATCAGCCGCTGCGCAGACTGCATACCTACTGCTTCACTGGACAGCTCATACGGCACGTAATCCTCCGATGCGGATTCCACATCGTCTCCATTGCCATCTTTTAGCTTTTCTGCCCACACCCTTGTATAAAACGGCATACCCAAAATTACCTGTTCCGCAGGCACGCCCTCTGCCAGTATATCATCGGCTCCTTTTGTTACAAATCCAATCGAAGCGACAGAGCCGCTTTCCTTAGAGCCTGCATAATGCTCATCATAAGCCATGACTACGAGATAATCCGCAAACACAGCCTGCTCCTGCCTGTCATAAAACTTTGTATAGTCGCTTGACACATAGTTATCTACCGATAAGACAATGCCGTTTCCGTCACACTTTAAGGACAACTCCCTGATAAACTGGATAAACCCTTCTCCTACCGCGGACTCCAGCGCTTCAAAATCGACATTGATCCCGTCCAGCCCATACTGGATCGCCGCCGCGATAATCTGGTTTTCCAAGTTTTCCCGCTTGGAAGTATGCGTCAGTACTTCCGTCGTGCTGACATCCTTATTTTCCAGATTGCTGACCAGTCCCCAGACTTCTACGTCCTGGTCGTGGCAGTACCTGACATAATCCGCGCTTGCCAGGTTTGCAATATTTCCATCGTTGTCGTTTAAATAAAACCAGGTTGGAGAGATGACGTTCAGCCCTTTGGAATTTTGCAGCACACTTGCAATCGAGTTATTCGCTTCCGGCACTGTGACCTGATGCCATCCCATATTAATATCATAATCCCTGACCTGATGCAGAAACGTATCTTCTTCAAAGTCATTGCTCAGCGTTTCTTCTTTTTCACTGCCCAGCCGCTTATTCTGCACGTAACCGACCAGCCCGTCCTCTGTCGTCACCTTCGACCAGTCGTCTCCTGCTTCCAGCTTTGTGACGACGTCCTCTTTGGAAAGCTCCGTCAATATATTGCTCTTCACATCGTCTTTCACGCGAAGCTGTGTTTTTCTCTTGACCGACGCTTTTTTCACCGTACCCCACTCTGTCTGCAATAGAATCCGGTTCGGCTCTTCAAACCGCTCATAAGTAAGATTCGTATACTGCGCCACATAATCCAGTGCAAGAAACGTCTTGTCAACATCTACCAGCACAATCTTATACGGCTTGCTGTCTTTTTTTCTTCCTATATAATAATCCTTGCTGTCTGCCGACGCTTTCACAATATTGGACGACGTCGTATACAGCAGCACATTTTCATTTGCGTCCCAATAAAAACGATCGTTTAAATAGTCGTGTACATACTGAAAATCAAGATAAACAGCACCATCCCTAAGCAAAGCCTTTTCTTCCACGAGCTCATGGTTCAGTTCAATCGCAGCCTCATCGTCCGATGTAATGCCAAAATAGGTTTCCAGATCCTGCTGTTCGGTGCCAGGCATCAACTGCTTTATTTTTTTCCCCGCAATAACACCCACAAGTATAATAAAAATCAAAGATAAAACGGCTATGACTGGTACTAATTTCTTATTCATCGTTTTTCCTCCTGTGTGCATCTATCTCCAATTCTAATAACCTTTTTTATTATAGCTTGTCGCGGGCTATTTTACAAGAAACAACTATTCTTTTATCAAATCTATTTCGCTTAAATTGACACCGAGCGTATTGAGTGCGGCTTTATGAGAAATATACTGAAAATGCAGCTCTTCATAGGTTTCGGATGCATGTTCCTTTTTTGCCTTCAGCATTGCACGCTGGATATCAATAAAGGAATCAATGGTAATCTTGATAATGGCATCGTTCATTTGTTCTCCCATTCCGATCACCGCCTTCTTTCATGTTCTCTTAATCTGCCACCATTATAACGGATAGATGAATGTGTGTAAAGCCTTCGTACACAAAAAAACACCAAATAAATCTGAAACTAGTTACAAAAAAAAGCGGATCGCTCCTTGTTATAGGACTGCAAACAGGCGAAAATCAGTATCCCCACACCATTTCCGCCTGCCTGCTGTTTTCTTATTTTACTGTAATTCCTTCCATGATAAATGTATGTTTGCATATACTTTGACAGGCATTGAGGTTTCCTTCTCCATATATGCGTGTTTTTTCACTATTCGTTCTGCACTTTATCAAAATGCAGCTCTGTTAACACCCCCTGATCATATACATAATCTCTCATATAAGAGTTTTCTTCCTGTACACACAGCAAATTCGTAACGGTTTCCGGCGTGCTTCTTACGCCTTCCAGAAAAATTGTAATCCCCCGTCCCTGAATCCCCGTTAATTCAATAAATAATTGTTTTCTGTCCATCCCTTCCACCTTTTTTGGCATCAATATGCAGAGCCTTCACAGGCTGGATCATCCCAGACTGTTGCCGGAATCCATGTACCAAGATCTTGTTAGACTGTGATAAGATATTGTAAGATATTATAAAAATATTGTACAAAATAAATTCCTCATATTGTGCCTGTATTAGTTACTTCTGTTTTCCTGCTTTCTTTTTGCCATACAGCATATCGGGCCGAAGAACGGCGCCTTTTTTCAGCCCTGTTTTTGCTTTCCTGCCTGTAACCTGCTGAATGTCCGTGAACACTGTGCGGTATTCTTCCTCTGGAACCCATATTTTTTTCTGTTCAAGATCTGCTCCTGTGACTTTTTTCCCGGCAGATATATCGCGTGTTAACGTCCACACATGCAAATACAGCCCCTGATCTTCCCACTGCCTGTAATCCCTGACCTGCTGCTTTAATGCTGCATTGCTGCAAATTTGCAGGGCAAGCAGGACGGCAAGCGGTATCCCCACCATACACGCTCCCGCCGCGCCATACAGCAGTATCCTTCTCATTCGGTACTTTAAAATAGCATTTCCCCCTATACATTGTGACAGATGACCAGTGTTTCTCAAATAATTTTTTGCAAAAATACCAGATCTTCCTGTTGCAGATAAAACGGATTTTCGATCCAGGGGATGCTTAGCATATGCATTCCATATCTTTTTTGTAATGCTTTTTTATCCAGCAAATTTGCAAATAACACTAAGAATTCCCATGCCTCGTAGTTTTCAGTTGAAGTAATCTTGTTTAAAAAACGCTCATAAGCAAAAACTCTCCAGGGGCTGATGCTGCCTACCACGATTTTCCGGTCGCATCTTAAAAATTCCTCTCTTGCTGTCTCATAATCCGCACCCAGATCCAGGATGACAGCTTCATACCTGCTGTTCATAATATCCGGGATGCTTCCGCCGCAAAGATCCGTATAATAGGAAACACCCAGCAGCTTTTGTTTTTTGCCGCCCTCCTTTTCCATCAGCGACTGAAGCTCCTGCTGCCCTGACAGTTCCATAACAGCCGTCTTTTTTCCAAGCGCGGACTGCATATAATTCGCAAGCGCAATTGTCAGATGTGTCGCGCCGCAGCCTTTCTCAATCCCAAGAATGCCTATGCTGATTTTTTCCTTCATCCGTTTGATCGAAAATCCATTCAGTGATTTCACCACCCTTCCTGACGCAGCAGCTTTTGAAAGAATCTCCGTTTCTCCCCAGTCATACGAAACGGGTCTGCATCCAGCGGAAAGCAGTAGACACGGTGATGATACATCCTGGCGATCCATTTTGCCCGCGCTTTGTCTCCATAATTGCATACAAGCACAAGATTTTGGCGCATACTGATCTTTTTCAGCACACATATTGCCTGTTCCATCTCCCATTGCCTGCTGCCCAGCACAACGATCATCTTTTTCGTTTCTTCTGAAAGTTCTTTCACCTGCACGCCGTAATCCTGTACATATAGTCCTTCTGCGGGATCTTTTTTTGCAATGCCTTCGCCATAATATGGTATTCCCCGGAACTTTTCATATGTAATGGAGCCGTCTTTTCTCAGAAAACTGCCTGCCTGCTTTGCTAACAGCCTGATGCAGTCTGAGTCGTGATACTCCTGATAGATACAGCTTCTGTGGTTTTGATTCAAAAAGCAGGTCAATGAAATTGCCAGATGCGTCGTTCCTACGCGCCTCTGCGATCCTGCTACTGCGATTTCTGTTAAGAGATGCTTATTTTGTGTCTGCTGAAAATTTTGATCGTAGTCTTTTTGCAGCCCGTTTAAATCGGCTTCTAACGCCTGAATGGATGAATAACGCTCTTCTTTTGCATAAGCGGCTGCTTTTTCGACAAACGGTTTCAGATATTGGAACTCGCCAGGCGGCATCTTTTCTGACATAAAAGCCAGGATTTTACCGATGCTGTAGATGTCTGCCCGAAGGTCACAGGGAATGCCCTGATATTTTTCAGGCGGAGCAAAGCCTTCGGTTCCAAAATTTTGGAATGTATTTCCACCCGTGGTAATATAAGATGAGATGCCAAAATCGATTAAAACGATCCGTTTTCCACATAATATAATGTGTTCCGGCTTTAGATCCTGATAAAGAATCGGCGCTGGCTTTTGCTCATGCAGATACCTGATGACATCGCAGACCTGTAACGCCATACAGACTGCCGTATCTATGGAAATACAATCTTGATCAAGCACGTATGCTTCTAAGGATTGTCCTTGGATATATTCTTCTATGATATAATAATTCTCATTATCTTCTTCTACATCGTAAATCGTGGGGATACCGGGATGTTTCAGATTTTTTAGAAGATCTGCTTCCAGAAGGAACTGGGGCTGTTTTTCACATGCTGTTTTTTCGATACGCTTAATCGCACGATAAGCCTTCAGCTTCCTGTGTTCGGCTAGAAATACCTCGCTACTGTTCCCTGTACCGAGACTGGAAACAATACGGTATTTGTCGGACAAATTTGATATTTGAATACTTATACTCCTTTCTGACTAAGGGTGTAAGCATCTCTTGCAACTGTTATAACACACCTGGCAGGTGTTTGGCAAGCTTTTTTTTCAAAAAATGTGAAAATTTATAAAAATTTTAAAAAATAAAGCGTAATGCGCTTGACTATCATATTGATTTTTTATATACTTTGGTTACTTCAAGTTGACATTTGCAATTTTATATTAATAGTATATACCATAAGACATTAATTAAGGGAGTGATGGAATGAAAATCGAAAAAGTAAGTGACACCCAGATTCGATGCACACTGACAAAGGAAGATCTGGCAGACCGCCATTTGAAAATCAGTGAGCTTGCATATGGTACGGAAAACGCGAAGAACCTGTTCCGTGACATGATGCAGCAGGCTTCCTATGAATTCGGATTTGAAGCAGACGACATCCCTTTGATGATTGAAGCAATTCCGGTATCATCAGATACGATTATTCTGCTGATAACCAAAGTGGAATACCCGGAAGAACTGGATACTCGTTTTTCCAAATTTTCAGATATGGACTATGAGGAAGCCTTTTCTGGATACGGCATGGACCAGGGAGAACCTTACGAAGCAGCCAGCGCCAATGATATTTTAGACTGGTTCAAGAAGATCCAGCAGGAAACAAAAGCAAATACCGAAGGCTCTAAAAAGAAATCAAGCAAATCTGAGGATTTTATTCCGTTAGACCAGGCTGTGCGGCATGAATCAAAGGAAACAGTGAAAAGCGCGCCTGCTGTAGAAGTTCCTGTTGATCTGACAAAGCTGTTTTTGATCCACAATCTGGATACGATGTCCAAGATTTCCAGCGTACTGGACGGTTATTACGAAGGGGATAATACGCTGTTCCGCGATTCCCAGTCACATTTATTTTACCTGGTCGTGCATAAAAGCTCTCACACACCGGAAGAGTTCAACAAAGTATGCAATATCTTATCCGAGTACACGACGCAGCTTAATTTTTCAAATGCGATTGAAGCATATTTCAACGAACATTTTGACTGCATCCTGCGCAGCCAGGCGTTACAGCAGTTTGCCGCGATTTAATCTGCCAGGCGCTTGTTCCAGCTTAAAAGAACCAGATACAGCACCATTGCCTGTATCCGGTTCTTTTTTCATGTCATAGTATTTAGTTATTTGCCAGAAAATCGTTGATCTGCGCAACCAGCTCGTCCGGTACGATGCCGTGTACCATCGCTGCTTCTTCGATCGTTTCCATCTGTGAGGACGGGCATCCCAAGCAGTGCATCCCGATATTTAATAAAAGTGGTGCAATGTTTTCGTTGATCTGGAGCAGTTCTCCGATCATTGTCGTTTTTGTAACCTGCTGTGCCATAGTCTCATTCTCTCCTTTTTCTTGATTGTTTGGGGCATTCTGATTTTAATTTGCCCTTATTCCTACTAAATATACTATAGAGCGGATTTAATGTCAAATATTAGAACAAATACAGGTTGTATCAAAAATAATACAGGCGAATCGCGATCTGTTATAAATTCCTACTTGTATTAATTCGATTTTTGTATTAGAATAATTGCAACGGACAAAGGGTTCGTATTCATAAATATTTTAAGGAGGATTGAGATCATGGCGTACAAAATTACAGATGCTTGCGTTAGCTGTGGAACATGTGAAGGGGAATGTCCAGTAGGAGCAATTTCTGCAGGTGACGGAAAATACGACATCGACGCTGATGCTTGCGTAAACTGCGGTACATGTG
>ERZ808054.1473-NODE-1473-length-13126-cov-5.104989_pt1 | contig 13126 bp, 9 predicted proteins | sample MGYA00380201_ERZ808054 | MGnify/ENA primary metagenome ERZ808054 (study PRJEB31490, sample SAMN06133419) | mouse gut metagenome | isolation source: Z5_2 | host: mice | place: China: Chengdu | collected 2015-05 ... | reverse complement strand
GCCACCGCATTGCCTCCTTCCTCCGCCTTGCGCTGACGAAAATATCAAGCACTAAGTATATGGGGATTAAGAAAACGGTGTACTGGAGCGTGTTTGAAAAATTAGCAGCTGAAAAATGAAAAACAGGTTTACTTTGATGCTTTAAAGTGGCATAATATTTATAAGTATGCCATGCAGGAGCGATGACAGCGCGGCTGGTAAAGAACTATAAAACGGATAAAAGGAGTAACTACAATGCCAATCACAGACATTTTAGAGAGAAACTGCAAACTGTACGGGAACGATATCTGTCTCGTGGAGATCAATCCCGAGATCAAGGAGACACGGCGCGTGACGTGGAAGGAATATGAGCTGATGGAGCCCAATCCGGTCACGCACTACCGCAGGGAGATCACGTGGAGCGTCTTTAATGAGAAGGCGAACCGCTTTGCCAATCTGTTGATCCAAAGAGGTATCAAGAAGGGGGACAAGGTGGCGGTCCTGCTGATGAACTGCCTCGAGTGGCTTCCGATCTATTTCGGCATATTGAAGACGGGCGCGCTCGCCGTGCCGCTCAATTTCCGGTACGCGCCGGACGAGATCGAGTACTGCCTGGATCTGGCGGAGGTCGACGTCCTGGTATTCGGGTCGGAATTTATCGGGCGCGTGGAGGAGATCGCGGAGAATATCAGCAAAAAGCGACTGTTATTTTTTGCGGGAGACAACTGCCCGAGCTTTGCGGAGGACTACAACAGCCTCACGGCGAACTGTTCGAGCCAGACGCCGATGATCGCGCTGACGGACGCGGACGATGCCGCGATCTATTTCTCGTCGGGCACGACAGGTTTTCCGAAAGCGATCCTGCATAACCATGAGAGTCTGATGCACGCGTGCAAGGTGGAGCAGAACCACCACGGGCAGACGAAGCAGGATGTGTTCCTGTGCATCCCGCCGCTCTACCACACCGGGGCGAAGATGCACTGGTTCGGAAGTTTTCTGGAGGGCGGCAGGGCAGTCCTGCTGAAAGGGACAAAGCCGGAGTTTATCCTGGACGCCGTGTCGAAAGAGAAGTGCACGATCGTGTGGCTTCTGGTGCCGTGGGCGCAGGATATCCTCGACGCGATCGACAGGGGCGACATCCGGCTTGCGGATTACGAGCTTTCCCAGTGGAGGCTGATGCACATCGGTGCGCAGCCGGTTCCACAGAGTCTGATACAGCGCTGGAAGAAAGTGTTTCCGCATCATCAGTACGACACGAACTATGGGCTCAGCGAGTCGATCGGTCCGGGCTGCGTGCACCTCGGCGTCGAGAATATCCACAAGGTGGGGGCGATCGGGAAGGCGGGCTACGGCTGGCAGGTGAAGATCGTCGATGAGAACGGCGCGCAGGTGGCGCGCGGCGGGGTCGGAGAACTTGCCGTGAAAGGACCTGGTGTCATGACCTGTTACTACAATGATGAGCAGGCTACGAATGAAGTGCTGCGTGACGGGTGGCTGTTTACGGGCGACATGGCGCAGGAGGACGAGGACGGCTTTATCTTCCTTGTGGATCGCAAGAAGGATGTCGTGATCAGCGGCGGTGAGAATATCTATCCCGTTCAGATCGAGGATTTCCTGCGGACGAACGACAAGATCAAGGATGTGGCTGTGATCGGCATCCCGGACAAGCGCCTGGGAGAAATAACGGCTGCTATCATAGAGATAAAAGAGGGGATGCACGCCGAGGAGGAGGAGATCAATACATATTGTATGAAGCTTCCGAAGTATAAGCGACCGCGCAAGGTGATCTTTGCGGATATCCCGCGCAATCCGACCGGCAAGATCGAGAAGCCGAAGCTTCGGAAGATCTACGGCGGTGAGAGCCTTGTGGCGGCACAGAACAAATCATAAAATAAAAGGATCGAACGTTATGGAATATTGGAGAGCAGCAGATGGATTTATTTGAATACATGAGAAGTACAACACAGGAAAAAGAGGCACCGCTCGCGGCAAGGCTCCGCCCCACGACTTTGGAGGAAGTCGTGGGGCAGTCCCACATCATCGGAAAGGACAAGCTTCTGTACAGGGCGATCAAGGCGGATAAGATAAGCTCTGTTATTTTTTATGGACCGCCCGGGACGGGCAAGACGACACTGGCGAAGGTGATCGCCAACACGACGAGTGCCGAATTCACACAGATCAATGCGACGGTTGCCGGCAAGAAGGACATGGAGGAGGTCATCGGCAAGGCAAAAGAAACACTTGCTATGTATGCGAAGCGAACGATCCTGTTCATCGATGAGATCCACCGCTTTAACAAGAGCCAGCAGGATTACCTGCTTCCCTTTGTGGAGGACGGAACGATCATACTGATCGGTGCGACGACGGAGAATCCGTATTTTGAGGTGAACGGGGCTTTGATCTCGCGCTCGGTGATCTTTGAGCTCAAGCCGCTGGGAAAGCAAGACATCAAGGCGTTGTTAAAGCGGGCTGTGTATGACACGGAGAAAGGCATGGGCAGTTATGATGCCGAGATTGACGAGGACGCGCTGGAATTTCTGGCAGACCTGTCAGGCGGTGACGCGCGGCATGCCCTGAATGCCATCGAGCTCGGGGTCATGACGACGGACAGGAGCGACGACGGCAAGATCCACATTACGGTGGAGGTTGCGCAGGAGTGCATCCAGAAGCGGCGCGTACTGTATGATAAGAACGGAGACAACCACTATGACACGATCTCGGCATTTATCAAGAGCATGCGCGGCTCTGATCCTGATGCGGCAGTGTACTATCTGGCGAAGATGCTCTACGCGGGGGAACAGGTTGCCTTTATCGCCAGGCGCATCATGATCTGCGCCGCGGAGGACGTCGGAAACGCAGATCCCATGGCGTTGAATGTGGCTGTGAGCGCATCGCTTGCGGTGGAGCGCATCGGCATGCCGGAGGCGCAGATCATTCTCTCGCAGGCAGCCTCCTATGTGGCGTGCGCGCCGAAGAGCAACGCGGCGTGCAATGCGATCTTTGCGGCAGGTGAGGAGATCAAAAGAAGTGGGAATCTGCCGATACCGCCGCACCTGCAGGATGCGCATTACAAGGGCGCCGCGAAATTGGGGCACGGGACAGGCTACAAGTACGCGCATGACTATAAGAATCACTATGTGGAACAGCAGTATCTGCCCTATGAACTTACGGGAAAAAAGTATTATGAGCCGTCCTGGAACGGTTATGAGGCAAAGATCAGAGAACATATGAAAAGGATCAGGGAGGAAGCAGATGGAGACGCTTAAAAAAGCGTCTCCATCAAATATTTGTAGATCTGTTCATTTTTGTTGTACCAGCTCTCGCAGAGGGCTTCTGCCATATCTTCCGCGGGAACAGCGATCTTGATATTGACAAGCTCGGTGGATTTCTCGCGGGCGCTCAGCTCCGCCACGAATTCCCCGGAAGTCGACTTGTAGTATTTGGCGGTGATCGCAGAATCGTTTTTCAGCTCGAGGTGCTTTTCGGCGAGAAATGCATCGATGTCGGCGATGATGGCGTCACCGATGCGGTTCCCGAAATAGGACAGTGTGCTGCGTCCCTCCTCCGTGATGGAGAATAGCGTGCGGTTCATCGAGGTGTCCGCCTTGATCAGCTCCGTGTCCTGCAGGTCGGCGATCACCTGCTGCAGTGTGATGAAATTCGTGTATTCCTTTTCGAGGATGAAGCTGCTGATCTGTGAGTAGGACAGTTTGAAGGTAACTTTATCTAACATGTACAGGACGATCAGTTTGTATAGTGTCAATGGATCTTGTGTCATAAAAGCAACTCTCCTTTGAGGTTTGTGTTTGCCCGTGAAAAGACCGGGACTGCCATGTGCCGCGCCGCCGCATTTCCTGGTGCAGTGTGTTGAGGACACGTCTCTTGTCCAGGCTCCACAGAGGGGCGATCAGCAGATCTCTTGGACCGTCACCTGTCAGACGGTGTATCACCATGTCGGGAGGCAGCACCTCGAGACAGGAGATTATGATATCAATATACGCCATCATATCGAGAATATCAAATGTTTTCTTTGTATAAAATTCGACTAAATCCGTGTTTTTGAGAATGTGTAACAATTGCAATTTTATTCCGTCGATACCGATCATGGATAAATAACGGCAGGTATCGATCATCATGGAGCGATCCTCGCCGGGAAGTCCTATGATAACGTGTGATATCACAGGGATGGCGATCCCGCGGAGCCGGATCACAGCCTGCTCGAACACGGAGAGCGGATAGCCGCGCCGTATGAGCGCGGCGGTGTGCTCATGAATGGTCTGCAGACCAAGTTCGATCCAGATGAATTTGTCGCGGTATGTTCTGTTCAGCCTGTCGAGCAGTGAGAGCACGTCATCGCCGAGACAGTCGGGTCTGGTGGCGATGGAGATCCCGACGACCGCAGGCTCGTCCAACGCCTCGCGGTAGAGTGCCTCGAGTGTTTCGACAGGCGCGTAGGTGTTTGTGTACGCCTGAAAATAAGCGATAAAATGACTGCCGATATTTTTATTGCGAAAGTACTGTTTTCCCCGCTCGAGCTGGGCGGAGATCGAACTTTCGCCCAGGGCCATCCTGACGGCAAAATCGCCGCTCCCGCCCGCGCTGCAGAAGATACAGCCGCGGATGCCGCAGGTTCCGTCGCGGTTCGGGCAGGTCATGCCGGCATCGAGGGCGATCTTGTATATTTTTTCACCGAAGCGCCTTTTGAGTTCGTAGTCAAGGGAATGGTAGGGGCGGTCGTCCCAGCGCATCACGGTCTGATGTGTGATCGGACTGCCTGCGCGACAAGCTCTGCCACCTTTGGATCAAAGGCTTCCGGCATGATGTTGTCCTCGCTCAGCTCCTCGTCCGGCACAAGTCCGGCGATCGCAGCAGCAGCGGCAAGTTTCATCTCCTCCGTGATCTGTGTGGCGCGTCCCTCGAGAGCACCCTTAAATATACCCGGGAATGCGACCACGTTGTTGATCTGGTTTGGGAAATCGCTCCTGCCAGTGCCGACAACGCGCGCACCGGCAGCTTTTGCCACGTCAGGCATGATCTCCGGTGTGGGGTTTGCCATGGCAAAGAGGATGGAATCGGGAGCCATCGACCGGACCATTTCAGGCGTGACGATATTCGGCGCGGAGACACCGACAAAAATGTCCGCGCCTTTCAGGGCATCCGCGAGCGTTCCGGTCACATTGTCCGGGTTGGTGATCTTTGCCATCTTTTCCTGCATCCAGTTGAGACCTTCTGTGGAGGTTGACACGATGCCCACCTTGTCGCACATGATCACGTTTGTAAAGCCGTATGTCAGCAGGAGCTTTGTGATGGCGACGCCTGCACTGCCTGCACCGTTTACGACGACCCGGCAGTCTTCTTTCTGTTTTCCGACAACTTTGAGGGCGTTGATGATGCCTGCGAGGACGACGATCGCGGTGCCGTGCTGGTCGTCGTGGAATACGGGGATGTCGAGGATCTCTTTTAAGCGCTCCTCGATCTCAAAGCAGCGCGGGGCGCTGATGTCCTCGAGATTGATGCCGCCGTAGGCCGGTGCGAGCCAGGTGACTGCCTTGATGATCTCCTCGGTGTCCTGTGTGTCGAGGCAGATAGGGACGGCATTCACGCCGCCAAACTCCTTGAAGAGCACCGCCTTCCCCTCCATGACCGGCATCGCGGCGTGCGGTCCGATGTTGCCAAGACCGAGCACCGCGCTTCCGTCGGACACGACGGCTACGGTGTTTGCCTTCATGGTGTACTGGTATGCGGCCTCCTTGTCTTTGGCGATCACCTTGCACGGCTCTGCCACACCGGGAGTGTAGGCGAGCGAGAGTGCCTCCCTTGAGTTGACAGGCGTTTTGGACACGGTTTCGAGTTTTCCGTTCCACTCTCTGTGAAGTGCCAACGCCTGTTCCTGGATTGTCATTTGAGCTTCCATATGTAAAATCTCCTTCATTAAATCTGATGAGGGACTGCAGCAACATAACCGATACGGACTGTGCAGGGTATTTTGTTGCAGTTCCTAAGGGTTCCTTAACCGGGCTGGGAATGATCACCCGCCCGCGTGCACAAAAAGCACCTTACTTTATAATGTATAATAAATCTTTGTAAATCGCAATAAATTCTTCTTCCTATTTTCCTGAAAATGAGTTATAATAATCTTGCAGTAAAATCTAAGGACGAAGTCTGTTTATTTTGTGCAGTTATTTTGGGCAGTTATACTTTAACAACAATTCCAAATATTTTCCAATAAAAATATAAATAGTTCGTGTATACCACTGTGGGAGTCTGTGCTTTCACAGTCTAAAATTTTAATATTTTTTACTCATTATATAATGAAATGACCATCAAAAAGGAAAGGAAAAATCTGGTACAATTTATGAGGGAGAAGTACGAATCACTGGCGCTCGCCGAACTGAAAGAAATTGCAAAGGCACGTGGAATGAAGCGCATAAGCGGTCTGAAAAAGGCGGAGCTGATCGAACTGATGCTGGCGGAGGACGAGAAGGACAAGGAGGCGGGCAGGGATGTGGAACCCAAGCCGGTACTCCGCGGTATGAAGGAGCCGTCATTTGCCACGTCCGGCGACAGGGCGAACCGGTATGAGCGCAGGGAGAGGGCACCGAGAGCAAAGGGCGCGGAGAGTGCGGAGCGCCCGGTGAGGGAACAGCGGCCGAGTGCTGCTGACGGCAGCAATAACAGCAGCGGCAATAACAACATTAACAATAGTAATAATGGTAATAACGGCAATAACAGCAACAGTGCGGAGCGTCCGGTGAGGGAACAGCGGCCTGCACCGGAGGGGGCAGAAAACCGGCAGTCCGATGACAGGTTCCCATCCGAGCTTGACAGCGGTATCACTGCGAGGGGGATCCTCGAGGTCATGCCCGACGGGTTTGGATTTATCAGGAGTGAGAATTTCCTGCCCGGTGAAAATGACGTGTATGTGGCGCCGAGCCAGATCAGACGTTTCGGATTGAAAACAGGTGATATCATTGAGGGGAACACGCGTGTCAAGACGATGAACGAGAAGTTCAGTGCGCTGTTGTATCTGAAGAAGGTGAACGGTTTTCCGCCGGAGTTTGCCACGAGAAGGCGCAGCTTTGAGGATATGACGCCGATCTTCCCGGATAAGCGCATCAAATTGGAGACGCCCGGAGCCAGCGTCGCCATGCGCATCATGGATCTGATGAGTCCTGTGGGCAAGGGACAGCGCGGCATGATCGTTTCCCCGCCGAAAGCAGGCAAGACGACACTGCTGAAGGAAGTGGCAAAGTCGATCTTAAAAACGGCGCCGGATATGCATATGATCATCCTGCTGATCGATGAGCGCCCGGAGGAAGTCACCGATATCAGGGAAGCGATCCAGGGACCCAATGTCGAGGTGATCTACTCGACATTTGACGAGCTGCCAGAACATCACAAGCGTGTTGCCGAGATGGTGATCGAGCGCGCAAAGCGTCTTGTGGAACATAGAAAAGATGTGTGTATCCTGCTCGACAGCATCACCAGGCTGACGCGCGCCTACAATCTGACCGTGCCGCCAAGCGGGCGTACCCTGTCGGGCGGACTTGATCCGGCAGCGCTGCACATGCCAAAACGCTTTTTCGGAGCGGCAAGGAACATGCGCGAGGGCGGAAGCCTTACGATCCTTGCGACAGCGCTTGTCGAGACCGGCTCCAAAATGGACGACGTGGTGTACGAGGAGTTCAAGGGAACCGGCAACATGGAGATGGTGCTCGACCGGAAGCTCTCCGAGAAGCGAGTATTTCCGGCGATCGACATACCAAAGTCCGGTACGAGGCGGGAGGATCTGCTGCTGACACCGGATGAGTTAGAGGCGATCAATGTGATGCGCAAGGCGCTCAACGGGTTGAAGTCCGACGAGGCTGTCGACAAGATACTGGATATGTTCTACCGCACGAAAAACAACACGGAGTTTGTCGAGACTGTGAAAAAAATGAAATTTATATAGATGTCTAAAAAATCAATAAAAAGTGCTTGCATAGAGAGAAAACCTGTGATATACTAAAAAAGCTGTTTATGCAGACAAGTATATGGAAAAATATTGATTGATCTATAGAGAGGTGAAAACAATGAGAGAAGGAATCCATCCAAATTATCATCAGGCAACTGTTACCTGCAACTGTGGTAACACTTTCGTGACAGGTTCTACGAAGCCCGAGATCCACGTGGAAGTTTGTTCAAAATGCCATTCATTCTACACAGGACAGCAGAAGGCGGCATCGGCTCGTGGACGTATTGATAAGTTCAATAGGAAGTACGGCGTAGAAAGCAAATAAGTAGCGGAAAAAAGGTTGAGGTAAAGGATATCTCAACCTTTCGTTTTTCAGTACACAGATTGGAAGGACACAGGATCATTTCCTGGAGCCTTTGTTTAAAAAGAGGTAAAATATGGCGAAGAGGAGACAGGCACAGTATTCCGGAATAGGCGGGCAGGCTGTTTTAGAGGGCGTGATGATGAAGAACAGCACGAAGTACGCTGTGGCAGTGCGCAAGCCGGATGGGGATATTGATGTACAGGTTGAGGAATACAAGGGAGTCTGCGGGGACAAAAAGTTCGCAAAGCTTCCGCTGATCAGAGGCGTTTTTGCCTTTGTGGATTCCCTCGTGCTCGGCATGAGGGTGACGATGCACTCGGCTTCTTTTTACGAGGATGAGGAGGAGACAACCGAGGAGACGGAAAAGAAGGCATCGGGGAGCAGGGCAGATGATATCATGATGGGGATCACAGTGGCAGTGTCCGTTGTCATCGCTGTGGGGCTCTTTATGCTGCTGCCCTTTCTGATATCGGATCTGTTGGGGAAATATATCCGCAACGCAAGCCTTGTGGCGATACTCGAAGGTATTTTCCGTATTTTGATCTTTGTCGGATATATCGCGGCGATCTCGCTCATGAAAGACATCAAAAGGCTGTACATGTATCATGGAGCGGAGCACAAATGCATCAACTGCATCGAGAGGGGACGTCCGCTCACGGTGAAGAACGTCATGAGGAGCTCCAGGCAGCACAAGCGCTGCGGAACCAGCTTTCTGCTGTTTGTCGTGCTTGTGAGCGTGATCATATTCTTCTTTATACGGGTTGACAATATGGCGATGAAGCTTGTCCTAAGGCTGCTGCTCGTACCGGTGATCGCGGGGATCTCCTATGAGATCATCAGGCTCGCGGGAAGGAGCAACAATATTCTGATCCGCATCATTTCCACACCGGGAATGTGGATGCAGCGGCTGACGACGAAGGAGCCGGACGAGGATATGGTGGCGGTTGCCATCGCTTCGGTCGAGGCGGTGTTCGACTGGAAGGAGTATCTGGAGGAGACATTCGGGTATGAGGCAGAGGATCTATGACGTACGGGGAACTATATGAATACGGAAAGCGGACGCTTGAGGCGGCGGGCGTCGCGGAGGCTGCACTGGATGCACGGCTTTTGCTCGAGTACATCTGCCACACGGACAGAAACGAGCTGATCGTTCATGCCGACCGCTGCCGCAGCGGTATGGAAGAGCAGTTTTACACGACAGTGATCGAAAAGCGCGCAGAGCGCGTCCCGCTGCAGCATATTACGGGTGAACAGGAGTTTATGGGGATCTCTTTCCGGGTCAATGAACATACGCTGATCCCCAGGCAGGATACGGAGATCCTCGTCGAGGAGGCGATGCGTCATCTCGGTGACGGGATGCGCATATTGGACATGTGTACAGGGTCGGGCTGCATCCTGCTGAGCCTGCTCAAATACAGCAATGAGTGTGAGGGGATCGGCGTCGATATCTCGGAAAAGGCGCTGGAGGTGGCGCGGGAGAACGCCGCGAGGCTGCAGCTTCCGGTAACATTTCTGGCGGGGGATCTGTTTGCACCGCTGGAGAGCCTCGAGGCGGAGAGGGCTGTCCGCGGTGGTAAACATGGCGTGCTGTTTGACATGGTTGTCGCGAACCCGCCCTATATTGAGACCGGGGTGATCGCCGGGTTGATGCCGGAGGTGCGCGCGCACGAACCGCTCGCGGCACTCGACGGCGGAGAGGACGGGCTGTCTTTTTACAGAAGGATCACAACGCAGGCGCCTGCGTACATGCAGCGGGGGGCATATCTGTTTTTCGAGATCGGCAGCGGGCAGGCACAGGCGGTGACAGCGCTCATGCAGGAGGCGGGATTTAGCGGGATCGAGGTGCTGAGAGACTACGCAGGTCTGGACAGGGTTGTGTACGGCACAAAAGCTAGTATTCTTTAGAGCGCCTGAGATGTAGCGAGGATAGATGCGTACAGTCTGACAGATACCGGACTGATACGATGTTGATATAGGAGGTTTGGATATGTTTGACAAGTTAGAAGATCTGCTCCATCGATTTGAGGAGATCCTGAATGAGCTCAATGAGCCGACAGTCACGGAGGATCAGAAGCGTTTCCGGGCGCTGATGAAGGAGCAGAGTGACCTGACACCACTCGTCGAGGCTTACAGGGAATATAAGAAATGCAACGAGACCGTGGAGGATTCGCTGGCGCTGCTGGACACGGAGAGCGACGAGGAGATGCGGGAGATGCTCAAGGAGGAGCTGGGCGATGCCAAAAAGCGCATCGAGGAGCTTGAGACGCAGATGAAGATCCTGCTGCTGCCGAAAGATCCAAACGATGACAGGAATGTCATCGTGGAAATCCGTGCGGGGGCGGGCGGTGACGAGGCGGCATTGTTTGCGGCGGAGATATATAGAATGTATGTTCATTACGCGGAGGGCAGGCGCTGGAAAGTCGAGCTTGCGGAGTGCGAGGAGATCGGCATCGGCGGCATGAAGAGCGTGACTTTTATGATCTCGGGACAGGGCGCCTACTCTGTCATGAAGTATGAGTCTGGTGTGCATCGCGTACAGCGCGTGCCGGAAACCGAGTCCGGCGGGCGTATCCACACATCGACGATCAGTGTGGCGGTGATGCCGGAGGTGGACGACGACATCGATATCGTGATCGAGGACAAGGACATCCGCATCGATGTCATGCGGGCATCGGGAAATGGCGGACAGTGTGTCAACACGACGGATTCTGCAGTGCGTCTGACGCACTATCCGACGGGGATCGTCGTGTACAGCCAGACAGAGAAATCGCAGCTGCAGAACAAGGCGAAGGCTTTTGCGCTGTTGAAGGCAAAGCTGTATGATATCGAGCAGCAGCAGCGCCACGACGCGGAGGCGGAACTGCGCAGGAGTCAGATCGGAACAGGCGACCGCTCCGAGAAGATCCGCACCTACAATTTCCCGCAGGGGCGCGTGACAGACCACCGCATCAATCTGACGATATACAAGTTGGACAAGGTGATGAATGGGGATATCCAGGAGATCATCGACGCGTGTATTGCCGCTGATCAGGCAGCGAAACTCGCGCGGATGAACCAGGATTAAAGTGCGGGATCAGAGCGAAAGCGCCGGATCGGTGAGTACTGGGAAAGGGGAAATATACGAAGCGTCTCCGCAGGAGGAGGCAAACAAAAAACACTTTATCTAACTAAAGTGTTTTTTGTTTACGACTACATACAACACTATATCATAACAGATAATATAAGTCTAGTATTTTTTGAATTTATCGCTATAATTTTATTTGTAACAATCACAACATGCAACCCTGTCAGGCGGTGCAAAGCTTTAGCCGCGGGAAGTACATGTATAAACCTGCAGAGGTGCAGGTGAGGGACGATTCAGGTTCCTGGAAAGGTATGGGTGGAATATGTCGGAGAACAAAGCATCAGAAAACAAGGAGTGGCAGAAGGAGGAGGCGCATTTAAGGGAATGCAGGTCACTGATCGCCTCCAATGTCGAGGCGTATGAGCGGCAGTATGAGGTGCGACACAGGGAGACAAAGGAACTGTTTGACGCGGTGCAGAGCGGCAACGTCGAGCTCTATGACCAGATGATGACTTCCCGGAGTCTGGAGGAGCACAGTCTGAACCAGTTGAACAACAACCGGGCGGCGTATGACAAGCCGTTTTTTGGCAGGATCGATTACCGCAATCTGGACGAGCGGTTGTTTGAGTCCATCTACATCGGAAAGCACGGCGTCCTGCGCAACAAGACAGATGTGGCGATCGTGGACTGGCGGGCGCCGATCTCCAGCGTGTACTATGAAAACGAGATCGGGCAGGGCACATACAGCATTCCGGACAGCCACAGTGACGGAAAAGGGCGCGAATACCGCATCGATCTGAACCTGAAACGCACCTATGACATTGATGGGGGGCGCCTGCAGGGTTTTTACGACAGCGATGTGGCGGCAAACGACGAGCTGCTGGTAAAGTACCTGAGCAAGAACAGGGACGCCGTGCTCGGCGATATCATCGCCACGATCCAAAAGGAACAGAACGAGATCATACGGGAAAGCCCCTTTCACAACATCCTCGTGCAGGGCGTTGCCGGGAGCGGGAAGACCACGGTGGCAATCCACAGGATCTCCTATATCATGTACAACTACAAGGAGCGCTTTATGTCCAACGAGTTCTGCATCGTGGGCGGCAGTGATATTTTGATCGACTACATCACAGGCGGTCTCCCGGAACTGGATGTGTACGATGTCAAGCATATGCGCATGGACGGCTTGCTGTCGCATCTGCTGAAAAAGGAGTGGAAGAAAAAGTACAGGATCGTGCCGCCCTCGCCAAGTCTTGCGTGGAAGAGCAAGATGCTCTTTGCGTCGGAGCTCGAACAGCACCTGCAGCGGCTGCGTGACCACATCCTCGGCAACTGTGTCGTGTGCGATGAGGAGATCGGGATGCTCCTGTCGCAGAAAAACAACGACGATTTTATCAAGGGGAACCCCAATTATTCCATCAACCGTCTCCTGGTGACACTCGACGAGCGCCTTCGGAACCGTATCAGGCTGCAGTGTCAGGATCGCGAGGAGATCGGCATATATAAGAGAAAGCTCGTGCAGTACAAGAATCATTTTTCAAAGTACTGTTACAAGGGCAGTGTCGTGAACCTGTACCTGCAGTTTCTCGAGGTGTACGGCAAGTCGTACTATATCGATATGACATCGGTGATGGGACAGATATCGCGCGGTGTGTTTGACGTGTACGATGTTGCGGCGATGCTGGTCATCTATTACAGGACACTGCAGAAAAAGCCGGATGAGGAGTTTGGACAGATCTTTATCGACGAGGCGCAGGATTTCGGA
>ERZ808054.1472-NODE-1472-length-13132-cov-2.933589_pt1 | contig 13132 bp, 11 predicted proteins | sample MGYA00380201_ERZ808054 | MGnify/ENA primary metagenome ERZ808054 (study PRJEB31490, sample SAMN06133419) | mouse gut metagenome | isolation source: Z5_2 | host: mice | place: China: Chengdu | collected 2015-05 ... | reverse complement strand
GGAGTTTTTCATTCGGCTGGTAACCATACATCGTGCAGGACTGCTCCGCCATACGAATCCCGCCATAGGGCATAAAAGCCCGTTTGAGTGGTTTGTCTGTCTGCAAACCCACGATCTGCTCCATATCTTTCAGCTCCTCGCTGATGTATCCAGGACCATGAGAAGTCAGTGAGGATACCACTTCTGTGTCCATATCCAGCACTCCACCCTTCTGGCGTTCCTCTTTCTGAAGTTCCTGCAGTCTGCCCCACAATTGATCTGTGGCCTCTGTCGGCCCCTCTAAAAACGATTCATCGCCGTCATAGGGTTTGTAGTTATTCTGAATGAAGTCACGCACATCGATGCCTTCCTTCCAAAGTCTTCCTGAAAATCCTTCCCACTGCTTAAAGTCTCTCATTTTTTCCTCCATTCGTTAACCAATCATAAATTTTATCTCGGCCTCACATGCTGTCTTTCCATCCACCGTAGCCACAGCCCTACCGACTCCCATCGGACCTTTGCACTTGATGATCTCTGTCTCCAGGCGCAGTCTGTCCCCCGGCACGACCTGCCTTCTGAATTTCGCTTTATCAATTCCGCCGAAAAATGCCAGCTTTCCTTTGTTCTCCTCCAGGCTCAGGACAGCAACTGCCCCAACCTGCGCCAGCGCTTCGACGATCAGGACTCCCGGCATCACTGGTTTCTGTGGAAAATGTCCCTGAAAAAACGGCTCGTTTACAGTCACGTTTTTATAACCTACTGCCTTTACTCCCGGCTCCATCTCCTCAATACAATCCACCAGTAAAAAAGGATAACGGTGTGGAATAATTTCTTTGATACCATTCACATCTAATAACATGTCTGCCTCCTTCAATATATATCATAATTTTTTATCAAATACAAGTAATATATGACTGTCACAAAATGGCAAAAGGCACAAAAACGTGCCTCTCCCCTTTACTTTCGCCCAATGGCGCCATCGGGCAACAAAAAAATAATTTTTAATTTGGATCATTCCTCAAAATCTTTGAAAATAAGCGTCGCATTGTGACCGCCAAAACCGAGGGAATTGGACATCGCAATTGTTACCTCTGTCTCGATTCCTTCTCCCTTTACACAATCCAGATCACATTCCGGATCCTGATTGATCAGCCCTGCATTGACATGCACATAATTTTCCATGATCGATTTCACACAGGCAATCGTCTCTACACCACCTGCTGCGCCCAAAAGATGGCCTACCATAGATTTGGTGGAGCTGACTTTACACTGATAAGCTGCTTCTCCCATAGCCAGTTTGATGGCTCTTGTCTCAAAAAGATCGTTCATGTGAGTACTGGTTCCATGAGCATTGATATAGTCCACATCTTCCGGTTTGATTCCTGCATCTTTGATGGCAAATTCCATCGCCTTCGCTGCACCGCTTCCATCTTCCGCCGGCGAAGTAATATGATAGGCGTCATTGGTTGCACCGTATCCTACCACCTCTGCATAAATCTTGGCGCCACGCTTTTTGGCATGTTCCAACTCCTCTAGAACAACGATTCCAGCGCCTTCTCCCATTACAAAACCGCTGCGGTCCACATCAAACGGAATCGAAGCCTTCGCTGGATCCGTCGAAAATGACAACGCTGTCATACTGGTAAATCCAGCTACTCCCAGTTCGGTGATCGCCGCCTCAGACCCTCCGGCAACCATCACATCCGCCTCACCGTACTGGATCGAGCGGAAACCTTCCCCAATACAATGAGTACCTGTGGCACAGGCTGTCACAATATTGATATTCTTTCCCTTTAAACCAAACTGGATCGCAACATTTCCCGCGGCAATGTTAGAGATCAGCATCGGAATCATCAGCGGCGATACCCTGTTTGGTCCCTTATCTAACAGCTTCTTATACTCCCTTTGGGTACACTGGAGACTTCCGATACCACAGCCCACACTGGTTCCAACCAAAAAAGGATCTTCTTTTTCCATATCCAGCCCACTGTCTTCCAAGGCCTGTTTTGCCGCTGCTACTGCAAACTGGGCAAAGCGCTCCATACGTCTTGCGGATTTAGGGTCCATGTATTCCTTAGGATCAAAATCCTTTACCTCAGCTGCCAGCTTTGCCTTGTAATCGGCAGTGTCGATCTGAGTCATCGGACCGATACCTACCACGCCCTTCTTTACATTCCCCCAGAATTCATCAACTGTATTTCCAATCGGTGTGATCGCTCCCATTCCAGTTATGACTACTCGTCTGCTCATTGAATTTAATCCTCCTAAATTATAATGCTTCCATCTTTTTACATCGCAATACCGCCATCTACACAAAGTACCTGGCCGGTTATGTATTTTGCCTTATCCGAAGCAAGAAATACCACTGCCTCCGCAATATCTTCTACCTGTCCAAACTTTCCAAGAGGAATGGTGGCTACCGCTGCCTCCTTCACCGAATCGGACAACACCTCTGTCATTTCCGTATCCACAAATCCCGGTGCAACTGCATTTACCGTGATATTCCTGGAGGCCAGCTCCTTCGCTGTCGCCTTGGTCAGACCGATCACTCCAGCTTTCGACGCCGAATAATTTGCCTGTCCCATATTTCCTGTCACGCCGGAAACAGAAGCAATATTTATGATCCGCCCGCTTCTCTGCTTCATCATCGGACGGGTTACAAATTTAACACCATGGAACGTTCCCGCCAGATTGGTCTGGATCACACTCTGGAACTCCTGCTCTGACATTTTCATGATGAGATTATCCTTTGTAATTCCTGCATTGTTTACAAGAATATCAATTCTGCCATACTCTTTGACGATACCGGCATAAAACTCCTTTGCCGCTTCAAAATCACTGACGTTACACTGAATCGACACCGCTTTTCCTCCAGCTGCTGTGATGGTATCCACCACCTCTGCGGCGCGATCCGCCGAACCATTGTAATTAACGACCACCATGGCACCTTCTCTGGCCAGAGCCAGGGCAATACCTCTTCCGATACCTCTTCCTGCCCCGGTCACTACTGCAATCTTATCTTCTAATAACATATTTCTCCTTCCATTCACGCACGCCTTTTGCGCATAAAAGAACTAAAAGTTCTTACCAAGTTTGGGCGTGCGCGCACAAACTTGCAGAGTGAAAAAATTTTTCACTCTTCCTCCATTTCTTCGCTGCTGCCTTTTGCCATCGTTTTATGCCAGGGTCTCAAGCAGTGCATCCATCTCTGCAATGGTCCCCACACTATATGTAGTCAGCTCTTTTCCAATGGCTTTCCCGATCTTCTTATTAAAGCCCGCAAGGGTACGTCCCGGTCCGATCTCAATAAATGTATCCACACCGTCTGCTGACATGGCTTCTACTGACTGCTGCCAGCGCACGGACGAGGACACCTGTCTTACCAGCAGAGGCTGGATATCCTCCTGCTCTGTCACATATCCCGCTGTCACATTTGCCACATACGGAATCTTTGGTACTCCAATCTCGATCCCATTCAGAACAGCCTCCAGCTTTGTACCTGCCCCTTTCAGAAGATCCGAATGAAATGGTCCACTGACATTCAGCATAACCGTTCTCTTGGCACCGGCTTCCTTACACTTCGCAGCACCGGCTTCCACCGCCTCTTTCTTTCCAGAGATAACGATCTGACCTGGACAATTATAATTTGCCACCTGAACCTGGTCAATGCCCTCGATCGCCTTCTCGATCTGCGGCGCATCCAATCCCATTATTGCAGCCATGCCGCCCACACCGGCAGGAACTTCTTCCTGCATATAAATACCACGTTTGCGGACAGCTTTCGCCGCATCTATATAATTCATGGAATCCGCTGCCACAAGAGCACAGTATTCACCGAGACTGAGCCCCGCTGCCACATCCGGCTTGAGACCTTTGTCTCTCAGAACTTCCATGATCGCCACACTGGTAGTCAATAGTGCCACCTGGGTGAACTCTGTTATATTAATATCATCATTCTCTTCAAAACAGAGGGCTTTCAGATCCAGTCCTACCGCTTCCCCTGCCTGATCAAATATTTCTTTTGCAATCGGAGAATACTCATAAAATTCCTTTCCCATTCCTACCTTTTGTGCACCCTGTCCGGGAAATACGAATGCAATCTTACCCATAACTTTTTTCCTCCATAAACCATTTTTAAAATCCCCATATTTTGAAATGGTGGCTGCCGATAAGCATTTATCAGCAACCACACCATTTCTCACATTTTGGAAATCACATTAAGATGCAAGCAGTCCGCCACACCCGTCCCAGCTCGCTCAAACGGGTAGGCCAAACGAAAGATGTAGCGATTATTCTACACCCTTCTCCTTTAAGAAATTAATTACATCACCTACAGTATTGATGCTTTCCAGATCATCTGTAGGGATCTCAACATCATACTCTTCCTCAAGAGCCATGATCAATTCATAAAGATCCAGAGAATCTGCTCCCAAATCATCTTTGAAAGAAGAAGCCTCTGTGATGCTGTCTGCATCCACGCTCAACTGGTCTGCGATAAGTTCCTGCATTTTTTCTAACATGATTATTTCTCCTTTTTCCTAGCCTGCCAGATCCATGAACCAACTCCCTCGGCATTATGTAGGTCTCGACAGACTAAATAATATTTTCAATTTTCCTCAACAATTTGAGTTATTCAGTATTTTACAGTATCTTATGTTGTTTGTCAACCCCGCCACAGCCGGATTTTTCCATGAAAAAGGGCCGCTACCGGGACCTGTCCTCATTTTTTCATGATAGCTGGATCACACATGAATCATTGGGTAAACAACTGTGTGTTCTCCGTCATAATCTGACTATTTTATTTTCAATATTACAGACAATAGGGGGATTCCTTTACCAACGCATTTTTTATGGTAATGTTGACTTCATTTACATACACAAATATTTTCGTTATATATACAAAATTTGCTTCCGTTTTTACATGTTCGCCGTAATTGCTCATAATGCCAAGGTGTACTTTGTAATTGTGCTCTTTTCATAATCAACTCCCCTGAATCTTTAGCCATGGATAATTACACCATTTATTTATATATTTTAGCAACAAGAACCATTATTCGACTAATTTGAACAAGACAAACAAAAAAACACCTCAGAACACACAATATGATTCTGAGGTGTTTGGCTCTTTTTAACCATAAGCTTCGAAAGGGACTTGAACCCTCGACCCCTTCATTACGAGTGAAGTGCTCTACCGACTGAGCTATCGAAGCGTAACAACTTGACCTAAGACATTATAACTGACTTTTCTTATTTTGTAAAGTACTATTTTGACAATATTATAGTTTTTTTATAAACTTTTTTTATTATATACATTTTATTCGAACAGAAACTGTTGTATAATAGAGTTGGCTAAAGGGCACAGACAAAATCAGACATTCATTATAACACGCCATTGAGCTAAGGTAGTCATTAAGATTTTTTAGGGGGGGGAATTTTTGGAGGACAACTGAAATATGGGAAATACATTTAAAAATAGTGTGGGATATTTCATACAAAGACACTCGATCAAAGAATGTATCATATTGATTCTTCAGATTAGCATCACCATAACTATTCTTGTTCTGGCAGTACTGGGACTTGACAATATTCTTCCGATCACTATTACTAACACTGTAGACTTGGTATTGCTGGCTCTTTTGTGTATCATTTGCGGAATCCGCTTTATTCCGAATCGCATCGTATATGCTGTGATTTATTTCGTGGTGGCCGCGGTAATCAGTGGTGTTTTTATAGCCAGTTTTTTTCTGTAATATAATTTGCTGGTCTGTCATCAAATACAGATTACATAATTTGAAAATCCCCCGGTTACTGTCTCAGACAGTTCCGGAGGATTTTTTGTTATTTGCATGCGCGAACGAAATTATTCTCACGAAGCATTCACTCCTGATTTACACCCATGACATTTTCATTCAGAGACTTACTCGTCCTTTGTCAGCAATTCCATAATCTCATTACTTCTCTGAATAAATGCTGTCATATCTTCTGCTGCCAGCGGTTTGTGGCTGATCATCGCCAGATCATACAGCTGCCGGCAGAAAAGTTCCGCATGCTCGCCCTCTTTATGCTCTACTAGATACTGCACAAGCGGATGATTGGCATTCAGCACCAGCTTCTCACCACCAAAATCACCCATACCGCCCATGCCATTCATGGCGTACATTTTCATCATATCCTGCATACGTCTTGTCTCCTCAGAAACAGTGATCATGGAAGACAATTTCTCATTTTTCAGTTTCTCTACTTTTACTTCCAGATTTTCTTTACCCAACACTTTACGGAAGAGTTCTGTGAGAATATCGGTCTGCTCCTTCAGCTCTTCCTCGCTGGCTTCCTCTCTGAAATCATCTGTCACCTCGGCATCGATCCGCTGGAACTTTACATTGTCCCCTCCAGCTTCCAATGACGAGATAAATGGCTGATCAATATTGTGGGTAAGAACAAATGCGTTCATGTTCTGCTCCCGGAACAGATTGATGTACTGGCTCTGCTGCTGAAGATCCGTCACATAATAGATGGTTGTCTTAGGCGGCTCTTCTGGCTCCCCGTTCTCTGTGTCCTCACCTGGCTCAACCACTTCGGCTTCTGGAGCCTCCACTGTCTCCAAATATTCTTTCATCGTCATAAATTTATCATCCAGATCCTTAAAAAGAATAAAGTCTTTCATCTTTTCCTGGAATTTCTGGTCTTTCAGACAGCCATATTTAATAAATGGACTGATATCATCCCAATACTTCTCATAGTTTTCCCGGTCGGTCTTACACATACCGCTGAGCTTATCCGCCACCTTTTTCGTAATATACTCCGAGATCTTAGTAACAAAACCATCGTTCTGCAGAGCACTTCTCGATACATTCAGTGGAAGATCCGGACAGTCGATAACACCCTTCAGCAAAAGAAGAAATTCTGGAATCACTTCTTTGATATTATCTGCGATAAACACTTGATTATTGTAAAGTTTGATCACACCCTCGGCATTTTCATACTCCAGATTTACCTTTGGAAAATACAGAATACCCTTGAGATTAAAGGGATAATCCATATTCAGATGGATCCAGAACAGCGGTTCCTTATAATCATGGAATACCGAACGGTAAAATTCCTTATAGTCTTCTTCAGAACACTCATTGGGATGTTTGGTCCAAAGCGGCTGGGTATCACTGATGGAAACCGGACGCTTGAGGATCTTTGTCTTCTTGACTGGCTCTTTCTTTTCATCGCCGTCTTCTTCATTCTCCTTTGGCTCTTCCACAATCTCCTCGATAACCGTATCCTTTTCAGTCACCTCTTCACTAGGGATGGTCTCATACTGGGGTTCTGCATTTTCATTGGTCAGGAAAATCTCCACCGGCATAAAAGAACAATATTTATCCAGTACTTCCTTAACCCTGTATTCATTAGAGAATTCATAGCTATCCTCGTTGAGATGAAGGATGATCTCCGTCCCGATCTCTTCCCTTGTTCCGTTATCCATCTCAAATTCCGTACCACATTCTGATTCCCAATGCACTGCACTTTCGCCATCCTGGTATGACTTTGTATTGATCTCCACTTTATCCGCCACCATAAAAGCAGAGTAAAATCCAAGACCAAAGTGACCGATGATCTGATCCTCACTGGACTTGTCTTTATATTTTTCTAGAAAATCTGCCGCACCAGAAAATGCAATCTGGTTGATGTACTCCTTTACCTCATCCGCTGACATACCGAGACCGTTATCTACAAAACGGATTGTCTTTTCCTCGGCATTTACAAATACTTCGATTTTTTCTTTGTACTCATCTGGAAGAGACGTTTCCCCCATCATATCCAGCTTTTTCCGCTTTGTAATGGCATCACAGCCATTGCTTACGAGTTCACGGATAAAAATATCGTGATCGGAATACAACCATTTTTTAATAATGGGAAAAATATTTTCAGAATTGATCGCTAAACTGCCCTGTTCTTTATTCATCTTTTTCACTCTCCTGTTCTGCAAATTTCTGTATAAAACTAATGATAGTACAGAAAAGTAAAGATGTCAAGAACTTTTTAGCACTCATCAAAGACGAGTGCTAACAATTCTGTTTTTATGGAAAAATTCCGAGCATTTATCATCCCACATTTGTTCACTGCTTTTATCCAGCGTGAAATTCGCCGGCGTATAACTGCTGATACAATGTAGTTCATTATTTTCATATTGAATCCTGAGCCCACCGCAATCACCATTATTCATATAATGAACAAACTGGATACGCAGCAACTGAGGCGTCTGCTCTCCCTTGATCAAGGAAAATGCCAGCGGCCGCAAAAGCTTCCAGGGAACGTATTCCCTGCTACCATAGACTTCCTTTTCTTCCTCTGTCAGCCATTCTGTCAACAGATTTCCCTTGACAGATATGGACACTAAAGTCTTGATCTCCATCGTTCCAACGCAAAATTTATCAAAATTTTCCTTTAAAAAAAGAACTGCCATAAACTCTCTTACATCATCTATTTTATATATCTGCATCGTCGCACACCTCTTTGATCCCGAATAAATTTGCCGTTCTTGGAGACAATATTTATGACGTAATCAGCGTCATATCTTAATTATACAGAAAGGAGAAAATACTATGAGAGCAAGTGAATCAACCTATAAAAATGTAGCAAAAAACTGCAGTTCTTATGCCGTAAAAGACTGCTGTAAGTGTACAAATAAATCCGGTGATGTGGAGGTTTCCTGTACGACCTGCAAACATTTCTCAGACAACAAACACTGTAAACTGGATCTGTTTGACCCGATCGCAGCCGACCACAACTTTATGTAACCTCGAGCATTACACTTCGCGAACCTGAACAAGTCGTCCGGCCATACAGTCGGACAGAGAAAAGCGTCAGAGAACTGGTAAACATCTGGCGCTTTTCTTTATTAGAGTGAGTTCTCTGCTGCAGAACAGATTTGCCTGTGGCAAACTTTGAAGCCGACCTATATCAGCTGGGCGTTTTATTGATCATTTATTCCACGCTTTCAAATACCACCACAGACCGCGGTGAGACCATATATTTCTTCACATTATTTTTTTTCTGCTTTTCATCATCCGTATCCAGGATCACATTCCATTTTTTTGTCGCATTGATCACCGGAAGATAAAATTCATGAGCATCCCAGTGAAAATTAAACACAATATATAAGGATTTTCCACTATAGTAAGTCCCGTAGAACAAAATTCCCACTTCCCTACTATAATAAGAAAAATTTGCTTCCCAAGGTTCAATCCCATGACAGGATACCCCTGGTGCCCCTACTCCCAGTGTATCCATCCCGCTCAAAATCTCACGACGCCGATAGAGCGGATGCTCTCTACGAAACTGAATCAACTGGTGACAAAATTTATAAATCTGCTGATTCTTTTCCAGCAGGCTCCAGTCCAGCCAGGTGGAGGCATTATCCTGACAATAGGCATTATTATTTCCCTTCTGGGATCTGCCGAACTCATCCCCTGCTAAAAGCATTGGAGTGCCAAGTCCTAAAAACAGCATACAGAATGCATTCTTTGTCTGCCGCAGCCGCATCTGGTTCACCACTTTTTTGCGGCTCACTCCTTCCTGCCCGCAGTTCCAGCTGTAATTAAATTCCGTCCCATCTGCGTTTCTCTCACCATTTGCCTCATTGTGCTTCACATCATAAGAAACCAGATCCCGCAGCGTAAATCCATTTTTCTGTGTGACATAGTGAATCCGACCCATTACCTTCTCATCCTTACGGAAACACTGGTAAAAATCTCCTGCCTGCCCTTCATCACTTTTGAGATATCGCCTTGCCACGGTCATATATTCATCATTAAACTGGGCTAACTTCCTTTCACCGCCTACCCGTTCTGCCTTTTTCCAGTTACCGCTCAAAAATTTACAATTTCGAAGAAATGGATCTGCCAAAAGCCACTCCTCTGAGACCACATCTGAATTCACCAGAAAACCATCCACATGAAATTCTGTCACATAGTATACCAGACATCTCAGTATAAATTCAGGAGAGCGATCCACAAAATGCATGTCCAAAAAAAGATTTATGCCATTTTGATGCAGTGTTTTTATCATCTGTTTCATTTCCCGCACTGCATCTGCACCTTCCACCGCATAAGAGGCTTTGGGAGCAAAATAACAGGCATCCCCAGTATATCCCCAATAATTAATTTTTTTCTCATCTGCATACATCTGTTCATTGAAATCATAGAGGGGAAGAAATAATATGGTATTGACCCCCAGCTCTTTTATATATGGTATCTTTTCACAAAACCCAGCAAATGTTCCCGGATGTTTCACTTTAGAACTACTGTGTCTAGTATATCCCCGCAAATGACACTGGTACAAAATCATGTCTTCGTAAGGAATGAAAATCCTGTTTTCACCACTCCAATCAAAAGATTCCAGGCAAAACCTTCCCCTAAGCTTCCCCTGTTTTTTACCAAATACATCTCTCCCCGCCGCAGCACGCATAAATGGATCGTTTACAATCCGTCGGTCTGCCTCAAAAGTATATTCAAAACGATTTAAAAAGTCTGCTAATCCCTGTCCCTCCAACCGCACACTGAACAGGTCTGGTGCTCCCATTTCTTTCATAGAAAACATCGGTATCTTATGCTGCAGCTTATTTTCTTCATACAGGCAGAGCCGGCATGCCTTCGCATCCCTGCACCAGATCGTGATCTCAGCACTTTTCCCGGATTCCGAAAGAAAAACTCCCTCTCTCACATAACTCGCTTTTTTTATCGTAAATTGTCCATTTTCAATCGCATTCATCCATTCTGTCATCCTTAATTGTTATTCTACTGACTGCCACAGCTTTATTTTAGCATAGTTGAAATGCAATCACAAGTGAAAAAGAATCGCAAATATTACAAAAACGCTTGCAAAATCACAGTTTTCTAGTAAAATAGTGAGTGTTAATGTAAAATAAATATATAAAGAATTGTGATGGAGGAAAAAAATGATTCAAGCTAGCAATGTAACACTGCGTTTTGGCAAAAAAGCGCTTTTTGAAGAAGTCAATATAAAATTTACCGAGGGAAACTGCTACGGTATCATTGGTGCTAATGGCGCCGGCAAATCCACCTTTTTAAAAATTCTCTCCGGAGAACTGGAGCCTACCCAGGGTGAGATCATTACTACACCGGGCGAGCGTCTTTCCGTTTTGGAACAGGATCATTTCAAATACGATGACTGCATCGTTCTGGACACTGTCATCATGGGAAATCAGCGTCTCTATGATATTATGAAGGAAAAGGACGCGATTTATGCAAAAGAGGACTTCACCGAAGAGGACGGTATCCGCGCCAGCGAACTAGAGGCAGACTTTGCAACGATGAACGGCTGGGAAGCAGAATCCGATGCCGCCACTCTTCTCAATGGACTGAATATCGAAACAGATCTCCATTACAAACAAATGAGTGAGTTATCTGGAAGTGAAAAAGTCAAAGTACTTCTGGCAAGAGCTTTGTTCGGCAACCCAGATATTCTTTTACTGGATGAGCCCACCAACCACCTGGATCTGGATGCGATCCGTTGGCTGGAAGAATTCCTCATCAATTTTGAAAATACAATTATCGTAGTCTCCCACGACCGTTATTTTCTGAATAAAGTGTGTACCCATACAGTGGATATTGACTACGCAAAGATGCAACTTTATGCAGGCAACTATGATTTCTGGTATGAATCCAGCCAGCTTATGATCAAACAGATGAAGGAAGCCAACAAGAAGAAGGAAGAAAAGATCAAAGAACTTCAGGAATTTATTCAGCGTTTCAGTGCCAATGCTTCCAAATCCAAACAGGCAACCTCCCGTAAACGCGCTCTGGAAAAAATTGAGCTTGATACCCTTCGTCCATCTAGCAGAAAATATCCTTATGTAGATTTTAAACCGGACCGTGAGATCGGAAATGAGGTTCTGACTGTGACAAATCTCTCTAAAACTATCGATGGAGAAAAAGTGCTTGATAATGTTTCTTTCACGGTTGGACACGACGATAAGATCGCTTTTGTCGGTTCTTATGGAATAGCTGCAACAACTCTTTTCCAAATCCTTGCCGGTGAGATGGAACCAGACGAAGGCGATTATAAATGGGGAATCACTACCAGCCAGGCGTATTTCCCAAAGGACAACACCAAGGATTTTGCTGGAACAGATACCATCGTAGACTGGCTGATGCCATATTCTCCTGAAAAGGATGCCACTTATGTCCGTGGTTTCCTGGGACGTATGCTGTTTTCCGGTGATGATGGGTTGAAAAAAGTAAACGTTCTCTCCGGTGGTGAAAAGGTGAGAGTCATGCTCTCTAAGATGATGATGCTGGGCGCCAACGCCCTTATTATGGATGAGCCCACAAACCATCTGGATATGGAATCCATCACTTCCGTCAACAACGGACTGATTAAATTCCCTGGAATCGTCCTTTTTACCTCCCAGGATCATCAGTTTATCCAGACCATAGCAAACCGTATCATTGAGCTCACTCCGAATGGAATGATTGATAAGGTGACTACGTATGATGAATATCTGGACAGCGATGAAATGGCGAGAAAACGTCAATCATTAAGTTAATTTGACAAATCTTGTATTTTCAAATACAATAGTACCATACTTTTTATTATATTTTGATTGGAGTGATTTTTTTTGGAGCCCGGTGACGCGACAAATTCTATCGTGCTAAACATTGTTATCATATTTATTCTGTTGCTTTTATCTGCCTTTTTTTCGTCGGCAGAGACAGCGCTGACAACTTCAAACAAACTCAGAATGCGAGCTTTGGCAGAAGAAAAGAACAAAGCGGCGATGAGAGTCTTAAAACTTCTTGAAAATCCGTCGAAAATGCTGAGCTGTATTCTTATATGCAACAATGTGGTAAACCTTTCGGCATCTTCAATTTCAACTTCTCTTGCTTTTTCCATCTGCAAACAGATGGGACTAGAGAACAATACCAGTCTGGGCGCCGGTATCGCTACTGGAATACTGACTTTTCTGATCCTCATCTTTGGTGAGATTTCGCCCAAAACCATGGCAACCATCAATGCCGAAAAAATGGCGCTTGCTTTCAGTCGGTCCATATTACTCCTGACAAAGCTTTTAACTCCTGTAATCTTTGTCATTGATAAGTTTGTAGTATTCTTCCTTTTTATACTTCGCGTGGACACAAGTGGA
>ERZ808054.1471-NODE-1471-length-13134-cov-8.584437_pt1 | contig 13134 bp, 18 predicted proteins | sample MGYA00380201_ERZ808054 | MGnify/ENA primary metagenome ERZ808054 (study PRJEB31490, sample SAMN06133419) | mouse gut metagenome | isolation source: Z5_2 | host: mice | place: China: Chengdu | collected 2015-05 ... | reverse complement strand
CTGCTGTGAAACGCATTCCATAATAATTTGCCTGTCTGCACTCAGCGCAACTTCCGTCCATATCTCTCCTCTCATAATCATCCTTATTAAAATCCTCCAGCGGGTATCCCCTTATATGTCCATCCACCCTCTTTTTTCATCCGTACAGCCTTAAACTCCAGTTTATAGTTTCCGATTTTAGAAACTATTATATATACAAGTATACAGCGATAATAAAAAGACATCAAATATTAAAGGTTGTGTTAATGTGATAATATTCGACAGGCTTTGGAAAACCATGAAACGAAAGGGGATAACCCAATATAATTTATACAAAGATTACGGAATAAGTCGGGCACAGGTACAGCGTTTAAAGAAAAATGAATCCGTAACAACCCATACACTGGACATGCTCTGCAGAATCCTTGACTGCGAACTTTCAGATATTGCTGAATACCAGAAAGGAGAATATGCCCATGCAATCCTTTTTCAAAAACATTGGCATATCACAGACAAGCATCATATTACATTCATAGATTTGTTGTAGGCATAACGGCTGCCCTAGCCGTCTGCCCGCTCTTATATGTGGCTGTTACTTTCTCACTGTGAAAACTTTTTCTCGATCTATCATTCCCCACAATCAAAAAACATATAAATCAAGCGCCAGATTTCTGTGGTTGTTTAAGCATAAGAGTTTCCCAAAACGCCGACTCCCGTTTTCATACATAATTCCGTTTGTGCTTATTATACTACATGTATAGTAATTTGCAATAGTATATATAGCAATGCATCACTTCATTTTTATTTCTCACAAGATAATACTGTCTACAGGAGGAATCATAATGAATAATGACCTAAACAGCTCGATATCACATAATATAAGAAAGTACCGCCTGTTAAACAACATGACCCAGGAACAGCTCTCTGAACAATTAAATCTGGATACACAATATTACTCACAACTCGAACGGGGCGAACGCAATTTTACGATTGAGAAAATAGCGGCCCTGTGTTCAATTTTTGATATTGGCATAGACCGAATTATTAATATTGAACAGGAAACTGCAAAAAGCACAGATGAACTTCTGTTAAAAATAACTGCTCATTTAAAGCCTCTGACCTATAACCAGCTTGTTTTGATTGATAAATTTATATCGGATATCATCCCCTATACAAAATGATAAAGAATCGTTGACGGTCTGTTTATCCATTTGGAAATTGTAAACTTTCTATCGTTATAAAAAAAGATGCAACTGAAAAAGACAGTCCATTGAATATATATCAATGAACTGTCACACCCATAATGGAACTGTAAATCATATATTTGCTGAATTGCTGAGCACCCCAACACTACCAATTTTTAATATATCACTTAACATTGATTCAGACCCTAGCCAAAAAGGATCTGTACCACACACTTTGACAACAACCCTCAAGTTGTTCTAGTTATTTTCTTATTCCTGGCAAATACCTACATATGCAATTCATTTATATAATCAGCAACAACTTGTTTGTTTACATTCCCGTTCAATATTTGTACAGGCTTCCCGATATTTGATTCCCTGTCTCTCGATTCTTTCATTTGCCGTATAAGATCCGACTGTTCTTTGAAAAAATCCAATAAAGCCTCTCTCATATCCTCGCAACGACCAGTTTCATTGATTTCCATATAAATTCGCTCCGCGTCTCGTAATGGCTCTTCCGGATATTCCGGTGCCTGTCTGCATATTTCTTCAATAAAATGTTCAGCATCATTATCCGAATGAAAAAGAGTATTGATTTTCTTCTTGATCGGACTCCATAAATGTTCATCTAAGAGTTCTCTGCTGATTCCTTCCAACGACTCACCGATATGCAATTGTTTTGCTGCCCATGATGCAATTGCCATTAAAATACTTGTATCCATTTCATCGTTCCTCCTTCAAAAATTTTTTTACCGCTGTTATGCCATTTCATCAAATCTGTCAATATTGTCCATCAAATCACGCAAATAAGCTATATATTTCTGAATGCTGTCCAGATACATATTTCCTGAATATTCTACAGACCTTAATGCGCCTTCTAATAGATATGAGGAAATTAATCTGCGCTTGAAACAATCATAATAAAGATCCAGTTGATTGCAACGAAAAGCTTTTTTATGGATTTCTTTTTCTCGAGTCAGTAGCATTTTTATATAATGAAATATCTGGATAAACAATCCTTTTTGCCCTATATTAGCATCATTCATCAAATCAAAGCTAGATGAATAGTTGAAGGGAATTTCATTTTCAGTGTTATATTCATCTGAATAATAATGATCCTCTTTATATAATTCAATTAAAACAGAGTCAGCAGCCAGCATTTCAAAAATTTCCTGTCCTTTAGGTAATAATTTTAATGTTCTTTTTACACCATTTTTTGTACAATAAAATTTCTCTGCTATCACCTCACATTCTAACAGATGCTTTACGACCCTGACAGCTTTTACATTCATTTCAGGAAAATCAGAAAAAACAGATTGAAAAATCTGGTTTATCTTTTCAGCGGCGACCTCTTTATTTACAATAATATATTTTAAAATTAAAAGGGATTCCATACTGTCATCATAAAATTCATTATTCAGCAGTATATTCGGCAATATTTTGCTCTTTTCATTTCTGTATACCGCGTTGTTCCCACAAGCCAGTGAACGGATTACACTAATATTATTAAATAAATGATCCGTAACAGACATTTGTATAAAGTCCCTGCCCCGTTCTCCTCTCAACAGCCATAATTTATTAGACAATACTTTTCTGTAACAGCGTTTTATCGAATCAAATTCATAATTGGAAAGATTGTTAAACATTTTTGAATATTTCCCGCCAAACTTATTTGTAAAATTACAGATAATTTCTTTACTTTCTCCCCACTTATCTTTTTCTTCATCAGAATATACTGCAGAAAGATATTTTTCTTCTAAAAATTTGGCAATATCAACCGGACAATTCATTTCTATATGCATTTCCGGTTTAAAAGCAGAAATATCTTCGCAACAGTGTAGATGGTCGTAAGTTTCCTCCCTCATACAAAATAATAGAAAAAAATCTGGCATCTGTTCATTTGTACTTGCTATATCTAGCATATTAGAAAAAAGCGAAAGCATATCCCTTGTAATGGTTTCCTGTTCATTTTTGCGGAATGCTTCCATGTTATCCACTACAAAAACAAAATTATGATATTGCGAATAATGACTATGCAAAAAATAAGCCAGTTTGGCTGTGTAATAATGATATAAATTATTTTTCTTTATTGTACTGATTAAAATATCACTTTTTTCTTTCTCGTCTTTTCCCTCCAGTTCTTTGCATGAAACATAATCAAATAAAAAATCCATGTGTTGTTTTATAAAAAAATATAATTCCAGCTCTGTTTGGTCTGACATCTCGCATGTGTTGTTGAGTTTATTACATAACAAAAACATATAATTATTTAAAAACTGCTGGATATCCGTCTCTATTGGCTGTCCCCGGAACCCTAGCGAAGCAATTATCCTGTGTTTTTTTTCGTCTAGTTTTATCATCGTATCCGATAGACCAAAAAAATTTTTGATAAATGCAGTTTTTCCAACTCCTGCGTTTCCAGTTATATATATAATCTGGCTTTCTCCCTCATCCAGTATTTCATTAATTTTTTTTTCCATTTCCTGGTTAACAATGTATACTGGCTCTTCTTTGCGTTCGCCCCATAAATAAATAATTTGTTTCTTATAATTTTCATAAAATACATTTTGAAACTCAGACAGTGGCACCGATTTATCTCTAATTTTTCTTTCCATTTTAATTTTACCTTTCACATTAAACTGTTAATTTAAATTGTGTACTAAAAATTTCCTTTTTATAAAATTTATTTTTATTATTATATACTCTTTTTTTCTATTTGTAAAGTTATTAATAAAAATGAGTAAAAAAATATTCCTCATTTCTGGCAAAACAAACAATAAATCATTTTATGTTCTGGAGATCGTTCTTTCAAATTTTATAATTTAGGAATTTTATTTTAAGAAATTTTATTGACAATTCACAAATTATATATTATGATAATAACTACAAAAGCTAGAGGGGGTATCTCAATGTGAACACACCAAAAAAATTATTAGCGGAATACGATGCAAATATAACAGAATTTGATACATGTGCTCTTGGCACCACAGTTAAAAATTTACGCGAAAAACGAAACATTACACAGGCACAGCTTGCAGAAAAAGCACAAATAAGCGCTGCAGAAATTTCGAAGCTGGAACATGGAGGGCGCGTGAAAATTCCCATCGAAACATTAATTAAAATTAGTCCGCATTTAAATGTATCTATTGATTATCTGCTTGCTTCGTGTGTTCCGATACGACGCACAGATAGAGAACACTACTTTGACTACAGCGGAAATGAAATCAATTTGCCAGATATTTCAAGACATATTTATTCTGTGGATTCTGAATTGTTATTGTTAATATCATCAGCAGGATTCTTGGAAGACACAGAAATTATCCATTTTGTAAAATGCGTAATCCGATTGCATATGTCAGCTAAGCAGGCAAAACAGAGCTATATCAAAAAACTTTACAACGATTTCAAGTCTTATTGCTTTATTTTTTTTGAAACTCTTTTAGGAATGAACAGCAATAAAAAAGATCTTCCTTGACAGAGAAACAACATGATTAATAAAAAGGAGAAACTCCAATGTCTTTAACAATTATAAAAAACACCCCTGTACTTAATGATTGCAAAATAAAAAAAAATATTAAACAACTGCTAACCTTAAAGTTACAACATATAGTTGCGACCTACACCAATGTGGAAATGAAAAGGGAGGATAAAATTTATGTGTATAAACAATTCATCCAATATCTTCAAAGGCCAAGACCTAAACTCATATGAGCTACAAAAGGATTTAGAAAACCAACTATCCCTTATGATAAATAGCGATAACAACGGCAAATATGGATTACAAATAAGATTAAAGCCTCATATTAATCTGGATGAGCCGCAAATAACACGATTTTATGAAGAAAATGCCATTGTCTTATTTGTGCCAGAGACAAAAGCTTTTCGATTAGATGAATTATGCGAAAAAATCCAAGACTTTTTATTATCAGATGAACCACTTTCTGACCAGAATGCCGATTCGTTTCATGATAATATTAACGGCCATAAAAAACCTTAGAAACAGAGAACAGGCTGTTGCATTGGATGAATAGTGCATAAAATGCAGCAGCCGTGCAAATTAGGAACTGTAAAGAAATAACTTGTGCAAATGGCGCAGCATATGGAGATTTAGACAAGCCAGATGCATAAGTTATTTCTTTACAGTTCCTTAAGTGTTAGTCAAAAAATGTGTTGTTATAATTTGCAGATGCCGTAAACACAGTATCCCGATGTAGCAAAAAACGGCAACAAACATAGTCATTGACTAACACGAATTCTTATTTTCCATTTTTTAAACATTTTGTTTGTTGCATTGATTTTTATTTGATGTATCATTCCATCCGAATTCTCATGTATAATACTATCTATTAACTCAAACAGCTTTACAACCTTTTTAACGTTATTTTCGCTATTTTCGCAAAATTCACAGTAACTCCATATAAGATTAAATAAAGATTTTGCATACTGAATTTGAATCCCAGCTCTTACCTTTTTATTATTTGAGCAATCTAATAGTTTCTCAAATGCATTAAGAATCTCAGTATCACATTTCTCCGGTTCTTCAGACCAGTATGTATATTCTCGAAGCAAATCGGCATATTGGAGCGTCTGGTTATCATTCATTTTTTGGGGTTGCTGAAGCAATGCATCAAAATTAACTAATTCATGATCTGGGAAATCCTCAACTACCCTACATAAAAAAGATTCAAAAACCAAAGCATTTTTAGCCCATGCATTGTTTATAAACGTTTTGACACATGTTCTGTCTTCGATAGATTTGGATTTCAAATATTCTAAAACAAAATTTTCAGCTACAATGTCTGGCATGGAAGGTTTTAAAATATAATGATTATTTATTTCACTGAAATCGGATATCGCTTCCCAACCATTACTCAATGTATTATTTAATATTTCAAAATCCTTTTCCAAAAAAGGAATTGCAGAGTCAATTCGAATATTGGATAAGGCAATCATATATGCAAGTATTTTTTCTAGACTCTTCTGTACGGCTTTTGAAGCGCTAAAATCTTGAATTCTTTTCCTCTCAATACTATTGACATAGTCCAACAAGCTATCTCTATCCCAATCACGAATATTTTTCTCAGAATCTTTCTGATATGCCTTACATATATAATGCATAAACAAAGGATAGCGACAGTTATTAGGTATTTTATCAACCAATTCCGCGTAATATAGCTCTAAATGAAAAGGCTTATTATCTGTTTCATGAAATTCAATATACTTTTTTGCAAACCTTATCATTTCCTTTTTGCTTAATTCGTCTAAATGTATAAAATCATTGTAACTACATATTTCATACAAATTATTACTCTCCACTAATCTTTTATACCAGTTGGGTTTCAAGCTTTTCGTAACCTGCGCACGCTCCACCAGTATAATACGTATGACACCATAATCCTTTCTATTCCCATCCGCTCTTATTTTATCGGACTGTTCTCTCCACAAATTCTTAATCCATTCTCCAACATCTTTGGTATGAGGTAAAATATAATCTATAATAAGCAAAAAATTCTTTCTTCTAATCATCAACTGTGGGTTAACCTTTTTCAAATATTCCGCATGTATACCTTTACAAGACCAGCCGTCATCTTTCATTTTACAAAAAAATTCATATGAAACTCTTGATTTCCCACTTCCTCCGCTACCTGTAATTGCAATTACTTTTAACGGCTCATTTCCTTTTATTCTTTCTTCTAAAATTTCCTTCTTATCTTCGTATATTTCAACAGGATTTTCTAATTTTAAATACGAAAATTCTCTATGCCCTTTTCCAAGTGTAACATCCCATGTTTCATAAAAAGTTTCCTGTGAATGATACTCATTATAAACATTTAGTTTTTGAACGATACCAGCTTTAACCAGTTTCTCAATTTCAATTTTTTCAATCATTTGTATGAATCCCTATCCCAAAAGTTAATATGAACTTTATTATTTATATTTAAATAACTACAACTTCTTTGTAAGTTATTATATCATATAACTACAAATGATTCAATTACTTTTTGCTTACAGTAGTAGATATAAAAGTTTGGAATTTAACCCATACATAGAGAAAACAAATACATCTTACTTTCTCTTCTATATTTAAATTTACACATAAAAGCAGCACGAAATATTCTTTTTATAAACAAATCATGCTGTTTCTATACATTCAAATCCTATGTTATCTGCATTTTTAATGTTCGTTTTTGTAATTGTTCAAATATTTTTCCTCACTTCCTTTATAAAAAGAATAATGTGTCAATACCATATATTCAAGCATACAATTTATAATATCTTTAATTACTGAACAGCGAAACGCCCCAATTCTATTGTGTCTTAACGCACCGCCCAGCACGTTCCTCCTCGGACGGGCGCCACGGCACATCCAGGTGATGTAAAGCAATCAACCTGTCCTGCACGTTGGTTCCTGCGCCCATTTTCTGCGTGGAACCCAATAAAAAACGAACCTGCCCGCTCCTTACCTTGCCAAACAGCTCCGCTTTCCTTAATTCCGTATTCGCTTCATGGATAAACGCTATTTCCTCCGGCGGCACTCCTTTCTCCACCAGTTTGTTTTTTATGTCCTCATAGACATTAAATGTACCATCCCCTTTCGGTGTCGAGAGATCACAAAAAATTATCTGTGCAGACTTCTTCTCCTTTGTCTGCTCCCATATTTCAAACGACTTTCCCACACAGGTTGCCGATTTGGAAGTTTCACTGTCCGGCAGCATATCATTGATAAGGCGCTGATCCAGGGCCAGCTTCCTTCCATCGTTTGTGATTTTCAGCATATTATCCTGATACGGCTCCACAAGCCTGTTACGCACCGCTTCCGCCCTGTCAGCCAGTGAGGAAACCATATCCTGCTGGTACTCGCTGGGCTTTAATACCACGTTCTCATACTCTGCCTCCGGCACAGGCAGCTTTAGCATATCCGGCGTTTGAATATCCGCACTTTCTTTGAATAATGCTATCAGTTCCGGCAAGTTGAAAAACTTCGCAAACCTTGTCTTTGCCCTATACCCTGTTCCTTCAGGGCTTAATTCTATCGCCGTTTGCGTTTCGCCAAAAGAAGAAGCCCAACTGTCAAAATGCCCAAGCCCTAACTTCTGCAACGTGCCATACTGGAGATAGCGCATATTCGTATATAATTCCGTCATGCTGTTGCTGATCGGCGTTCCGGTTGCCCCACCTGGCAGAACCGTACTCCCTGCCATGCCGGAACTTCTTGGCGTTCTTTGCTTTGAAATATACCGCAAGCCGTAAAGCGATGCCGCAGCACACCCCGATCAGAAGGTCACTCGGATAGAAACTCGGCAGTGGATTGGAAAATAAACCTTCCAGCCCCGCCATGACTTCCATCATCTTTGCGGAAGCATCCTGCCCCGGCGATACCCGCCACAAACACGCTATCTTGTCACAGAAGTATCCGGCAAGCACATAGGGGAGGTTCATCAGGACAAGTTTCTTTTTGTCTACATTCCCGGTCTTTGCCTTGATATTTTCAGGAATGGATTTTAAGTCTTTGGCTATGCCGTTTATGATATTGCTCATAGGCTCTGCCCCCTGTCCTTGTTTTTCTCCCGGCTCCGTTCCCGGTTCTTGTCCTGCGATACTGCGTCCTTGAAATGGTTCAGCTTCTCCCGTAAGGAAACCCTGTCTTTCTTTTTCTCATTACCATAAACAAATTCTTTGAATGCCTGTGAGATCACGTCGGCATCCCTGCCCTTGAAAAGCACCACATACTTGGGCGGTCTGGCTGTCTTGTCCTTCTTTATGGCAAAATCAACATTGTACTTTTTTGCCACACGTTCAAAAGACTTGATGTTGCCGTCCGTGACTTCGATAGACGATGCCCCCACGCCCTCGCCAATGAGCTTTTTCACAGAAGTTTTTCCATGCGTTCTCTGCGCTTTCTGCTTATGGTGGTTCAGGTACATCTTCATCGCCGCTTTCAGCACGTTAGCGTCCAGTTTTACGGCCTTAATCACAAGGGCTATCGTTTTTTGTGTTACTTCCTCCTGCATGAAGCACCTCCCTGTTATAATCATGGGAAAATCCATGTACTAAGGCGGAATCCCCCGGCAGATAATGTCATAGACAATCTTCACTTTAAAATACGCCATATCTCTCCTTCCCACTTCTGGACATCATGTCCAGAAGTTATCATTTTTCATTTAAGCAATAGATTGTGTGCAGATTGGCAGACAGCTCATTTCCCACATACTCCACATCATCAAGCAATAATGCCTGGAACAGCACATCCCTTACACTTTCAAGCAGCACAATCCTCTGCTCCGGCTCCGTAAGGTGTCCGTATTCCACCCCGTCCGAAACCACAGATTTCCTTGCCGCTTCACAATGGGTAAACAGGCCGAGGATATATTTATTTGACATGATAAAGGCGTAGGTTTCCTGCCCGTCATGTGTCATGCGGTATTTCTCTGCTTCTCCCTCCGGGAGCGTAAAAACACACCGCACCGTTTCCAGGCAAAGCCCGCTTTCATAATCCGGCTGCAGCCGCTTTTTGTACCGCTGCACCCTTGCGTAAATCCCCTCCCGGTCTATGGCGGAATAGGTGCGCTTAAACTGCGGCTTTTTGCAGAGCATATCAATGCCAAGCCCTGGCTTGGCATTATCCATATATACGTTGTTGATAATGGTTTTCTCTGCGTACTGCCGGAATGACTTTAACCGCAACAGATAAGCGAGAACCTCGTCCAGATTTTCCTCCGATGTAATGGACTGGAAAGGCTTATCGCCAAACTCCAGCCTGTCAAACATAAGCGGGCAGCTTCCCTTTTTCGCTTCACGCTCCATTACCCGCCTGACATCCCGCAATGATTCCATTTCTATCTCCTTTCCCGTTTCCCGATGCGCTGACCGGAAACAATAAAAAGGGCAGCTACAAATCTACTGACTCATAACCGTCCTTACGCTGTTCTGTATTTATCTTTTTTAATACAGGGGTCTTCCACCCCCGTACCCCTGGAAACCTTGCCGGAAATGTGATTGAAAAGATAATCACATTTCCAACAAGGCTGAAAGTGCCACCCGCCACGCTCTGGCAGGCTCATTTTATTTCTACTCCCGCTGCTTCTGCGAAATGCTGCTTCCTGCCCATAAGTTCATTCTGCTTTTCTTCCGGTAACTGCCTGAAAATATCATCATAGTCAATATCCTCTATTTTCATTTTCCTCGCAAGCATGATGAGCTGTGTATGCAGCCATTCTTCCCACAGGTCATTAAACAGCGCCTGGCTGTCCGTGAAAGTAAAATCATTCTCAAATCCTGTTGGCGGCGTGTAATATTGCAGCTTTACGAAGCCATATCTGCCAACATCAACCACCACAACGTCCACATCTTCCAGCTCCGCAAAGGCATCCGCCACTCTCCGGCATTTTTCCCGTTCTTCCTCTGTAATGTATGCTTTTTTATCCATAAGCCTTTCATCTCCTTACACATATTTTCTATACCCCTGGCAGAATGTCAAGCCTTGCCATCCTCTCCATAAAGGTTTCATCCGGCTCAAACTCCCGCAAAAGGGAAGTGTCAGCGAAGATAAACCTTTCTTTATATTGGTTCATAATATCCATCAGCATCAGGAAACATTCATGATGATAGAGGAAACTGGCAAGGCAGAGCAGTTCACTGTCCTTTAATTCCCCTGCCCTGAAATAATTTTCAAAATCATAATGGTCTGCAAATTTACAGAAAGCCAGTTTTTCCAGCAGCAATGCTTTTCCCATTCCATCCAGTTCCTCATATCTTTTCCTCAGTTCTTTTTTATCCATCCTGCTGTTCTCCTTTGCTTTTTCATCTCCATTTTTAGTAACTATAACCATCTCCATTATAGGAGCATAATAAAACATATTCAATAAGGAGCTGAAAGGAAATATCGCAAATTATGATTAAATTCGACAAACTTTTCCAAACATTAAAGGAAAACGGCATCAGCCAGTACAGCCTTTATACCCGCCACGGTGTCAGCCGGTCGCAGATCCAGAGATTGAAAAACAACCAGTCTGTCACCACCCACACGCTGAACATGATACTGAATATCCTGGGCAGGGATTTTACCCTGAATGACATCGCTGAATTTACGCCGGATACAGAACAGACGAAAGAATAAACTGCTCTGTTTTTTTCGCCGCCTCTGGACATTGTGTCCATAAGTCCGTTAAGTGATTCCTTTTTCCGCCCACCCGCCGCCGTACATATCGTGCTGAACCTCCTGCTGGTAGTAATGGCTCATGGTTGAGGGCGCATTATAAAGGGCGGTGATCAGGTATGCCCTGATGTTGGTAATCTTTGTTGTGGTTTCCTTCATACAGCCCATGACATACTCCACATGGCCGCTGTTCAGCTTCAGGAAGCGGGATTTCACAAGCTCGTAAGGGTAATCCTCCCCGTTGATGCGGATTGTCCTGCGCTTCACGCACACCACATCGCAGACGGTTTCATAGATTTCCTCGTACATCTCCTTTTCCCCATACTGGCCATACTTCATGTGGTGTTCATATTCCAGATTTTTGCGGATCAGCGCCATATATGCGCTCGTTTCATCCATCACATCCATCGTATCCGCTTTTCCCTGTGTCCCTGTGTTATCCACATCCCCCACGGATTGATTGATAGGATTGGGATAACTCATATCAGTATAATTCTGTTTAGTATAGTTATAGTCAGTATAATTAGGGTCTGGTTTCCCGACTTCTTGAAGTTGGTTTTCCCGACCTCTTGAAGTCAGATTTTCCGACCTGCTGAAATCGGTTTTTCCGACCTCTTGAAGTCGGCTTTTCCGACCTCTTGAAGTCGGTTTTTCCGACTTCTGTGGAAACATCAGTGTTGCAAGGCTCTTTTCTGCCCTCATCTATAATAAAATTCTTCACATAAATAATATCCGGTTTGCCAAGCCCCCGGCGTATTTTCTCAACAAGCCCTATCCCTTTGGCCTTATCTAGCTCCGCAAGAACCTTTACAGCCTTTTCCTTGCTGCATCCTAAATCTTCCCTGATATTATCTATTGTGTATATGATATATGCCCGATTTTCATCGTCCAGCCACCCGTTTTTCATGGAAAGTGACATCCGGTCAAGCATCAACCCATACAGGAGCTTAGCATCGCTGCTAAGCCCCTTAAAACGCTCGTCCTTTATCAGCAGGCGGGGAACACGGTAAAAAGAAAACTGCTCTGCTTCTACGCCATAGTAATAATCAAATCTCAATGGCTCGCCCATTCTGCCGCCTCCTTTACCGCTTACTCTGCCATTCCTCCAAAAGCCCGATAATGATGCCCTCTATATCGTCATTGGAATAGTCCTCCGGAAAATATCTGTTAATCTTATCTCCCTTAATCGTTACTTTCCTCTCTTTCGGCTTTTCCTCCGTCAGTATCAGCCTGACCATCGCCAGCGTCAGCTCGCCGCTTTTCCCATACTCTTTCAGCTTCGCCGCCTGCGCATTGGAAACCGATGCGCCCGTTTCCTGGAGAATGACTGTTACATACTGCTGCTGTTCTTCCGAGAGGAAAGAAATGTCAACCCCCTGCGCTATCCCTATCTTCTTTGCGTCCACCATGCCAAGCAGCTCATCCGAGAGCCTTGCAAGCCACACATACCTCTGCACGGTCTTTCCGCTTTCCCCTGCGGCTTCCCCCACTTCATCAAGGGTACTGCCGCCTTTGCTGCCCTGGTGCTTCATCGCTTCGTACTTCATGGCGTAAGCCTTTGCCTTTTCACTCGGTAAAATGTCCTCCCTCTGGATATTGGAATCCACCATGATAATCGTAGCTTCATCGTCCGTGTAATTCCTGACAATGACGGGCATCGTGTCAAGCCCTGCTTTTTCAGAACCCCGTTTCCTGCGGTGTCCGGCTATGATCTCATAGCCGCCTCCCTCCCTCGGCCTTACAATTCCGGGAACAAGCACACCATACTTGCCGATACTCTCCGTGGTTTCCTCCATCTTTTCATCATCAAGGACA
>ERZ808054.1470-NODE-1470-length-13134-cov-24.534120_pt1 | contig 13134 bp, 15 predicted proteins | sample MGYA00380201_ERZ808054 | MGnify/ENA primary metagenome ERZ808054 (study PRJEB31490, sample SAMN06133419) | mouse gut metagenome | isolation source: Z5_2 | host: mice | place: China: Chengdu | collected 2015-05 ... | reverse complement strand
AGCAGGAAGCGGCCAAACGCCGGGAACTGGAACAGCAGCTTTATGAGGTGTTCCGCAAGTACGCCGACAAGCGGCAGAAAGAGGAAGCCGGGGCGTAAGTTTTTCCAGCCACATCATTGATTTACGGGGCTGTTGGCGGTATAATAAGACTGTCAGCAGCTCCGTTTCTTTTTTAAGAAAAGGAGCGACAATATGAATAATCGGATAGACGCAATCTATGCAAGACAATCGGTAGACAAAAAGGACAGCATTTCCATTGAAAGCCAGATTGAGTTTTGCAAATACGAATTGAAAGGCGGTAGTTGCAGGGAATACACAGATAAAGGATACAGCGGCAAAAACACAGACCGCCCGAAATTTCAAGAGTTGGTGCGGGATATTAAAAAGGGCCTGATAGCAAAAGTCATTGTCTACAAACTTGACCGTATCAGCCGTTCCATTCTGGATTTCGCAACCATGATGGAGCTGTTCCAGCAGTACAATGTGGAGTTTGTTTCTTCCACGGAAAAGTTTGATACTTCAACCCCGATGGGCCGGGCCATGCTGAATATTTGTATCGTGTTCGCACAGTTGGAACGGGAAACGATACAGAAGCGGGTGACGGACGCTTACTATTCCCGCAGTCAGCGGGGCTTCAAGATGGGCGGGAAAGCCCCCTATGGCTTCCATACGGAGCCTATCAAGATGGACGGTATCAATACAAAGCGGCTGGTAGTGAAGCCGGAGGAAGCGGCAAATATCCGGCTGATGTTTGAAATGTACGCCGAGCCGACAACTTCCTATGGGGACATTACCCGGCACTTTGCGGAACAGGGCATTTTATTTAATGGCCGGGAACTGATACGCCCCACGCTGGCGCAGATGTTACGCAACCCCGTCTATGTGCAGGCGGACTTGGATGTGTACGAGTTTTTCAAGAGCCAGGGGACGGTGCTTGTCAATGACGCCGCCGACTTCACGGGCATGAACGGGTGTTATCTCTATCAAGGCCGGGATGTGAAGCCGGGCAAGGCCCAAAGCCTGAAAGACCAAATGCTGGTGCTTGCGCCCCATGAGGGGATTGTCCCCTCGGATATATGGCTGACCTGCCGCAAGAAGCTGATGAACAACATGAAAATCCAATCCGCCCGGAAAGCCACCCACACATGGCTGGCAGGGAAAATCAAGTGCGGGAACTGCGGGTACGCCCTTATGAGTATCTTCAATCCCTCCGGCAGACAGTACCTCCGCTGTACGAAACGGCTGGACAACAAAAGCTGTCCCGGCTGTGGGAAAATCATCACGGCGGAACTGGAAGCGGTGGTGTATCGGCAGATGGTGAAAAAGCTGGACAGCTACAAGACACTGACGGGCAGGAAGAAAGCGGCAAAGGCCAATCCCAAAATCACCGCCCTGCAAGTGGAACTTGCCCATGTGGATAGCGAGATTGAAAAGTTGCTGGACAGTCTGACAGGCGCAAATAATGTGCTGCTCTCCTATGTGAATGTGAAGATAGCCGAACTGGACGGACGCAAGCAGGAACTTCTGGCGAAGATGGCGGAGTTGACCGTGGAAGCCATCAGCCCGGAACAGGTCAGCCAGATTTCCGGCTACCTCGACACTTGGAAGAACGTATCCTTTGACGACAAGCGGCGGGTGGTGGATTTGATGATTACCACCATTGCCGCCACAAGCGACAGCTTAAACATCACATGGAAAATCTGACGGGCATATCAGCGCCCGTCAGACCGTGACCTTGTGTAGTCCCTTATAAACTAACCTAAGAAACTGTTGAACACAATATCTTCTACATTCCTTTTTATGTCGCGCAAATTATCATACTCACACAACTCATTTAATTCGTTTTGAATTTTATGAATTTCAACTTTTGTGCCAAAATGTTTCTCCAAATTTTCAATTAAATCTATTGCTGTGTTCTGTATATAGCGTTGCTTTTCTTCTGCTGGCAGGCCAACAAAATGGTAGACCATATCAAATCGGGATTTCAATGAATCCGGGATTTTTTCATGATACATAACTTCCGTCATGTTGGAAGTAAATATAATTAAATATCCATCAAGATTATGAGCAATACCATGGCGGTCAGTAAATACACCATCTTCAAGTAACTCATAGAAAAAATTATACACGCTGGGAGTAGCCTTCTCAAATTCGTCAATAAGAATGACCTTAGACTTCGATGTGTCTATTTTATTGATTAACTCGCCGCCTTCTTCGCTTCCAATATATCCCAGAGGGGAGCCAATTAAGCTATTTAAAACCCCTTCGGTGGAATAATTTCCAAAGTTAATTTTAATAAGCGGTTCCCCGGGAAATATTACTTGCGACACAAATTTAGCAAACTGTGTTTTACCAATACCTGAATCACCACACAACATGATGGATAGTATTTTTCTTTCTCCCATCCCGTTTAAAAAAGAAAACTTTAATAAATTATGTTGAAAGTCTGATTTAAAAGCATCGTGCCCTCTAAGTTTCTCACAAATTTCTGTTGCGAGAGTAGTTATGTTCTGAATATTTATTGTGGCCGGTTCCTCGCTTACTGTTTCGGCTAAGTCTTCCGCACTATCAATGGAAACTTTTTCTGAAAAGCACAATGGGAAAATGCCATCCACATCTGATATGCGAGCATATTCTACACAATATTTCACTTTTCTAATTGAGGTAATGCGATGCATAAGGATTTCGAATGGGAAAATAAGGTCTGGCCTAAGTCTAAGCATTCTTACAATTGATGAAAGGTCTACATATTCTATCTGTTGCGATTCAAATATTTTAGAAATCTTTCCGAGATTATACTGAAACGATATTCCTTCACATTGATCAATTAAATCTGACAGGGAAATAAGAGTTCCCGCCTCATGCAGCCCCTTTGCAGCAGATATTTCGTTGTAAGTATATATTATGGAATTACTATTCAGATTAGATGTCGCAAAAGGTTCAACTTGTTCTTCAACACCTTCAAAATCATGAAAATCCCAATTTGTATTTGTCTCTTCAAAAAAATACGGAAATCGCTCAGTAAACTTATCAAACACCTTATAGTTCATGCAAAAATGGAGATCGGGAATGTTTTCTGACAATATATATAAATACCGTTCAGAAAAGATCCTGTAGTAATTCCCATCTGTTATTAAATTTGTTATATCAATAACAGTTTTATCAAAAGCACCTGCAATTATGTCGCTAAGCTCTGGCAAAGTATCGCACATATGGAAAAGATAAGCAATACTGAAAAATTTATATTCATTTAGAGTGCTTTTTAAACCGTTTAGATTTTTTCCATCATAGATGTATAGCGTTGAATTCATCTTATTCATCCCTATCAAAGTTTAGCTCTTGAATAATTGCAATAACGTCAATTAAGTGCATTTCATCTGTCAATTTCTCATGGTGAAACTCAAATTGAATATTATGGGAAGTAGTACCACTTGAGCTGAGTTTCATTTCAGTTGGCTTTACTTTGCGTTTATTCTCTTGATTGTAGGAATCTGAAATCATTTCTAAGAACTTAGAAGAAATGATTTCTCGTTTTGAAAAATCAATTTTACCACGATAAATTCCAATTAAACTCAATCTACCTAACTGTAAATCATTGTGTTGATAGCCATTTTCAAAATTATCTGTGGCCTTATAAGGTATTTGGATGATAAAAGTGCTGGAATCTTCTTCCGTAGACTTGCACACATATTCAAATGTATAATCAATTGTGAAATCATCCAGCATCTTGTCCATCATTTTATTCACATTGATTTCTATAGCATCATTCGCTTGATTTTTTATTTTGCTATCTTGTAATATATTCAAAATCATCACAGTATCTTCGATGTTACGCTGCTGTAATTCAATACTTTTAAATAGTACCAAATCTCCGATTTTTAAAGAATCTGTCCCACTGTCCTTTTTTTGAGCAGTTTCATATATTGTCCGAAGCATAATCGATTTTGTTGTCTTAACATCAAAGTTTTCATAGACTCTCTTTTTAGAATTATCCTCCATAGCGTAACCTATATCAGCAGATGCTACATCTTTTAATCCCAAAGTGGATGATGCATTGTATTTTAAAAGCTCCTCCGAAACCTGCTCGCGCTCAATAGTTTTCATAATTTTATTGTCTATCAGCATGGCTATTTCATGCGCTTTGGAAGTATTCAAATAGAATAGATTGAATAACTGTATCGAGTTAGGTTCTATTTTCGTGTCAACATTTTTGGTCGTAGAATTTCGACTAATATATACATTAATAAAAAGAGCTATAATAGCAATTATTGCGATTATTTCGAAACGGTTTTTTAGCAATTCAGCTATGCATTCGTTTCGTATTCCGATACACAAAAGTACAAAAGATAAGATGCTGCTGATTTCCAGGGACCCCATAACAATTCGAACAATTTTAATATGCTTTGCAAATGTGGCCCCAAGTATATACATACCAAGTGGTAATAGCAGCCAATACTGTTTGATCTCAAACTTTCTCAACATTTCATATATTGAAATCTCAACAAAAAAAACAAAGAACGCAAAGGAAATGGTGGAATAGGCTCTTTTATATCTTGCATCTTTAAAAAAATCTTGCATTTGCATTATTACTCCCAATTTCATTAAAAATTTGGTTATTTCTGATTTCTGCGCAGTCCACGTGCAACTTCACAGTGACCCCTCTCTATAAAAGAAAGGGGTCACTGCAAAACACTATTCGTCTATTGTGGCAATTTCACCCACAAAGTTATAAACAATGCAGACTTTCTGAACCTTTTCGCCGTCAATGACTTCAACTGCACTAATGATAATTTTATCAATTAACCGGTTCAGGATCGCCTCGTCCAACTCCGTGATTGACGCATATTTTCGGATTTCCCCGATGAACCGGCGCACATCATCCTCCGTATCGCTGGCGGTGCGCAACTCGTCCGTGATCGCCTGCATCCGGGCCTTGTTGTCCGCCTGTTCCTGCTCCAGCGTTTCAGTCATACGGAAAAACCGCTGCTCGGCCAGGATACCCTTGGTCTTGTCAGCATACAGGCTCATGAACATCTCGTCAATTTCCTGATTACGCTTTGCCAGAGCATCCAACTCTTTCTTCAAGGCCCCTTCGTCCATTGTGTACCGCTGTTCCAGCCGATGGATCAACCGCCCGTAGAATGCCTCTGAATCCTGCAAGGCCATCTTGCCATGCTCTATAATGTCTGACAGCACAAGGTTATAGAGGTCACGGGCTTCAATCTTATGACTGGTGCAGGCGTTCTTTCCCAGGCGGTTGTAGGTCTGGCAGATGTAATACGCCTTGTCAATTGGTTCCCGCATTTCTCCAGTAAAGCGGTTCTTTCCAGTCCGTCCTACCTTCTCATACCGCACCTCCATCGACTTGCCGCAGGTGGCGCAGTAAACAAGACCGTGGAACAGATTGTAAAAGGGGCAGCTATTCCCTTGCATGATGGTCGGACGGCGATCAATCAGCTTTTGCACTCTGTCCCACTGTTCCCGGCTGACAATCGCCTCATGGCAGTTCTCGATAATCTCCCATTCATCACGGGGAATTTTGTTGATGGTGTTGGAACGAATCGCCTTCTGATGGCATTTGCACACCACATGATCGCCCTTGTAGACTGGATTCCGGAGCATCTTACTGATAACAGAACTGCCCCAGGAGTAATAGCGCACTTCGGATTCTATCGGACCTTTGACACGGGTAATAGGAATCTTGTGTTCCAGCAGATATTTGGCGATCCGCATCATTCCATATCCGTCTGCCGCCAAATCGAAAACAAGCTTGACCGTGGGGGCCGTCTCCGGGTCAATAATCAGGTGACCGTGGTCTGCTGGGTCGCGCATAAGGCCGTAGGGGGTAGGCCCGCCCAAAAACTTCCCCTGCCGGGAGCGGGCCATCCAGCCCGCCAGAACCTTCTTGGAAATATCCCGGCTGTACATATCGTTGAGGATGTTTTTGAACGGGGTAATATCCATCTCCTGCCGGTTCACACTGTCTACGCCATCAGTAATCGCAATATAACGGACGTTGTGCCGGGGGAAGAAAACCTCAATGTAGCTGCCAGCTTCGATGTAGTTCCGGCCCAGCCGTGAAAGGTCTTTTGTGATTACGCACTTGACCTTTCCGGCCTCAATGTCAGCAATCATCCTCTGGAACGCAGGACGGTTGAAATTGCGGCCTGTGTAACCGTCATCAACGTAAAATTCATAGTCCAACAGGCCATTTTTCTCGGCGAAGTCACGAAGCAGGGCCTTTTGATTGCTGATGCTCATGCTCTCGTTTTCCCGCCCGTCCTCAATAGAGAGGCGGCAGTACAGAGCGGTGACAGAGGGCGTAAGTTTATTCTTCCTGTTCATTGATGAGCTCCTTAATGAACAGGGACACGATATGACTATGGTACCATATTTCGGCAAAATTTTCAACAGGCATTTTTGTCGTTCTCCCTCTTTTCAAGCCAGGATTCAAACTGCCCGCAAGCCTGGGATTCAATGGCCTGTTCAAAAGCGGCCCTCATGCTCTGACTGCCGTTATATTCACGGGTCACGATGAATCGGGGTTTGTCCTGGCGTCTGGTCTTGGGTGCAGCGGGTTTATCCTGTTGCGTTTTTCTCATAGGCAACTCCTTTCAGTCCATCAGATTTTTCAGACGTGCCAGCTTGTCCTGCGCCGTGACCTTGCGGAAGTTCTCACCAGAGAATCGAATGGGGGCGCACATTTCCAGTAGCCGGTCGTAAATACGGGCGTGGGCGGTGTCCTGGGGGTGCTGCAAATCATGGAGCGGAATATTGGTGGTCACGATCAGCGGCCTGCGGCTACGGTAACGACTGTCAATCACGTTGTAGACCTGCTCCAATCCGTACTCCGTCCCGCGCTCCATGCCAAAATCGTCAATGATAAGCAGCAGGGCGCGGCAAAGCTGGGATATGTACTCATTGCGGCCCTCAAAGCTGGCGGTCAGATCGTTCAGAATCAGCGCAAAATTAGTCATGCGGGCGGTGATCTCCTTTTCCATCAGCGCATTGGCGATACATCCCGCGAAATAGCTTTTCCCGGTGCCAACGCCGCCCCAAAGCAGATAGCCGATGTTCTCCGCCAGCATGGTGTCCCAATGCTCGACATAGAAATGGGCGTGTTTCATCTGCGGGCATTTGCCGTTGTCGTTGGCGAATGTCCAACCGCGCATGGCTGGATCGGTGAATCCCCGGCGCTTCAGATCGGCCACGGCCTGAAGGTGACGGCGGGCCTCCTGCTCCGCTGTCTCCCGGTCGATGCGCTCCTGCTCACACCGGCAGGGACAGGGAAACAGCCGCCCCCTCCAGCGGCGGTGCGTCCATGCGAAACTGCTTGAGGGTGCGGCACTTCCCGCAGTATAGAAGCCCGTCCTCGCCGGTATAGTCCTCCGGCCCTACATGGGTCACGGTCATGCGCTTGATAATACTGTCAAAATCATTCATAGGCTCTCGCCCTCCTTGTAAGTGTAATTGGATATGCTCTTGCCCTTCCGCCTGTCCTCCGCCGCCCAGCGGCGAATAGTGGCGGCATGGTTCTGATAAGTCTTGCCCGTGGAGGCCATATACTCGGACAGCTTCTCCACATACTGCTGCCAGAGATCAGGGAGTTCCGCTTGCAGTTCGGCTATCTCCGTATCCGAAAGGAAAATATTTTGATAGCGACCTCGCGCGTGGGCGCACGCACTCTCACTCCCTTCAGGTGATTCTCTCAATTTACTTGTAAGGTTATTAGTGGACAATTTTCTGTCCGTCAAAGGGATAGTTTTCTGTCCATCAGAAAGACAATTTTCTTTCCTCTTGACAGACAGTTTTTTATCCGTCAGACGGACAATATCCTGTCCATCAGGAATCTTGATGTAGATACGGTTCGGTAGGGACTGGCCCCGCCGCTTGCGCTCAATCAGGCCGGCGCTTTCCAATTCGTTCAATGAATTTTTCACGGTCATAGGGCTGCGGTCAATGGTGTTGGCGATCTCAACAATGGGAAACACAATGTAAATCTGGCTGCTGCTATCAGCCCAGCCATTGGCCTGGGAGAGCCGCGCCCTGTCCAGCAGAACCATATAGACCAGTTTGGTTGCTAACGCTAAATCCGCCTCCAAAAGAAAACGCGGGAATGGCAGATAGGGCGGCAGCTTGGTATCTTTCGTCATGTAGTCAGCAATATGGGTGTCACCTCCCCGCCGTTGAGGGCCGTCTGAGGGCCTTCTAGGGTGTCAAATAGGGAATGTATCAGGCCCCTATCGAGCCGCCCTCGGAAAGCCTTGCAAAATCAGGGCTTTTTAGACCCTAAAGCGTGACAGTTCTGCCGCTGTCTCCGCTTGCGCTCCGTGGCCTTTGCCCGTTTCATGCGAACGGCACACTCCGGGCAGTATTTCGCCCTGTTGGATTTCGGCAGATAGTAGCCGCCGCAGAGGACGCATTTCTTCCTGTCTGCCCGGTGGAGCAGGGCGGCGCACAGGCCAGCATCCAGGGGCAGGACGGCGGTGCGGAACCATTTGCAAATCAGCGGGTAGGTGATGCTCTGCGGACAGACACATTCCTCGCCGTTGTCCAGCAACAGACAATTCCCGCAATCGTAGTTGCAGCAGCTATGAACCAGCCTGCGGGCGGTGCGGTACTGCTGGTAGTTCATGTGGACAATCACGGTTCACTTTCTCCTGCGGGTAACTTGATGTAAATATGATAGGGGGTGTGAAGGGCTATCAGCTTCTTTTCCACCAGCCCAACATCCTCCAACTCCCGCAGGGACTGTGCTACGGTGCTGGGGGTACGGTCAATGATCTCCGCGATGGTCTTGTTATAGAACGCCAGATAGCGCCGTCCGCGCTTGTCGGTCTGTGTGGCCTCGGAGTTCAGCATCATATCCAACATGATCGCGTAAACCTCCTTTGCGGTCAGCCGGATATTCATGCCCAACAGGAACCGGGGATAGGCCAGGTAGGGCGGCAGGGTGGAGCCGCTGGTGATGTAGTCAGTTTTCATGTTCCTTCTCCATTTCGTGTCGGATTTCATGTACCTTCTCGAAAAATCCTTTGATTGCGGTCGTGACAGAATAGGCGCTATCGCCCAATGCGTCAAATTGGGAAATTGTCATCCCGGCGAAAATGTCCGCCCGGTGATGGAGGGATTCAATGCCGGAAACATAGCGGGAGCATAGGGCCTTAAACTCGGTCAACGCCGCTTCGCTGTCCATCATCCCCTGCCGCTTTGGTGTGGGCGGCGATACGGTCAGAACAGCAGCGGCTTCCTCCTGCTGGTCAGGGGGCAGTCTGGAAATTTTCAGCGCGGCTCCTTTGCTAATCTTATCGCCAGCGTCCCGGATGGTTTTCTTTGCCTCCGGGGTCAAGTCACGGGCAGTCTGGACAAGCTGTTCCACGGTGCGTTTGCTGACGCCCAGCTTGTCAGCGGTATCCTGGGCAAATGACTTTGTTTCTAAAAACGAAGAATTTGCGTTTTTAGCCGTCTGCCCGTTTCGCTGGCCCTGGCGTGTCTCCGGGTGGATGGCCTCATAGAGTTCCTTCCGGCGCAGAAGCAGATCGCCCAGTTCACGGTGGGACAGGCCAGCCCGAACAAAGTTCTCGTCAATCTCGGCCAACTCCGCTTGCAGTCCGTCCGCCTCACTGACAACGCACTCGATCTCCGTCCAGCCCAGCAGCTTCACCGCCTCCAGGCGATGCAGGCCAGCAATAAGCGTGTTGTTCTGGGTGACGGTGATGGGGTTCATCAGGCCCACGGCAGTGATGCTCCGGGCCAGTTCCTCCACGTTCCGCTGCTGAGTATCCCGCCGCCCCGGATTGATTTTGATTTCGCTGATTTTCATTCGCATGGCGGTTGCCCTCAATGCGAAAACGTGGCAATAATCCGGTTGAGCATTTCCAGATCGGGGCCGTCCAGGGATTCCCCCAGCCTACGGAGAAACGTGATCTCCGCAGAGTTCAGCGCCCTACGGTCAAGGTGGAACCACTCGGCAACCCTGACACCGCCATGATGGCCCTTGACGGTTTCAACCGGATAGGAGCAGGTCAGCACCACAATGTCCCGGCGAATCGTCCCGGTGCTGACGTTAAACTTATGCGCCAGATTTCTGTAAGTATCGTGCCGCCGGAGGCACAAGACCTCCAAAATCTTCTGGCGGCGTTCCCACGGGTTCATATCCATAATTCAAAAATCCTTTCGTAAAATTGATGTGTTATCGTTCGGTTTCCCTCTGCTGGTGCTGTCCCTCACGGGCCAGCCGGTCAGCGGCCTTGCGGAGATTTTCAACGGCTTTGATTTCATCCCGCATATCCCGCATTTTCTGATAATCGAAATCCTTCTGCGCGGTCAGCTTTGCAACCTCGGCCCGCCATGCCTTGGGCGTGATCGCCTCGCCGGATTCTTTTAGCCGTTTGAGAAAATCAGCAGCGGCGTCAAAGTCGGCTAACTCGGCCCTATGCTCCTGCTGGTACTTCTCCCGCTTGCCCGGTTTTACCTTGTCTAACTTCTGGCGGATGGGCTTGTACTTTTCGTACTGCGCCCACATTTCCAGGCGTTCATCCAGGACGGCGAGGTGGCGTTCAGCCTTGACAATTTTGCCGCGCAGATTGTAATAATCCTTGTTCATGGCGGCAACTTTTTCATAAAGCTGTTCCATGGAAGTAATGCCGTTGCCCTGCAAAAATGCCAGCAGCTTTGCGTTCTCTTGGAGGGCCTTAATCCTGCCGGAACGGTAGCGGGCTTTGTTCATGTTGACCTCTGCCTGGGCTTCATAAAGCCGGGTCACAAGACTGCCGCCGCCCTGGGGCTGTTCAACCTCTGCCTGCTCCTTCGTCCAGTTGTAAATCCGGGTGATACGGGCTTTGAGTTCTTTCAGCAATTTGTTATCTGCGGCAATCTGGCGATTGATGTTCCCCTTCTCCGTCTGGATGCCCTTCCGCTCCATCTGCGAGGCGGCAACGCCCATGTGGATAGAGGGAATTTTATCAATGCCCTGCCGCTCATAGCTGCGGTGATCTATTCGCTCCGGCCTGCCCGCCGCCTCCAACGCACGATTGGCGTAGGCGGCCCACGCTGCCCGCCACTTCTCGGCGTTATTCCGATTGTTCCAGTCGGTAGTGTCCTCCCGATGATTCTTCCAGCCGCCTTTACCATCAGGGATACGGTTGCCCTGGCTGTCCAGGTCGTAAACTTTGCGGCACTTCGGCCCCCAGCGTCCATCTGATTTCAGCGGGCGAATGGTCAGCAGAATATGAGCGTGGGGGTTGCCGTCACCCTTGTCGTGGAGCGCAAAATCGGCGCACATCCCAGCAGCTACAAAGTTGTCTTTGACGAATGACCGGACAAGGGCCAACTGCTCCGCTCTGGACAATTCCACGGGAAGGGCAACTTCGATTTCACGGGCAAGCTGGGCATCGCTGGCCTTCTCGATCTGCTCCACAGAGTTCCAAAGGGTGGAGCGGTCTTGAAACTCTGGCGGGGCGTGGGCGGGCAGTATGATTTCTTTATGAACGATACCGGGCTTATGTGTGTAGTCATGGGTTCGTCCGTCCCACTCATTTGTCAGCCGTTCGCCGCTCCGGTAGGCGGCAGCGGCAACAGCCGAACGGCCCACGCTCCGCTTGATGATTTGAATAGGACAGTGAAAAATTGCTATGCGGTTTTCCTCCTTCCTCCGCAGTCAGCGGTGGGGGGTATAGGCCAGCGGAAACGGAACAGACGCAAAGCGGATGTTCCGTTTTTGCTGGCGCACAAGGGGTTTGGGGAGTGTAGCTCCCCATCGCGTCCGCAGGACGCAACAAGCCCCCGGCAGGGCGCACGGCACCGGACACGGTGTATAAGTGCGCCGTTCTCCGAACGGACTACCCCTCGTCCCCGGCGTTCTGCGCCTTTTCGGTCAATTCCATCGCTCCCGGCAGACGGGAAAGGGCAATCAGAAACTCCTTGATCGCCTCGCCGTCCATGCTGGCGGTGAAGGGGAACACGCCCTCCATGATTGCGCCATGCACGATCAGGCGGTGATTTCGGGCGTGGCGCTCTGCGTCTCTCTGCTTGTTCAGCAGAATTTTTACCTGGTTCTCGTAGTGTTGGGCTTCCTTTTTCGCTTCGTCACGCTGCCTCAACAGAGCCTCTTTTTCTTCCATAGACATCACTCCTTATAAATGCGGGCGGGACAAGCAGCCGCAGCCACTTGTCCCGCCCGGTGATAGGGATTGCTCCCCTCACTTGGTAAGCCACTTAAGGGGCCTATCGTATACCCCCTTCCCACATTTTTTCAAAAATTCTTATGACAGCATTGACCGATTTCTGTACTGCACTCTTGGAGCAGCCACAGATTCTGGCAATTTCATCGTAGCTATAATCATACAGCGCATGAAGCAAAAAACGCTCCCGCTGAATGCTGGTGCAGAGTGCAAGCACAGCCATGATCTCATCCAGAGTTTCCCTTTGACAGACCAGTTCCTCCGGAGTGGCGCAGTAGGGCAATCGGCCCTCGGTAATGACTATGTACTCGTCAAACTCCCGGTCATCCCAATGCCGCCGCTTTTCATGGGAAAGATTCTCGGCTTTCCGCCTGCCTTGGTCGTAGCACTCGGCCACTTCGTCACTGACTTCAATGGACACCATGCGCCCATTGATTTTGATGGTGATCTCCATCGTGTTTCCTCCTGTTCAGATTTGGGTTTTGCGAAATCTGAACAGGGGTGGGGAGCGACACCGTGGTAATTCGCTCGATCTATTTATTAGTGTGAACCGCAGTACACCGCTTGGAGTATGACTGCCCCTTACGGAGCATCGAAATTCACATATTCCTTGCTAAATGGCGCATTACGGCCCACTAAGAAACTCCTTCCATCTCGTTAGTGAATTAAAATACATATAAAAGCCGAATTGTGGTGGATTCAATCGAAAGGGCGCATATTGTAGAATGTCCTTGAGGTGAATTGCAATGGATTTTATTCATACCTTGGGTGACACTGTGAAGAAGGCCCGCAAGCGGCTGGGCCTTACCCAACTCAAAGCTACTGAAATCTGCTCTATTGATTCGCGCACAATCTTGAACATTGAGAACTACCGCGGTAATCCGAAAATGACGGTTTTGTTCCCTCTGGTTCGCGGGCTTCAGATAGATTCCCAGGAGATTTTCTATCCTGG
>ERZ808054.1468-NODE-1468-length-13163-cov-4.457665_pt1 | contig 13163 bp, 11 predicted proteins | sample MGYA00380201_ERZ808054 | MGnify/ENA primary metagenome ERZ808054 (study PRJEB31490, sample SAMN06133419) | mouse gut metagenome | isolation source: Z5_2 | host: mice | place: China: Chengdu | collected 2015-05 ... | reverse complement strand
CGTCGACTGAATATGGTGCAAATATCACGCAAAGTGGGACGTATAGATGGCGGGAATGATTTTTCAAACACGCTCTAAAGTGCAAGCATTTTGGCGCGTGATTCCCACTACTTTGACATTGGGTATGAACAGTAACCTGCAGTTGCTGTCACGCCCTAATTCTATCAGACCGAGTCTTGCATTTCAATAAAGAAAGTTGTACAATATATACACATTCTTGTCATGGGGGGTCGCTATGTTTATTAATTATGGGAATTCTCCGGAAGATAAGCCTGAAGGAAATCGGAGCAAAGAGAAACCTCTTGTGATCAACAGCTGCGGAACTTACAGGCTCGATTCACAGCCAAAACTTCTGACTTGCAGACCAAACGGAAGAATTGATTACCAGCTGATCTACATCGCTTCCGGTACAGGCTATTTCTATTTTGACAGGGACACGCCCACCCGCATTGCGTCCGGAAATATGGTCCTCTATCATCCTGGGGAATTTCAGAAATACATCTACCTGGAGGAGGATCACCCCACCGTGTACTGGATCCACTTCGCCGGATCAGACATCAACAAACTTTTTCGCCGGCACGGGATCGATCCGTCTGTCCGTACCATACTGGCAGGCACACACTCCTATTATGCGCAGATCTTCGAAAGAATCATTTCAGAACTCCAATTGCAGCAAGCGTACTTTGAGGAATCCGCTTCCATACTGTTCACGCAGCTGATCATCGCTGCCGCCCGTTTCAGCCACGAATGTATGCTTGACAACGCAAATATTTCTCTCGAGGAAGTGACCCGGGCGACCACTTATTTTCATGAGCATTACCGCGAAGATATCAATATAGAATCCTACATTGCGGGCAGCGGTCTCAGCGTCAGCTCTTTCTTTCGAAAGTTTAAGCACTACACCGGCGTGACACCGCTCCAGTATCTCATCAATATCCGTCTGTCCAACGCAAAGAAACTGCTGGAAACGACCGATCACTCGGTCAGCGAGATCGCCTCCCTGACAGGTTATGACAACGCACTGTATTTTAGCCGGTTGTTCCACAGACATATCGGGATGTCACCGAGAGACTATAAGAGAAGTACTGTCTAAATGCCGTTCATACAATCGGAATATGAGACCACACAAGGAGACAACAGACCATGCGCAAATTGAACAAGATAAAAGCAACCTATACGACACTGGCAGTGCTGCCGCTTGCGATCTCTCTGACAGCCTGCCAGCCAGCTGTTTCACAGCCTGAGACGCAGCCCGAAAGTTCCTTTGCCGGCACAACGCAGCAGGAGACATCGCCGTTGCCTGAAACCGCGGAGACCGCTGCAGTCAACAGCGACGCAGACAGTGAACCGATCCTGATCTACACTGGCATACAGGCGACAGTCTCGGAGCACGATGCGGATTATCCTTATTACGCGGAATTAGAAAAATATTTAGACGAAAAACAGTTTGTGCTCATGAGGATCGCGCATAAGAGCCAAGCCGAACTTTACGAGGGCGACGAAACGCTGGAGTGGGATGCGCAGGACTGGGATCTTGTGTACCCTCTGGGTCAGATCAGTTACTATGACTGCGGCTACGGCAAGATTGATTATGACAACGACGGCACACCGGAAATCTTTTACCGCACGATCGACAGCGCCAAGCGGCTCACGGCAACGCTCTACCAGACAGACGATGCGGCAGAACAGATCACGGCAGAATGCAATCTCCTGGACATGTTTCACGACACACTGCCGCAGGAGGGCACCGTGCAGCAGTTGTGGTTCAGACAGTTCGGGGAAAATATTGTGACTTTCCGACTGCTGCGGCTGCGTGACAGCGAAGAATTTGTCCTGTGCAGTGACCTTGTAACTGCTGACCCTGACAAAAAGACCACCAGATGCACCCGCTTAGAGACGCGCAGCCTGACTGTCACGACTGAACTTTCAGACGATATCGAGTACGCTTCTGAGCGGGATATTTTTCAGGAGCGCATCTTAAATCTCTCAAAGGGTGAGGGGGAAGCGTTTCAGAACCTGCGTCGGAAACAATTGATCCAGTACCAGGAAGAGCGGCTGATCGATCCTGCACTCGAGACTTTTGGTCTGCCGACAGGGCTGTCTGATCTTCTCAAGGAAGTGCTTGCATACACACAGAGGTATACCTATAACGGGGACACGGAAGCGCTCTCTGCCTACGAGGATCAGGCGCATCGGCTGACAGCAGAACAGGTGCAGACATACCTCGGTGACGCATTCCCGGATTACTACAGTTGGGGACAGATCACATGCGCATACCTGGTGGATCTGGACAGGGACGGCCAGGAGGAATTGTCACTGTTTTATGACTCCGGCGGCACTGCGGGATTTGCGGATATGGATATCTGGCGGCTGACAGCGGACAGTGATCCGGAACTTCTGCACACATTTCCCATGCAGCGCGGAACAGCGAGACTGCTCGACTACAAAGGCGCTTACTGTTTTGTCTCCCCCCATTACAATTTTTATACCGGGGAGACAACCGGATTTTATGTTTTAACCGCAGATACGGACAACACCCTGCAGCTTTACAGCCTGAACCTGGAAAATAAGGAAAACAAAAAGCGCTGGATCGAGACTTACCGTAACGGAAACATGGAGCCCCGCCTGGAACAGTCTCTCGCCACGTATATCGAGTCGATCAAAAGGGACGTGGAGGAAAAAACGGTCTCCAATGACGATTACCAGCTGATCGACGGAAATGCGGAAACCCCTTATCAGGAGTCGGACACAGCGTTCCCGCTCGACGCCTTTTCCAACAGCCAGTACGATCAAAAATGCTGCCGTATCGTGGATCTCGACAATGACGGCAGCGTGGAATGTGTCAAAAAATCAATCTGGTATCCGAGCAGTCTAAGCAGTGAACTTTGCCTGACCGTCGAATTGTACAAGGAATACGAGTCCTATGTTCATTTGGCACAGATTTGTTTTCCATTCTTCACAAGTACAGATTCGTATGCGGACGATCTGGGGACTGTCGTGAGCGATGCGGAAATATTCACGACAATCCCTGTTCAGCTCTGGTTCCAGACATTTGACCAGAAAGTCTACACGTTTTGTGTCAATCGCATCAGCGGAAGCTCTGACTATCTGCTGGAAGTCAGCCTGATCGAGGGCGAGCAGCTGCACCCGCTCCTGCAATACCTGCTGATCGCAGAAAAAAAGTACACCTTCGAAAAAATGTGAGTGCATTCTCGTCAGCCGTGCACGACTCAGTCTCTGCTTCTCTCCACCCGCTCGATCACGCAACTGTGCTCCTTCGTCTTTTTCTCGTAGCTGATCCCCACGAGCAGAATCTCGCCGTAATAGTCTCTCAGCGAATCCGGATAGCGCTTCTCCCTGATCTGGGTGATCGCCGTGTCGGCGCCCTGGTTCCATTTCAACTCCACGACGATCACCGGCCGCTGCGGGCATTGCGGCAGCGGCAGATAAACCAGATCCGCAAACCCTTTTCCGCACGGGAATTCGCGGAATCTTCCCATGCCAGCCACCTCCTAACCGCTATTCAGCCGTGATCACCTCCGCCAGCGCGCCGTACAGGTCACTGTCCAGATTCAGTGCTCCAAGCTGCTCCGGCAGATCCGCGTGTGCTGTCTGTGCCTCGATCACGTTGAACACACTCTCTTTCAGGTCAAATGCGATCTCCGCGCGGTCCAGGATCTGGAAGCATCTGCCAGCCACGTTGTTCTCCGTGCGCACCCGCTCTCTCAGACACAGGACTGCCTCCTCATTCACAGGAACGTTCTTCATGACAACGCTGAACGTCCCAGCCATCTGCCGTCCGCCCTCGCTGTCCACCGCCTGTGCCACAGCGCTGCATACTGCCCCGCTGCCGCCTTCCGAACCCGCTTCCACAGTGATCTGTGCGCGCTCAATGCCGCAGAAGGTGATGATATAGTCTCTCCGCTCAGGGATCAGCGATAGCTCTCCGTCAGCGCTGCCGATCCGCAGACATCCGTCCTCATCCTGCCAGCTATAGCGCGTCCTGACACATGTTTCGCGCTGATAGTCGTTCGAGCGGTTGTCGTCCTCGTACAGTGTGAACGCGCCGTCCGCCCCCGTATACACATAAAGGTGGATCTGCGTGGGATTCTCGTCCGCGCTCTCCATATAATCCTCCTGCAACGGTATGACCGTCCCCGCTTTCGCCAGCACCGGAATGGATGTAAGATCGCGGTACAGGCTCATTTTCCTGCCGCCGTGATAGCGCAGCCCCGTAAAGATATCGTACCACATTCCCTCCGGGATCCATGCATCCACCTTCGCCATCCGCAGGCTCCTGATGCAGGGCGTTGTGATCGCCGCCACCATCAGCCCGCTGCCAAACAGATACTGATCCGGCACCTGATAAGCCTCGCCGGCGCCCGGATACGCGTAGTACATGGGCAGTACCAAAGGGATTCCCTCCGCGTACTGTCTGTAATTCATCGTGTACAGATAGGGGATCATTCTGTGGCGCAGGCGCAGGAATTCCTCCATCACAGCGCGGATCTCCGGTCTGAACCGCCACGGTTCCTTGGAATTGAACCGGCTGCTCGTCGAGTGCAGGCGCATGATCGGCGAGAAGACACCATACTGCACCCACCTGCCGCTGAGCTCATCGTCCTTCACGCCCTGCATATGTCCGCCGATATCGTGGCTCCACATGCCATAGCCGATGTTGGTCGCGGACGCCGTGAAATACGGCTGGAAATCAAGCGACTCCCACGTCACGATCGTATCGCCCGAAAAGCCGACCGGATAGCGGTGACTTCCAGGTCCCGCGTACCTTGAAAATGTCATGGGTCGCCTCCCGTCCCGCGCATTGTCCAGAAAATGATAGTGATTGAGCATCCACAGCGGATCGAGCCCTTCAAGCCTTGACTCTGTTCCCTGCTGCCAGTCGATCCACCAGAAATCGATGCCATCCACCTCCTGCGGATGATGCAGGACGGTAAAGTAAGCCTCCATGAACTTTTCGTCGGACACGTCAAAGGCAACCGGCAGTCCGTTCTCCCGGTCCGCGTCGCTCATCCCCATCGCCCTGCTCATGGCGTCGTACTGATCCTCATAAGCGCGCACCCCGTCCGCCGGGTGCACATTCAGGGTGACGTGAAGATTCCGTTCATGGAGCCAGCCCAGGAATCCTGCCGGATCCGGAAACAGCTCACGGTTCCACGTGTACCCCGTCCAGCCGCTGCCGTACTTCTCATCCACGTCCACCAGATGCCAGTCCATATCTATGACCGCCACCGCAAAAGGAATCTTCTCCGCTGCAAAGCGCTCGATCAGTTCACGGTAGCTTTCCTCCGTGTATTTGTGATATCTGCTCCACCAGTTCCCGAGCGCATACCTTGGCACCATGGGCGTCGTCCCGCACAGCCTGTAGAAATCCTGTATACACGTGAGATAATCCGTGCCGTATCCCCAGAAATACAGATCCTCCACCTGCTCCCTGCGCGCCTCGATCCACCCGTCCTCCCTGATGATCAGGGAATTGCTGTCGTCCATCACCGCATAGCCGCGCAGGGAGACCAGCCCGTCCGCGAGCGGGATCACGCCGTCCGCGCCGTCGAGCGTCCTGGTCGTCCCCCGCAGCTCACGCTCGTCATCCGCCTTTATCACATCTCCGTAGTGCCACACATTCTCTCCTGGCAGAAATCCACCCTCGACTTTGATGTACAGACCGTTCGCGCAGAAGCGCTTTTTGTCATAATGGAGATGGATCCTTTCCGTACTGATCTCCAGCGAATCCTCCGTGTCGGTCACCTGATAGTCACACACGCCCAGATCCCTGTTCCACACAACCTGTGTCGGTCTGTCCTCAAAGATGCCCTTCTCCGAGTACTCCAGTCTGACCAGCCCCGCCGTCAGCACGCTGATGCGGTAGTCCGCACCCTGTATGACATTTTCTTTCCTGCACACCGGCTCTGCCTGTATACGATACTGTTCTTTCATCTTTTCACCTCTCTATTCCTGTTTTTAAGGCACTGACAGACCGGATCTGGTCTGCCCCCCGTTTGTATTTTTCAGATACATTTTCAGATACATTCTCATCGATACATTCTCATCTCTTCAGATACATTCTCGCCTCATAAGGACGAAGCGTCCCCGTCTCGTCTGCGTCCCTGTAATTGCTGACCAGCAGCTCCATACCAGAAACGTCCTCGTCCAGCGCATAACTGACAGTCGTGTCATAAAAATTGCACAGGACAAGAAGCGTGTGATCCTCGTTTGTCCTGGTATAGGCAAAGATATTCTCGTCATCCGCCAACAGCAGCCTGAAATCGCCGTCCACAAACACATCGTACTCCTTGCGCAGGTGGACCAGCTTTTTATAGCAGGAAAAGACCGAATCCTCGTCGTTCATCTGGCTTTCGGCATGGATCTCTCTGTAGTTCGGATTGATCTTCAGCCACGGCGTTCCCTTCGTAAAACCGGCATTCTCCCCGTCATTCCACTGCATCGGCGTCCTTGCGTTATCGCGGCTCTTTGCGTGGATAGAGCGCATGATCTCCTCCCTGGAGTAGCCCTTTTCGAGCCGCTCCTGATACAGGTTCAGCGTCTCGATATCGCGGTAATCCTCCATCGCGTACTGCACGTTGGTCATTCCGAGCTCTTCGCCCTGATAGATATACGGCGTTCCCTGCAGCCCGTGCAGGAGGATCGCCAGCATCTTTGCGGACTCGACCCGGTACTGCCCGTCGTTGCCCCAACGCGAGACGATGCGCGGCAGGTCGTGGTTGTTCCAGAACAGGCTGTTCCAGCCTTTTCCGCACAGCTGTGTCTGCCAGCGCTCAAACACCTCCTTGAGCTTCATGAACGGCAGCGGCGCCAGATCCCACTTCTCCTTTCCCTCGATCTGATCCAGACAGATGTGCTCAAACTGGAACACCATGGACAGCTCGCTGTTGTCCGGGTTGCTGTAGAGCTTTGCAAGCTCCGTCGTGGCGCCCCACGCCTCCCCGACTGTCACCAGATCCGCTTTCTGAAACGTCTCCCTGCTCAGCTCCCGCAGATACTCATGCAGGCGCGGCCCGTTGTTCGTGATCTTTTTGTCCGGCTCCTTCGCGATCTGGTCGATCACGTCCAGCCGGAAACCACCGACGCCCTTTTCGATCCACCAGTTGATCATGTCATAGATCTCCTGGCGCAGCTTGGGATTTTCCCAGTTGAGATCGGGCTGTTTGACAGAAAACTGATGAAAATAATACTGCTGTAACGCCGGAACCCACTCCCACGCCGAACCGCCGAAGGCTGCGCGCATGTCGTTCGGATATTCTCCCTCCACGCCGTCTCTCCAGACATAGTAGTCATGATACGGGTTCTCCCTGCTCTTTTTTGCCTCCTGGAACCAGCGGTGCTCGTCCGAGGAGTGGTTCAGCACCAGATCCATGATGATGCGGATATGGTGTTTCTCCGCCTCCCTGATCAGCGCCTCCATGTCATCCAGCGTGCCGAACATCGGATCGATGTCCTGGTAATCAGAGATATCATACCCGTTGTCGTCCTGCGGCGACCTGCACACCGGCGAGAGCCAGATCGCATCGATCCCGAGCTCTTCCAGATAATCCAGCTTTGCGATGATGCCCTGCAGGTCGCCGATCCCATCCCCGTTGCTGTCCGCAAAGCTGCGCGGATAGATCTGGTAGATCACCGCGCGCTTCCACCACCTGTCACTGCCTGTCTGATTTGTGTCCTTCATCTCGTCTTTCATTTATGATCGTTCTCCTTTCAAAATGTTTGTCGCTCCAATCATATGTGATCCTCACTCATCCAAGATCATGTTTGACGGCAATGCTTTTCTCATTTTTCTCATATTTGTGTCTGTGATGCACCATTGGCTTATCTTACTCTTATGATAAACTTTCCCAACGACATTGCACATTTCCTTCACATACCATGTAAAATACCGTTCCCACGAAAAATACTCTGCCGAGTCAGCGTACTTCTCGGTATGTTCTAATACATCAGGATTTTCACATTTTACAATCCCAGATCGCAGCAATAAACACTCGAATGACTCTGGCATATATAAATATACCTCAAGATACCGTTTATGCTTTAGTGCCTTTATCGTGCTATGCAGTTCCGCCCCGAATGCTGCCCCGTCAACAATGACCAGCAGCACACCTTCCTTATCACGATACTGCTCAATCAGTTTAGGCATATTATCCCTGCCGCCCGCCGATAAACACTCACAATCCGTGTGTTCAACGAGTTTTTGAAAAAATTGAAATCCTGACTTACTGTCCTCCACAAACAATGTATCTGGGCGAAACGGATCAGTCATCTCTACATTTTCATATCGGGGAGTCAATACATTGACCGTGACTTTCGGCTTGTATTCATTATATCTCGACTCCCTTTTTAAGTGCATTATCGCGTTTGCACTATAAGGAAGATTGCTCAGTTTGTCTCTTGTCACCAACACAAAATATCCGTCTGCATTTTTGATCATTTCCGCAAATTCGGACGTTTTCATGATCCTGGAGTAGTCCTCGTCCATAAAAAAAATACTTCCCGCATTCTCATGCACCGCAGCTGCTACATCTGCCATCCTGCCTGCCAGCACAATACACGGTCTGTCACAGCTGATCGTGACACCGCTCTCATTTCCAAGCAGATTATAGGAACGGATCAGCTCGATCAGCTTCGTTTTTCCCGATGCACTATGCCCCAGAATGATCGTTATATTGCGTTTGATACTAAGCTTATACACCAAGCGTCTCTGTCTTACTTCAACATAATACTCTCCGACCATACTCACACTCCTAACGCAATACATACATGCTCGAATTCCCGCTGGTTGTGTACAATGGTATCTGTGTTTATGATCCTGATATCAAAAACATGTTTTCCCTCCGTAAGCACATCATCATCAAATTCCATGATATATCCAAGCCTTACCGTGATATCCTTTGTTCTGCCAATCTCCAGCAGCCATCCTGCACAGTTGTCGCCGCACTGAGAGGCATTATAAATGTGAGTCTGATCATTGTTGATCAGTATCAGCGTTTTTACGCCGCCGGAGAGATCCGTGATCGGTATCCCGCCCAGCACTGGGCTGATCGCCATATTGGCATTGACGATCTTTGTCTCATCAATATCCAGCACCATTTCTTTTGTAAATGGATCCTCGATCCACTCATCCTCGTAGACATTGTTGAAATAGACAGCGGTCGCCATTATCACATCTTCCCTGTCATTCCACCCGTCGCCCAGATAAATGTTCAGCATACAACAACCTCCCTGCCCCTAAATAATTCTGCATCAAACACGCCCTATCAAATTCATCTGCTGCTCCTCGTATTTTATCATGGTATCTGAGAAGTGTAAAGAAATTCCGGCAACCTTGTATTCTCCCTCCACACCAAGTACAATAGTTGCTGTTCACGCCCCAACTAATTCTGACACAATTTTATGTAATGAAGGCGTAAACAGCAACCCATTTGCACACAAAATGCCAAAGTGCAAGCATTTTGGCGCACGTTTTTCACTACTTTTATTGACGAGTGAACTGTAACGTACAATATCCAGATATACTTATATAAAATACATGACCAGAAAATGTAAAGACACCCTAAACCAACGATTGTATTCCCGCACTCAACCGACAGTTCGTGTACTGTTCCATTGCTTTTTATCTAAAAGTCGTATTGCCTTTTATTATCCGTTCTGTTTATTCCTATTATCAATTTTTCTACTATTTCTGATTCATTTCAACCTTTTTATGGATTTTTAAGAATTCATATCATGAATTAACCTGAAAATATGGATTTCACCGGAATGTATGGTATACTATTGTAGGGCGCGCGCCAAACACGCTCCAACAAATATTTTATCATTATAAATTTATTATAGTCCCGGAGTTTTTTATTGCAAGCGCAGGCGCAGGGAAGATTCCGGACGGCTATTTTATGTATCAGGGAGTGAAACTATGTATACGATCAACAGAGACGACATGCTCGAGCTCACACGCCGCATGACACCCAGGAGAAACTGCTTCTCGCGCATCGCAGGCGCTTATTTTGACGAGGAGGGCTTCATCGACGGCACGTTTAACCGTCATTTTCTGAAATTATCCCAGAAAGACATCGAGACGAACCTGCAGCTCGCAAAGACTGTGCCGTTCTCGGAGACAAACAAAAATCTGAAATACTACCCTTTTTCCAGGGAAGACGAAAAAGCCGGACATACCTGGCAGATGCTCATGGGACTGAAAGACTGCGAGCTGAAAAATGATGCGCTGTTGGAACTTTTCTATGAATTTATCGGGGAGAAATACAGGACAGATCAACCGTATGGCGTCAGAATCCTCTACGGCAGTTACGATATCCCCCTAAAGGCGAAAGACAAGGAGAGCCTGTGGGAGTCGGAGGAAGTCTACAAGTTCATCATATGCACCTTCTGCCCGCTGCACGGCGATTACGAGGCTGGCGCTCCTGAGTGCGGCTTTTTGTTTCCGGCATTCACAGACCGCAGCGCCGATGTCCACGGCATCATGGTCTATCAGGCTGACGAAAAGCACCCGCACGAAGAACTTGTCAGGGATATTTTATTTTAACTGGAATTTCCAAAACAGACAGACAAAAGGCACCGCCGAAGCGATGGTTCTTTCTGACAGACGCCCTCCTGTTCAGTATTTCATTTCTGTCTCACTTAGTTGTCTGCGGATATCCCTGCCGCCGTACATGATACGGACAATGCTCACTGTCTTTTTGGTTTCATCCGGCAGATAAAACACAAGATAATTATCAACAGAGAAAAAGCGAAGTCCTTCGCTGTGCCATGGTTCTCCTTCGTACAGCCGGTACCGCATCGGCATTTCCTCAAGAGCACGGATTTCTTTCATGATCCGCTGCGTCTGTCCTGCTGCCGTTTCCGGCACAAGCAGTTCCTATGCAATATACTCGTATATATTCCTCAGATCACGCCTCGCCCCGGCCGTGTATACGATATCCCAGCTCATATCCCGTAATCCCGCCGCATTTCTTCTTCCACTGCATCTGCTGAATATACCCTGCCTTCCTGTATATCCTCCATGCCCTTTCCTATCTCCGCGTCAAACTGCTCTTTCGTAAGGGAGCCGTATGCAAGTGGCGCCTTCTTCGGCAGCTTCATCTCAAACGGGATGCCCTGCTGAAGCACGACCTGCCTTAAAAACATACCGACTGCATTTGACATCGGTATCCCAAGCTGGTCAAGCACCCGTTCCGCCTGCTCTTTGATCTCAGGCTCAACACGCGCGAATACATTTGATGTTCCTTGCCATCTAAACCACATCCTTTCGCTATATAGCATAACGCTTTTGCTTGCACTATGCAAGCGTTTCGCTGATTTTTGTGTCAATGTATAACCCGGAACACCAGAAGCCTGCAGAAATCATACACACTTTCTTTGCTGCCAAACCGCTCTGTCAGTCCGCCGAAATAATCAGACTGCCTGCATAGAGATAATTCTGTATCGCCTTCTCCATAATGCTGTCCAGTTTCCGGTATTCCAGATCAAACCAGTATTCCTCTGCCGCAAGCAGCATGTGTGAAAGCACAATACCGATATGGAACATATTTTTTCCATACTGTCTCTGATACCCCATCTTCCCGGGTCTTCTGGTAAAAAGATGAATTCTGTTTTCCGTAACAACAAACCTCCAGGGCTGCTGATTGAGTGACGAAGGCGCCAGCCGGGCAGATTCCAGCAGCTTTTTCTGTGCTTTTCCCGGAGGCACATTGGCTTTTACCAGCTTTCTGAATTCTGCCCTCTTAAATTCCGTCCGGGTGCGCTCCAGAGGTTCCGCCGGGCAGCCGAACGCAAGAATCATCATCAGCTTCATGCCCTCTGCTTCCCCTTCTTCTTTCAGACGTGCGCCGCCCTGATAGCAGCTTCCGATTCCCTGCGTATGCAGATACAGAACCACCTGCTCCATCAGACAGCCCGCCTGGATCTGGCAGTCCTCGCAGTCCTCCGCATAAAGCGCCGCATAATAGGGGGCTTTTACCTGAAACATCCCTTTGACCTTATGATCCGATGCCCGGTAAATCTCCCACTTCATGCGGATTTCCGGACGCATTCCCAGGGCTTCCTTTCCAAAGCCCCTGATTTTCTCCAGAATATGCTCCTCCACGGCATCATCTCTGTACTTCCGAACCGATTTTCTCCTGAAAATTGCTTCATACCTTGTCATTGCCTGCCAGTCTCTCCATTTCATCCAGATATTGCTTAAATACGCAAAGTGCGTCTTCCACCGGTCTCTTCTGTTCCATGTCCACGCCAGCCATCCGAAGCAGATCCAGCGGATACCTGGAACTTCCTCCCTTCAGAAAACCCTTATACTCCTCCACTGCCGGTTCTCCCTCTTCCAGGATCCTCTTTGACAATGCGATCGCCGCCGAAAATCCGGTCGCATACTGATACACATAAAACGGCGTATAAAAGTGCGGGATCCTTGCCCATTCCAGTTCAATCTCTTTATCAACACACATATTTTTCCCGAAATATTCCTGGTTCAAACCATAATAGATCCCGCAGAGTCTGTCCGCCGTCAATGTTTCTCCCCGCTCTTCCATCCCATGGGTAATCTTTTCAAATTCCGCAAACATGGTCTGGCGGAACAGCGTCGTACGGAACTGCTCCAGAAAATAATTGATCAGATATGCCTTCTGCCCGGGTTCCTCTGTTGTCTCAATCAGATGATGAATCAGCAGCGCCTCATTGCAGGTCGACGCCACCTCTGCCACAAAGATCTGATAGCCCGCATAAATGTACGGCTGGTTCGCATCCGAATACCAGGAATGCAGAGCGTGCCCCATCTCGTGCGCCAGAGTAAATACACTGTTCAGGTTTTCCTGATAATTCAGAAGCACATACGGATGCGTCCCATAGGCGCCCCAGGAATAGGCTCCGCTTTTCTTGCCCTGATTTTCATACACATCGATCCACCGGGAAGAAAATCCTTCCTTCAAAAGCTCAAGATACTCCTCTCCCATGGGGCGCAGGCCCTCCAGCACCATTTCCTTTGCTCTCTCAAAGGAGATGCTCTGTCCGTCGTCCTCCACCATCGGCACATACAGATCGTACATGTGCAGTTCCTCCAGGCCCAGAAGCTTTTTTCTCAGCTCCACATACCGGTGCATCTGCGGAAGAGCTTCGTGTACTGCATCCAT